>Ga0351866_10053_pt1 | contig 48375 bp, 46 predicted proteins | sample TotcelFGM3001L11_FD_206783 | JGI IMG/M metagenome (GOLD analysis project Ga0351866, IMG submission 206783) | Enriched cells from coal bed in the Powder River Basin, Montana, United States - Total cells FGM rep2 HSBNCT.FGM.300.1.L11 ...
CCTTGACTTCGCCCCACATTTCCACCGCGGTGAGGGAGCGCTCCAGGATCTCTTGCAGTTCGGCTCTCGGAGGCTGCCCATGGAGGCGGGGGCCATAGACCACGTTGTCGTAAATGGACAGGGGAAAGGGGTTGGGGCGCTGAAAGACCATGCCCACCTTTTTGCGCAGTTCGGTGAGGACCACGCCGGGGCCGAAGATGTCCACCCCGTCGATGAGAACCTCGCCGGTAATCCGCACCCCCTCGATGAGGTCGTTCATGCGGTTAAGGGTGCGGAGCAGGGTGGATTTGCCGCAGCCCGAGGGTCCGATGAGCGCGGTGATAGCCTGCCGGGGAAAAGTGACGTCAATATCCTTCAGGGCCTGAAAGGTCCCGTAGAACAGGTTGAGGTCCCGGAGCACAATGATCTCCGGAGCCGGAGCCGGGGGCCCCTTATCCGAAGCGGCCGGAAATATAGTCATCGGTCTTCTGGTTGACGGGGACGGTGAAAACCTGTTTGGTATCCCCGATCTCGATGATATGGCTCATGAGCAGAAACGCCACCCGGTCGGTGGCCCGGGCGATCTGCTTGGTGTTGTTGCTCACCAGGACCATAGTATAATCATTTTTCAGCTCCAGCAAGGTCGCCTCGATTTTGGCGGTGGAAATGGGGTCTAACCCGCTGGTCGGTTCATCCAGCAGGATCACTTCGGGCTCCATGGCCAGGGTGCGGGCGAGACAGAGCCGCTGCTGCTGGCCGCCGGAGAGTTTTAGGGCCGAATCATGGAGCCGGTCCTTGACTTCGCCCCAGAGCTGGGCCGCCCTGAGACTGGTCTCCACCACTTCGTCCAGGGCGCCCCGGCCCTTTTTTCCGGCCAGGCGTGGGGCCAGGGCCAGATTTTCGTATATGGAGCGGGGCAGCGGCGTCGGCCGGCTGAGCACCAACCCCACCCGCCGCCGCAAACCCACCACATCGAAATCCGGGTCCAGGATATCTTCCCCATCCAGCCAGACCCCGCCCGTCATCCGGACCCCGACAATGAGATCGCACATGCGGTTCAAGACCCGGAGAAGCGTGGACTTGCCGCTCTTGGACGGCCCCATGAGGCCGAAAATCTCATGCGGCTGGATGGACAGGGTGACCCCATCCAACGCCGGAAAATCGCCGTAGAAGAAAGACAAGTCCTCGGTCCGGATTTTTGGTTGAGCGTCTTCGGTCATGGTAGCTTCTTAGTGTACCAGGGCCTATCCTGGTGGATAGTGGGGCGGGCCTCCGTGCCCGCCTCCTTAAAACCAACCCACTGATATTCTTCTATCTCCGGCCAGGTTTTCCAGGGATTATTGAGAATATATTGCGCTTTTTGTAAGAATTCTTCTTCATCCCGGACAATGCGGTCAAAATATTCGTCCTGCCAGATGCGATCTTTTCTGTCGAATGAGCGCTGTAGGCTATTTGCAGTATAAGATTTCCACGAGTGTACAATGCTTTGTAACGGGTATTTCTCCCTTGCCTCAATCAGTACATGTACATGGTTATGCATCACCACATATGCAAATAGCTCATAGCGAGACCCATCAAAGTGCTTGAGAGCAGACGCAACTACTGAGCGTTCATCATGCATCAGTTCTGGTTGTGTTGGAAACAAACGCCAGGTGATAAAATACACGGCTCCAGACATACGCCAATGGGGTAGTCTTCGCTTATAAATAGTCAGCTCTTCGTCTTGGTTTTCAGGCATAGGCCTTTACCAGGTTAGCAAAATCCCTAAAGGGGGCGGTCGAACGCAGCGCCTTGTTATTTAGCTTTGAATGGGTTACCCGGCGGTAAATGTAATCCACCCGCCATCCTCATTTGATATTTTTCTGTGTAATCCTTTACCCTCATATTGATTGTATCAATTGCAACTGGATATTCCTCACCCTTCAAAACTCGAGAAAGTTCGTCGTATAGCTGAAATATTAGTAATTCACTGAGTATCTCACCCTCAACAATTGGATAATTTTGCGCACGCATGGCCGAATGGGTGACAACACCACTCTTCTCATCAATCCACAGCCACATAATTCCATGATAGTTCCCGTAATCATCGGCGCCGATCCACATAGTTGGAGCAAAGTCTTTAATTTTTTTTTCCTTAGCAAGCTTTTGTATCTTGATGAGCTGATCAGCAGAAAGCCAGAGGGGGAAACGCTCTTTGCGGCCAGGCAAACGCATAATGAGCATGGGGTCAAAGGGTTCATCCCATGGAATCAAGCCTTGTTCTTGTGCCTTGAAAAACTCTTCCCTAAAAAACCAGACTTCAACAAACCAGCTAAGCAGGTCGAAATTTCTATATTTTTTATTGAGATACCTCGCATTTATCCTTAAAATTGGAAAATCAAATATCCTGCATAAGTTATTCTTTTTTTCGTCTCGAGCAATGTGCATTTCTTCTCTGTGAAGTGGCCCATCAAATTCTACCGAAAATAATGGTGTATGAGCGTCGTCCGTTATTACGAAATCAAAATGGGCTTGTAGCGCATACCGATATAAATCGTCAGTGATGCCACTACTTTCAATCGGCAGCACGTCCGCCAACCGAAGCTTTGGGTAGACGGAAGCGCCGTATTTCTGGCATGTTTCTCTCAATCTTATATGTGTCGCTTCTTCATGTAGATTAAAAATCTTCTTCAGTGCCATTTTACTTATCCGTTTGAAACCTAACTGATCAGAATTGATAATATTAGGCGGGCACGGAGGCCCGCCCCACTAAGTCAAATCCTCTAATCTTCAGCCATACCTTTTCATCATCCGCTGCATCAGGGTGTAGGCCACGATGTTGATCAGCAGGATGGAAATGACCAAAACCGCGGCGGTGCCGTAGGCGTTGGGCATGGAGAGCCCTTCCCGGGCCAGGATGTAAAAATGGACCGCCATGGTGCGGCCGGAATCGAACACCGACACGGGGGTGCGGAGCGCCGCTCCGGCGGTGAACAGCAGCACCGCGGTCTCCCCCAGGGAGCGGCCCACGCTCAACATGATGCCGGTGGTAATCCCCGGCAGGGCGCTGGGCAGCACGATGCGGGTGACGGTCTGCCACTGGCTCATGCCCAGGGAATAACAGGCGGTGCGGTAATCCTGGGGCACGGCCTTGATGGCCTCCTCCGAGGTGCGGATAATGATGGGCAGCACCATGATGGCCAGGGTGAGGCCGCCGGAGAGCACCGACCAGCCGAACCCGAGCTTCAAGACGAACAGGACGAAGCCGAAGAGGCCCAGGATGATGGAGGGCACCCCCGCCAGGCATTCGGACCCGAAGCGGATGGCCCGGGTGGCCCAGCCTTCCCGGGTGTATTCGGTCAGATAGATGGCGGTCCCCACTCCCAGGGGCGAGGCCAGCAAAATGGCCAGCAGGGTGATGTAGGCGGTGGCCACGATGGTGGGGAAGATGCCGCCGGCCCGGCCCATGTCGGTGGAATCCTGGGAGAGGAATGACGGGGTCACCTGGGGCAGGCCCTTGACGGCAATGTCCGCGATGATAAAGATGAGGATCAGCAGCGTGAAGCCGGTAAGGGTCCACAGAAGCGTTTTTACCAGGCGTTGGCTGAGGTGGGGATCGAGTCGCACGGACTTATACCATTTTTTTATACATTAAATTAAATACTTACTTTAATATTCCCATTACTCTTTACCGAAAACCGAAAACTGAAAACCGGAAACCGTCTTGCCTACCTCCGCCTTGTAATGAGGGTGGCGCTCAGATTCAGGATCATGATGATGATGAAGAGCACGATGCCGGTGGCGAACAGGGCCTCCCGGTGGCGGCCGGCGGCATAACCCAGCTCCAGGGCGATATTGCTGGTCAGGGTGCGCACCGGGTCCAGAAGAGAAGTCGGGATCTGGAGTGCGTTGCCGGCCACCATGATCACCGCCATGGTCTCCCCGATGGCCCGGCCCATGCCGAGAATAATCGCGGTAATGATGCCGGAGGAGGCCGCGGGCAGCACTACCCGGCGCACCGTCTGCCAGCGGGTGGCCCCCAGGGCCAGAGAGCCGTCCCGGTAGAGGTCCGGCACCGCAGTGAGGGCGTCGATGGAGATGCTGATGACCGTGGGGAGAATCATGATGCCCAAAATGATGGACCCGGCCAACAGCGACAGCCCGGGGCCGCCCAGGTAGTTGCGGATGAGGGGCACCAGCCAGATGACCCCCAGAAAGCCGTAGACCACCGAGGGAATGCCGGCCAGAAGTTCCAGGGTGGGCTTCAACACCATTTTCAGGCGCTTGGGGGAGAACTCCGCCAGCACGATGGCGCAGGACAGGCCCAGGGGCACCCCGATGACCATGGCCCCGAGGGTGACCAGAACCGAGGAGATGATCATGGCCAGAATGCCGAAGTGGCCCTTGGTGGGGGCCCAATGACTGGACAGGATGAAGTCCTTCAGCCCCACGGACAGGATGAGGGGAAAACCCTCCAGAAAAATAAAAATGGTAATGAGGGCCAGGGAGCCGACGGAAGACAGGGCCAGGAGCAACAGCACCCGTTCGATGAATTTCTCCCGGTGCATCACTTCACCCCCACCAGACCTTCGGCCTCGAGGACACCCTGGCCATCGGGTCCCAGGACGAAGTCCACAAATTCCTTGCAGGGTCCGGCGGGCGCCGCCCGGGCCACAAAGAGAAAGCGGCGCGTCAGCTTGTAGGCATGGGTTTTAATGTTGTCCCGGGTGGGGAGGACCCCGTCGATGGCCAGGGCCTTGACCCGGTCATCCACCAGGCCGGCGGAGATGTAACCTATGGAGTGCGGGTCGCCGGCGACAATCTCCCGCACCGAGCCGTTGGAGTCCTGGACCAGGGCGGCGGGGGTGATTTCCTGCTTGCCCATAACCAGGTGTTCGAAGGCCTCCCGGGTGCCGGAGCCCTCTTCCCGGGTGATCAGGTGGATGGCGTGGGGCGGCAACCCCAGGGCGCTCCAGTCGGTCACGGCCCCGCTGAAGATCCGGCGGATCTCCGCCAGGGTGATGGTGGTCAGGCGATTGGAGGGGTGGACGATCACCGCGATGCCGTCAAAGGCGATGGCAAGCTCTACCAGTTTTTTTTCCTCGCCCAGGAGTTCCCGGGACGAGGCCCCCAGGTCGGCGGCCCCGTGGGTGGCGGCGTAGATGCCGGCGCTGGAGCCGCCCCCCTGCACATCGATGCGGACTCCGGGGTGCCGGTGCATATAAACCTCCGCCAATTTTTCCGCGAAGGGCTGCACCGAGGTGGAGCCGGCGACGCACAAGGGACGGCTGGTGGTCTGGGAGGAGGACTTGCACCCCCCGGCCGCCAGGAGCGCCACCAGCGCTATGATCAAGGCCAATCCCGGCCAACGGACGACGCCGCGACCCCCTGCCGAAGGTCCACACCGCAACGACTTGGTGTTGGCATGGGTTGAGCCACGGGATTCTCTCAATGCCTGTAAAGGATTTGGCATGGCTTTGACAGGTGAACTTTAGCGCGAAATTAACCCTGGGAATCACTTGGCAGGATCACTTATATTATTGCTAAAATGGAAGAAACTTCAAGCCAAAAGCTGCAGGTCCCCATTTACGCAACTTTCGTGGTAAGATTTTATCCGCTATACCACGGGGATACGTGCAACGTTCATTTGGGGTGGTGGCACAGGCTTTCCAGCCTGTGCAGAGGTGTGTTGAAGCTCGGTACAGCATTAAAGATCCTCAGTTTTCCAAAATGCTCTTTATAAAGAAAATCAGATGATATCCCTAAAATTTAATCCTTTAACAGCACAGGCTGGAAAGCCTGTGCCACCAAATTCCCTGGGTTAGATTGATGGAATCTCGGTAAAAAGACACTTTTGCAAGATACACCACGGATATATTTTTTAATTAACCGAACTTTGAACCTTGAACCTTGAACTTTTTTCAAGCGGGGTGAATCAAAAGCCATGCTATCCGGCCCCAGCTTCCGTGAACACCGTGATTTTGAGCGCTTCGCCCGGGACCTGGTGCGCCTGCCGGGTTCCGGGGAAGACCCTCTTTCCCATCTCCTCCCTGAGGCCCGCTGGCGGGAGCTTACCCGAGGGGTCCCCGACGAAGCGGCCTGGCTCATGGCCCTGTCCCAGGCCACCGGGGTCTATTTCTTCCCGTCCCGGGAGTGGGTGCAGACCCTGATGCGCTACCTCAAACTCCTGGGGGTGACCCGGCTCCTGGAGGCCGGGGCCGGCCGGGGTTACCTCACTGCGGCCCTGGCCCCCGGTTGCGCTGCGGCGGGTATCAGGTTCCGGGCCGTGGACCGAGGCGACGGCGAGTTCGTCTCGGACCTGCCGGTCTATGCCGGGGTGGAGCGGGCCGACGCCCTCACCGCGGCCCGGGAGTTGCGGCCGGAGGTGGTGCTCTATGCCTGGCCGCCGCCGGGACAATCGGTGGCCCCCCTTTGCCAAACGGATTTTCTGCATTATCTTATTCTCATCGGGGAAGCAGGCGGCGGGGCCACCGGGGCCCGGGAGGATTGGCAGACCCTGCCCCACAAGGTTTCCCCGGCCCTGTCGCGGTACGGCCGGGGACGCACCGGCGCCCTGACCCACCGGGTAACCGTCTTTTACGGCGGGGGCCGACCGCCCCGGGACCGGCGCCGGCTTTAAGCCTGGTCGAAATGCAGGGGAGCACCCGCGTGTGCGCCCTCAGGGAGGGACACATGGGTCCCCCCACAAAAAATGTCCATTGAGCGCTAATCGCTATTTCCCTTGAGTTGCCGGACGGCAAAGGACGACCTCATGCGTAAGTCTTCCCTGGAGGCCTTTTTCAAACCGGAAGCGGTGGCGGTAATCGGCGCCAGCGAAAAGGAGCACACCATCGGGCAGGCCCTGGTACGCAATCTCCTCCGGGACGGCTTTCCGGGCCAAATTTACCCGGTTAACCGCAAATACCAGGAAATCCAGGGGCTGCCCGCCTATCCCCTGGTCACGGACGTCAAGGAACCCATCGATCTGGCCATCATCGCCATTCCCATCCGGGATGTGCCCGATGCCATGCGAGAGTGCGGCCAGGCCGGGATCGCGGCTGCCATCATCATTTCCGCCGGCGGCAAAGAAACGGGGTCCCGGGGCCAGGGGATCGAAGCCGCCATCAAAGCGGAGGCGCAAAAAGCGGGGATCCGCTATCTGGGGCCTAACTGCCTGGGTATCCTCTGCCCGTCGTCCAAGTTGCACGCCAGCTTTGCGCCCCATTGCGCCCAACCGGGCAACCTGGCCTTCATCTCCCAGAGCGGCGCCCTGTGCAGCTCCATCCTGGGGTGGGCCATCCCCAAGAAGATCGGCTTCAGTCACTTCATCAGCCTGGGGTCCATGGCCGACGTGGATTTCGGCGACCTGATCGATTACCTGGGCAACGAGGAGCGCGCCAGGAGCATCGTCATCTACATGGAGAACCTGACCCAGCACCGCAAGTTTATGAGCGCGGCCCGCTCCGTGTCCCGGGTCAAACCCATTATCCTGATTAAAGCCGGGCGCAGCCGGGCCGGGGCCATGGCCGCGGCCTCACACACCGGGGCCATGGCCGGGGCCGACCGGGCCTATAATGCCGCCTTCCGCCGGGCCGGGATCATCCGGGTGGACACCATCGGGCAGCTCTTCGACTGCGCCGAGGCCCTGGGGAAGGTAAAGCGCCCCACCGGCGGGAACCTGGGGATCATCTCCAACGCCGGCGCCCCGGGGATCATGGCGGTGGATGCCCTGGGGCGCTGGAATATGGAGCCTGCCACCCTGGAGCCTGCCACCCTGGAGCAGTTGGATGAATTCCTGCCGCCTTACTGGAGCCGGGGCAACCCCATTGACATCCTGGGGGACGCCCCGCCGGAGCGCTATCTGTGGGCGGTGCAGGTGGCCATGGCGGCGCCGGAACTCTCGGGCCTGGTGATCATCCTGTCTCCCCAGGCCATGACCGATCCCACGGCGGTGGCCCAGGCCCTGGCTCCGGAGATCGGCGGCAAGGGCCGGCCGGTGTTCGCGGTGTGGATGGGGGGCAATGAGGTGGAAGAGGGAATCCGGATTCTCAATGCCGCCGGCATCCCCACCTTTGAGACCCCGGAGCAGGCGGTGGACACCTTCATGGAGATGTATGTCTACTCCCGCCATCTGGAGCTCTTACAAGACACCCCGCCCCGGCTGACCCAAGAACTGAGCGTCAATACCCGGCAAGCCCGCACGTTTTTGGCCCAGCGCCTGGAGCGCCAGGGGGGCGTGCTGACGGAACTGGAATCCAAGGCCATCTTGAGCGCCTACGGCATCCCGGTAAACCCCACGGTGGCGGCGTCCTCGGCCGCCGACGCCGCGGGGGTGGCATTGACGCTCGGCTTTCCGGTGGCCCTGAAGATAAATTCCCCGGATATCAGCCACAAGTCCGAGGTGGACGGGATGCGCTTCGATCTCCATAACGAAAGCGAAGTGCTGGCCGCGTATGAAGAAATCCTCACTGCGGTCAAGGCCGCCAAACCCGAGGCCAACCTCTTGGGGGTGACGGTCCAGACCCAGGAGCAGCAGGCCATTTGCGAACTGATCGTCGGCAGCAAACGGGACCCGGATTTCGGCCCCCTCATCCTCTTCGGGGCCGGGGGGGAATTCACCGAGGTCCTGGAGGACTCGGCCGTGGACCTGCCCCCTTTGAACCTGCTCCTGGCCCGGCGTCTGATCGAAAAGACCCGGGTCTCCCGGGTGCTGAAGGGCTACCGCAACCTGCCGCCCTCCAACCTGGATCAGCTGGCGGAGATCCTGGTGCGCATCTCCCAACTGGTGACGGATTTTCCGGAGATCGTGGAACTGGACGTCAACCCCCTCCTGGCCGTCAAGGGGGGATTTGTGGCGGTGGATGCCCGCCTGATCGTCGAACCCACTACAGTGCCGGCCCCCCGTCATCTCATCATCGCCCCCTATCCCAACCAGTTCGAGAGCGATTGGCTGCTCCGGGACGGCACCCCGGTGTTGCTCAGGCCCATGAAACCCGAAGACGAACCCCTGGTTTCCGACTTTCTCGGCAAATGTTCGGAAGAAACCATCTATTTCCGCTACTTCAAGCTGATCAAGAAGTGGACCCATGAAATGCTCATCCGCTTCACCCAAAACGATTACGACCGGGAAATCGGCTTGATGGCCATCGGCCTGCCGCCGGGGCCCGAGGTCATGATGGGAGTGAGCCGCATGGTCATGGCGGCGGACCGTTCCACCGCCGAATTCGCCGTCATCATCGCCGACCCCTGGCAGGGCAAAGGTCTGGGCCCCAAACTGCTGGAACGGGTCACCGAGATCGCCCGGGAGCAGGGGGTCAAACTCCTCACCGGCGACGTCCTGGCCCAGAACCAGCCCATGCTGGAGATGGTGAAGCGCCTGGGATTTGTGTTACGGAAAGATACCGAGGGCGGGACCTTCCGGGTCGAGATGACGCTCCAGGAGACCGGCCGGGGGCCGGCGGTCGAAACCGACGCATGATCAGCACCATGCGGTTTGCCGTGTAAGTCCACCCGTAGGGGCGGTTCGCGAACCGCCCCTACAAGGAATTTCTTGATTGAGGGTGGCCCCAAACGACCATGGTGGTTTAAATTTTAAAAAAACGACCCATAAGGAGTATAAAGCTTGGCTGACCATGTGCCTTACGTGGTGGAAGATGAGTGCATTGCCTGCGGGGCCTGCGAAGAAATCTGCCCCGAGGTCTTTACCGTCAACGAAAGCCTGGGATTCGCCCAGGTCATGAACCCCTCCGGCGCCCCGGCGGAGAAGATTCAGGAGGCCGTGGACGCCTGCCCGGTCAACTGCATCCATTGGGCCGATGAGCCGGAGTAGCCCGGAGTCAAACGCGGGGCAAACCCAAAAGCGAGGAATCCCATGAAAAAGATCAATCTCTATGAGGCCGGGGAGTTTGGCGACAAAGGCTTAAAAAAGCTGCTGGTACATGACTCCCCCTACTTTAAAATCATCAATTTTAATTTCAAGGCCGGACAGGAACTGCCGGTGCACTCCCATGACATCGAAGGTCAGTTGAGCCTGGTGATCATCGAAGGCGAAGGGGATTTTCTGGGCAAGGATGGGGCCTCCTTCCCGGCCAAACCGGGAGACGTGGTCATCTCGGACATCGCTGAGCCCCATGGCCTCAGGGCCAGGACCGATTTGCGCCTCCTGGTCACCATCGCCCCGCCCATTTGAGGCGCCAGGAATTAAGGCGATTACGCTTTACCGTGCAAGTCCAGGCGTAGGGGCGGGTTTTAAACCCGCCCCTACCAGGACGGCCAACTCTTCGGCCATAAATATTCAGCCATAATGAGGATTAACCATGGCAAAACAGGTTCCGGTGATCGACACCGAGGCGTGCATCGCCTGCGGCAACTGCGAGGCGGTCTGTCCCGGCGTGTTCCACCTCAACGAGTCTTTAGGGCATTCCGAGGTCATCAACCCCACGGGCGCTCCGGAAGACCAGATTCAGCTGGCCATCGACCAGTGCCCGGCCCAGTGCATCAGCTGGCAGGAGGCGGCGGACTGAATGCGAAAGGCGGGATGCGCTTCGCTTTCCCGCCCTACGGTCCTTTTACTGACTACTGACTACTGACTGCTAACTGCTAACCCCCTCCCACCCTTGCCGCCGGTAGTGATATTTACCGCAAATTATGGTAGAAAATGGGCATCAGTTGTCAAGGATGAATCTGAGCTGACTGGAGCTGCTTAAGCATGACGGACACGCGAAAACTTTTCGGCACCGACGGCGTGCGGGGGGTGGCCAATGTCTATCCCATGACCGCCGAAGTAGCCCTGCAATTAGGCCGGGCCCTGGCCTACGTCATCAAGTTCGGATCGGGCCGGCACCGCATCGTCGTGGGCAAGGACACCCGGGTCTCGGGCTATCTCCTGGAATACGCCACGGTGGCGGGCATCTGCTCCATGGGGGTGGACGCCTTGCTGCTGGGGCCGTTTCCCACCCCGGGGATCGCCTTTATCACCTCCTCTATGCGGGCCGACGCCGGGGTGGTCATTTCCGCCTCCCACAATCCCTACCAGGACAACGGCATCAAGTTTTTTTCCGGCAACGGCTTCAAGCTTCCCGACGAGTTGGAGGCCAGGATCGAGGTCCTGATGACCCAACCTGAGGTGGAGGGGGCCTGTCCCACCGCCACCGAAGTGGGCCAGGCCTTTCGCATGGACGATGCCCGGGGCCGATACATCTCCTTTCTGAAAAGCACCTTCCCCAAGGAAATGGAACTGGACGGCCTGAAGATCGTGGTGGACTGCGCCCACGGGGCCACCTACCGGATCGCCCCGGAGATCTTCACCGAATTGGGGGCCGAGGTGATCCCCATGGGGGTCAGGCCCAACGGACGGAATATCAATCACAAGTGCGGCGCCACCTCTCCGGAAACCATGGCCACTCTGGTTAAACGCCACGGGGCCGACCTGGGCATCGCCTTTGACGGGGACGGCGACCGGGTTATCATGGTGGACCATCGGGGCGAGATCGTCGACGGCGACCACATCATGGGGATCTGCGCCCAGGATATGCTGGAACGGGGAAGTTTGCGGCGCAAAACCGTGGTGGGCACCGTCATGACCAACCTGGGCCTGGAACTGGCATTGAAGGACTGGGGCATCCGCCTCCTCCGGACCCCCGTGGGTGACCGCTACGTGGTGGAAGCCATGCTCAAGGGCGGCTATAATCTTGGGGGCGAGCAGTCCGGCCACATGGTCTTCCTGAACTACACGACCACGGGGGACGGCATTCTCACGGCGCTCAGGCTGCTGTCCGTGATGCTCCGGAAGAACCAGCCGCTGGCCGAACTGGCTAGCTTCCTCAAGAAATGTCCCCAGATCCTCATCAACGTTGATCTCAAGGAGAGAAAGGATCTGAAGACCGTGCCCCAGGCCCGCCAGGCTATTCAGGAGGCGGAAAAACGCCTCGGTCCCCAGGCACGGCTGCTGGTGCGCTACTCCGGGACGGAGCCCAAACTGCGCGTCATGACCGAGGGTGAGGATGAGCCGCTGATCCGGCAGGTGGCCGAGGATCTGGCCCAGGCGCTGAAGACCATGTTGAGCTGAGAGGGAGGCAGGCCCATGCTGCTGGTGATGGATGTGGGAAATACCAACACCGTGATCGGGGTCTATCAGGATGACCGTATCCTGAGCGACTGGCGTATCCGGACCGAGAAAGAAGCCACCGTGGACGAGTTCGGCATCCTGCTGCGGAATCTCTTTCAGGCCCAGAATCTGACTTTGGAGCCGGGCACCGATCTGATCATCTCCTGCGTCGTCCCCCCCATGAACAATACCCTGGAGGGTTTCGCCCAGCGTTATTTGAAAATCCGCCCCATGTGGGTGGGCCCGGGGATTAAGACCGGCATGCCCATTCACTATGACAATCCCCGGGAAGTGGGGGCCGACCGCATCGTCAACGCGGTGGCGGCCTACGAGCAGGTCCACGGCGCCGTGGTGGTGGTGGATTTCGGCACCGCCACCACCTTTGACGTGGTGTCGCGCCAGGGGGAATATCTGGGCGGGGTGATCGCCCCGGGGGTGATGATTTCGTGCGAGGCGCTGTTCATGAAGGCCTCCAAGCTGCCCCGGGTGGAGATCTTCGCCAAGCCCAAGAGCATCATTGCCAAGGACACCATCAGCAGCATGAACGCCGGGATCATTTATGGCTATGTCGGCCTGGTGGACGGCATCGTCAGCCGCATCAAGGAGGCCCTGGGCGATAGGCCCCAGGTAATCGCCACCGGCGGCCTGGCCTGCCTCATCGCCTCGGAAACCAAGAGCATCGATACGGTGGACGATTACCTGACCCTGAAAGGTCTGAAGATTATTTACGAACGGAACCGCCCCCGCCGGGAAGAACGCGTCAAGTAGCTGTCAGCTTTCAGCAGTCAGCCAGGACCAGACACTGGTGAGGGGGTCAAATGTAGGGTGCGCAATGCGCACCATCTTGTGGCAAATAGGAAAGCCCAAAAAAAGAAACAGACGAGGGCGGCTGTTCCATATTTTTTTCACGGTCTTTGCAGCTTTGGTGAACTATTGTGATTTTTCCCGGTGATTATCCGGGCACGGAGGGTATTATGGACCCCGAGGCGAGGGGCATTGGCCGCCGCTACCTTGAACAGACGCGCTACCAGCGCCGTTCCATGGGGGAAAAATCCCTGGCCTATCCCCGGGCCCCGCTTTACAAGGAGTATCCGGATGCGGCCCAGCGTCTGAGCCTGGACCCCGAGGCCGGTCGCCGGGGCGCCGACCTGTGGCAGTGCCTGGCCCAACGGCGCTCCCAGCGCGACTATCTGGACCACCCCCTGACCCAGGCGGAGCTGGCCGCCCTGCTCTGGGCCACCCAGGGCATCACCGGCGGCATGGGCGGGTACCAGTTCAGGGCCTCACCCTCAGCCGGGGCTCTCTACCCGGTGGAAACCTACCTGGCGGTGCACCGGGTCGAAGGGGTGGCGCCGGGGATCTGGCATTTCCAGGTGCTGGATTTTGCCCTGGAATTGGTGGCCGCGGGCGATTTCCGCCAACCCCTGGCGGCCGCCGGTCTCTCCCAAAGCTTTCTGGCTGAGGCGGGGGCGGTGTTTATCTGGACCGGCGTGCTCAACCGGGCCCGGTGGAAATACCGCGAGCGGGCCGTGCGCTACCTGTTCCTGGACGCCGGCCACATCTGCGGCAATCTCATGTTGGCCGCTACGGCCCTGGGTCTTGGCGTTTGCCCGGTGGGGGCCTTTTTCGACGAGGAAGTGGAGGGCATGGTCGGCGTCGACCAAAAAGATGAGGTGGCCCTGTACCTGGCCTCCGTGGGGCCCCTGGCGTGAAGGGGGCCGGCCCGGAATTTTCTTCTGATAACCCGGCGCCATGAATTCTCATAAAATCGCCATAAACCGATATTTTGTAGGGGCGGACCTGCGTGTCCGCCTTCGACCGGGGCGCACACATAGGTTCGCCCCTACCTTCAGATAGTGGTTTTTGATTGCTAATCGGTATCAATCACGGACGGGGGCGCCCACCTCGCCCCGCCTGGGATAATTATCCGGACTTTTTAACGTGCTCATGGAGGAAAACCTATGAAACGATGGATGGTTGTAGTGCTGGTAATCATCGGCCTGGCCCTGGGGGCAGGTATCCAGGGATTCGCCGATGAGGGCGCCGACAAGGTTAGGGCGGCGAATCTGCGGGCGGCCCAGGATTATTACAAATCCGGGCTCATTTTGGCGGGAGAAGGCCGGGAGGCCGATGCAATAAGAGCCTTTCGCCAGGCGCTCGGCATCAGGCCGGACTGGGCTGAGGCCCGCAGCCTGCTGGGCAGCATCCTGTTCAAGGCCGGCAACTACGCCGAGGCGGAAGTCGAACTGCGCAAGGCCGTCACCCTGAAGCCCGACTATGCCGAAGGCTGGAATTTTCTGGGAGAATTCCTCAAGGCGCGAGGCAAGGACAAAGAAGCCCAGGAGGCCTTTAAGAAGGCTCAGCAATTTTCCCGGTGACCAGGCCGGCGGGGTAGACTCGGGAGGGAGCGGGTGGCGAAACTGGTTTTTTGGTCATCCTAAAGGCGGTGAACTATCCCAACCCTCCCTTTCCAGGGGCCGTCATGGCGCCGTGGCCACCCCTTTACCTCCCTGCCTGACCCTGCCGGAAGGCTGGATTGCCGCGCCTGGCCTTGATTCACCGCCTGATCAGTCCGTTACCCCGGTTGGACTTGGGGGCACTGAGGAAACGATCCCGTTCGCTGAAGATACAGCCGCAGTATTGCTGCTTGTAGAGGCCCAACTTCTTTGACTGCGCCATGCCGTCGGCCCACCCCCGGCGAAAGTCCACATAATGAAACGGCACTCCCACCTCCTGCACCACCTGTTGCCCCAACTCCCGGATCACCTCATGTTTCTGGAATTTGCTGTAGAGGAGGGTAGAGGTAAAGGCGTCGAACTTGCCGCCCTTGGCCACCCGGGCCGCGGCCTTCAGCCGCAGGTAGTAGCAAAACCGGCACCGATCCTGCTCCCGGAAGACAATCATCCGCAAAAACTCTTCCAGATCATAACTGCGGTCCCAAATGATGGGAAGCCGGGTTTTGGCCGCATAGTCTTCCAGGGTGGCTATCCGGCGGGCGAATTCCTGATACGGGTGAATGTTGGGATTGTAAAAAAAGCCCCGCACCTGGTGCCCCGAGGCAGACAGGTTTTCCGCCGTGTAAACCGCACAAGGGGCACAACAGATGTGGAGTAGGATCTTCATGGTCAGGCGCGATACCCCATCATCCGCTTGGCCGCCTGTCCCAGCTCGCCGATATTAGCCACCACGGTGACCCCGGCGGCGGTAAGAGCAGCCATCTTATCAGAGGCCTTGCCGCTGCCGCCGGAGATGATGGCCCCGGCATGGCCCATGCGTTTGCCCGGGGGCGCCGTCTGCCCGGCGATGAAGCTCACCACCGGCTTGGTCACGTGCCGGGCGATAAAGGCCGCGGCCTCTTCCTCGGCGGTGCCGCCGATCTCGCCGATGAGCACGATGCCCTCGGTCTGGGGGTCGCCCTCAAAGAGTTGCAGCATATCGATGAAGTTGGTACCGATAATCGGGTCGCCGCCGATGCCCACGCAGGTGCTCTGGCCGATCCCCAGCAGGGTGAGCTGATGCACCGCTTCGTAGGTCAGGGTGCCGCTGCGGGAGACCAGGCCCATGGGGCCGGGCCGGTGGATGTGGCCGGGCATGATGCCCACCTTGGCCTGGCCCGGGGAGATAATGCCCGGGCAATTGGGGCCGATGAGGCGGCAGCCCGAATCCTTCAGCCCGGCCATCACCCGCACCATGTCCAGGGTGGGGATGCCCTCGGTGATGCACACCACGACCTTGACCCCGCCGGCGGCGGACTCGAGAATGGCGTCGGCGGCAAAGGCCGGGGGCACGAAGATCAGGGAAGTGTTGGCCCCCGTGTCTTTAACCGCCTGGGCCACGGTGTTGAACACCGGGACCTCGTCCATCTTCTGGCCGCCTTTGCCCGGGGTCACCCCGGCAACCACCTTGGTGCCGTATTCCGCACAGGCCCGGGCATGGAACGAACCTTCCTTGCCGGTAATCCCCTGCACCACTACTCTCGTATCGTTATTGACTAAAACGCTCATAGGTCACCTTTCATCCGTATAATTTCACTTTGACCGGAAAATCTCGTTGCCTGCTTTCGTGGGCTTTCGGCTCACCCGTAAATTTATGAAAAGGCCAGTAGGGTGGGCGTCCCCGCCCGCCACTCAACCGGGTTGATGGTGCGTAGAACGCACCCTACGACAGACCTTTCGAAACAGGAAATCAGCAATAACCAGAACCAATTCTGCCTGAAACCGTCCCGGCCAAACCGGCTGGACCCCGGAAACCTTTTGAGTTTCGCATATCTCCGAAACTTGGTCAATTTTTATCTAGACGCCGAACCCTGGCCCCTTAACCAGAAGATGGCTCACCGGGTTCGCCGGCCAGGTCATAGCGCCGCCCACCTGGGAGCGGGGGCCGCCGCCGCCCCGGCCCCGGGCCTTGCTGTCCGGGGTGATCAGGAAGGGGAAATAAATCAGCAACAGACTGAGGAGCAGAAAGATCAGGGCGATCCGGTAGCGCGTCCGGGGATTGGGGACCAGGCGCTGGAAAAGGCCCAGGATCTGTTGCCAATGGAGGACGACATGCAAAGCCAGCAGGATGAGCAGGGTGAAGGCCAGGTAAAGGTGAATATCGCCCCAATCGTGCCGGTCCCAACCCAGCCAGGAGAATTGCCGGTTGCTGCCGTATTTGGCCCAGGCGTCCCGCCCGGAAGGCAGGACGTATTTCATCAGAAACCCCAGCCCCGCCATGGCCATCAGGCAGAGAAACATCAGGGCGTCGATAACGAAATTAAGTTTGGGCTTATCCATCGGTCCGCCTCAAGAGGCTTATCAGGCAACCCTTATGCGGGTTGGGAGGGGGGCCGGGAGCTTCTTATATGAAACATGTGTGGCCCATTGGGGGCCGCTCCCGAGGATGAAAGCCTCTGTAGGGGCGGGTTTAAAACCCGCCCCTACCCAATTTCACGGCAAAAACTCTTAAAAAAACTTCCCCTCCCTCCCGCCACAGCCTCTCCTTCCTTAAGCCACCAGCGCCGCCACCTGCTTGGCCGCGTCCAGCATGTCGGCGGCCACGGTGAAGGTGAGGCCGGAGTTGGCCAGAATCTCCCGGCCCTGCTCCACGTTGGTGCCCTCCAGGCGCACGATGATGGGCACCTGGACCTTAACCTGTTTCACCGCCTCCACCACGCCGTTGGCCAGGACGTCGCACCGGAGGATGCCGCCGAAGATGTTGATGAGCACGCCCTTGACATTGGGGTCGCCTAAGATAATGCGGAAGCCGTTGGCCACCATTTCGGCAGAGGCCCCGCCGCCCACGTCCAGAAAATTGGCGGGGTCGGCCCCGGCGGCCTTGATCAGGTCCATGGTGGCCATGGCCAGGCCGGCGCCGTTCACCATGGCCCCCACGTTGCCGGTGAGGCGGATGTAGTTCAGGTGGTGCTTCCGGGCCTCGTGCTCCAGCGGGTCCATTTCGTCCGGGTCTTCCATGGCCGCCAGGTTGTGGTGGCGGAACATGGCGTTGTCGTCCAGATTGAGCTTGGCGTCCAGGGCCAGCATGGCCCCGCCTTTGGTGACCACCAGGGGGTTGATCTCCGCCAGGGAGCAGTCCAGGGAGGTGAACATGCGGTAGAGATTCTCAATGAAACTCGTGGCCGGGCGGATCAGAGTGGGGCTGAGCCCGATCCCGAAGGCCAGGTTCCGGGCCTGGTAAGGGAAGAAGCCTGCGGCCGGGTTGATGGCCTCTTTAAAAATCTTCTCCGGGGTGCGGGCCGCCACTTCCTCGATCTCCATGCCGCCCTCGGCGCTCATCATGATCACCGGCAGGCCCGATCCGCGGTCCACCACCATCCCCAGGTAGAGCTCCTGGGCGATGTCCTGGGCCTGCTCCACCAGGACCTTGTTGACCACCTTGCCTTCGGGGCCGGTCTGGGGCGTAACCAGGGTCATGCCCAGGATCTGGTCGGCCATCTTCTCCACTTCCTCGAAGGTGGCGGCGACCTTGATGCCCCCGCCCTTGCCCCGGCCCCCGGCGTGGATCTGGGCCTTGACCACAAACGGGCCGTCGGCCAATTCTTCCGCCACCTGGCGGGCTTCCCGGGAGGTCGTGGCCACGTCGCCCTGGGGCACCGGCACGTTGAATTTCTTGAGTAAGTCTTTAGCCTGATATTCGTGAATTTTCATGGGAGGTCCTTTTTCCGGTTTTTTCGTTTATTTCGTAAGGCGGGTTATCTGTAATATTTAAACCAGCCCCGGAGGTTTATCAATGGAAAAGTCCCGATACGGCCTCGCCCACTTCCAGACCGCCAAAAAAAGCCCCCCGGCGGGGAAGCCGGGGGGTTTAAAGGTCTGATACCAAGTTGCTGTCAAACAAGTAATAATCCTAATTGTAGGGGCGGTTCGCGAACCGCCCCTACGGCGGGTGCGACCATAAAGCCAGAATTAACTCTATGACGGCAACTTGGTCCGAATCAGGGCCGGAGGTGAAAATTAACTATCCGGAAGCCAAGCCAGAAGGATGGCCCGTTTCCTAGCCTCGTCTCCTCCGGTAACGCAGTCCCGCCAGCCCCACCAAGCCGCTGGCTATCAATATCAGGGTGGAAGAAAACGGGGCGATACGATGGAGAATACTGCCGCTCGGAACTCTCGTGCCGGCAAACGCATGGGGGACTGAAGAGAAACTCGCCGCAAAACCGGGGTTGAAGTTATCCTCGACCGTCTGGCGGGGAATGCCTAAGGAAGCCAGCAAAGCATCAGTTTTGTTGGCCGTGAAGTTGGAACCGGCCGCGTAACCAAGAGAATTGCCGTGTACAGGGGCTGTCTCCGTGACCCTGGCAGCCCCAAACGAGCCCCGCAAAAGGGCCGTACCGCCGGACATAGTGAGGGAAGCAATGCCGCCCCGGAGAGTTATGAACCCTTGAGGAGATCCACCGCCAAACATCCCTCCATATGGAGCCGAGCAAACATGTGAAAAAGAATCGGCCCATGGCTCCCTTGGGAAGTTCAGTATTTCATTCGGGGGGGCTATGGTGGGACTGGACTGACTCCCTGGATCGTATAGGTGGCTAACGTCGACGACCTTGCGAGTGCTTCCCACCGGAGCAGGTCTCGAGGGGTAGCCGCCTGCATGAGAGATGAGGACCCCCGGATTAATCGATGCAACCGTGAAGTCCAGTACATACGCCTGGGCCGGCGGGGGCATACCCACCCCCACCGCCAAGGTTAAAGCCAGAACAGTCTTCCTGCTGTGGGCACGAATTTTACCCGGGTGCATCGTTCGGACCTCCTTGTCCTGTTCGCACTCTTATTCCGTAGAGTGGTGATGCTAATTTGCGTTAAGCCAAGCCATTCAAGATTTCAAGACCACGTTCCATGCCTCCTGAATTTCGTTTGCCAGCCATTGCCAAAAAATAAAAAAACCGGATCACCCTTTTCCAGGTAACCCGGCGATCTTTCCATCCTTAGAAGAGACCCGTGGTTTTCCGTCCCCACCTCACGATGGGTTTGGCTTTATCTTGGACGAGTTCTCCTGAACTCTGCTGCATCCTAGATATAAACTATGGGAATGTCAAGAAAGAAAAGTCGTGAATTATGAAAATAATGTTTAATTGAATTAAATTTGATCATATACCCGGCCCAGTGCAGCTCTGAGGAAAAATCAGCCGCAGCTCCGCAACTAATTACATCCTGAGATAAATTTTTACCGGCTGAGAAGCCAAAAGGCCAGCGGTACGGCCATCAGACTGATCAAGATGTTACCAAAAACCAGGACCGCGTTAAAGTGCGCCGCGCAACGGTAACGGGTGGCGAAAACCACCCCTAAGATGGCCGATGGCATGGCGGCCTCCAACACCAATACCTCACGCTGTAAGGGCGTGAAGTGGTATAAGTCGGCCTGCAGACCGGCCACCAACGGGTGCAGGCCCATCTGAATGGCCGCGGAGATGACCACTACCAACCATATATGCCGCATCGACCGCAGGTCCAGTTCTATGGCCAGAATCAGGCAGGCCAGGAGGGCGATGGACGCCCCCACCATGTCGGCCGCCTGGGAAAATGGCGCCAGGTAAGAGCTCCCCGGATCGAGGTGCAGGGGCGAAATGAGGAGCCCGGCGGCCAGGGCGATAAAGATGGGCGACCGGAAATAGTCCAGCAGGATCTTGCGGCGGCGCCCAGCCTCTGCCGCCGCCCCCTCACCGAAGCACATGGCCACCCAGACACACAGGGTAAAGGTCGGGAGCCCCACGCCCAATTCACTGATCAGGATGGCATCGACCAGCGCCTCGGGATTGTGAGGGAAGGCGTACTGGATGAGTGGATACCCGATGAGGGTCGAAGAGCCGAAGGAAGAGGCCATCATCAAGGCGCCGGTCTTGGCCCGGTCCAGCCTCAGAACTCGGCCGGCGCCCCAGGAGACCCCCAGACAGACGATAACCGCGACGATCATGCTCACCACCAGCAAGAGCTGGCGAGGGGCAATGGGGTGGGTGGCCAGTTTGGAAAAGATCACAACCGGCAACGCCACCTGGATCAACAACTGTGCAAAGAGGGGACTGTGCTCTGCCTTGATGATACCCCGGTACTTCAAAAACACGCACAACAGGACCACGGAGGCAAAAGCCAGCACGGTCTGGAAAACCTGGAGGACGTGGCTCATACCGGTGATCAGGGTTTCAGCGGCAATTGCACCCGATGGACTTCCTGGCAGCGGCCTTTCGGGTCGATTTTCAGCACCACGCCCTGGAGTTGCATATTCTGGGTGGCCACTCTGAAGGGCTGGGGGCGCTGGGTCAGGAAGCGCTCCAGGATGATCTCCCGTTTCATGCCGATGACCGAGTCCACCGGGCCGGTCATGCCGACGTCGCTGATATAGCCGGCGCCCCCCGGCAGGATGCGCTCGTCCGCGGTCTGGACGTGGGTATGGGTGCCCACCACCGCGCTCACCCGGCCGTCCAGGTGCCAGCCCATGGCCTGTTTCTCGCTGGTGGCCTCGGCGTGGATGTCCACCAGGATGACCTTCACCTCCGGGGAGAGGCTCTCCAGGAGCCGGTCCACGGTGCGAAAGGGGCACTCGATGGCGTTCATGAAGACCCGGCCTTCCAGGTTGATGATGGCCGCGGGCTCACCGGCGGCGGTCTCCACCACGGCCAGGCCCCGCCCCGGGGTCGTCTCCGGAGGGTAATTCGCCGGGCGCAGCAGGCGGTCGGTGTCCTCCAGATACGGCAGGATCTCTTTGTGTTTCCAGATGTGGTTGCCGCTGGTGAGCACATCCACCCCCTGGTTCAGGAGGAAGTCGGCCACCTGGGGGGTGATGCCGATGCCCCCGGAGGCATTTTCGCCGTTGGCCACCACCAGGTCGATACAATAGCGGTCCACCGCCCGGGGCAGCAGTTCTTCCACCACCCGTCGGCCCGGGGCCCCGACGATATCGCCGATGAACAGGATATTCATGCCTCACCAACCCTTAGCGGGCATATTCCACCGACCGGGTCTCCCGGATAACGGTGACCTTGATCTGCCCGGGATAGGTGAGGTCGGCCTCGATCTTCTTGGCCACCTCCCGGCTGAGGAGGGCGGCTTCTTCGTCGTTGACCTTCTCGCTCTCCACGATGAGGCGGATTTCCCGGCCGGCCTGGATGGCGTAGGATTTGCTGATGCCGCCGAAGGACAGCGCCACCCTTTCCAGTTCTTCCAGACGCTTGACGTAGGTCTCCAACATCTCCCGCCGGGCGCCCGGGCGAGCCCCCGAAAGGGTATCGGCCGCCTGGACCAGGACCGCCAAAATGTTTTCGGGCGGGATATCTTCGTGGTGCGCCGCTACGGCGTGCACCACCTTGGGAGACTCGCCGTGGCGCTTGGCCAGGTCGGCGCCGATGAGGGCATGCACCCCCTCGGATTCCTGGTCCACGGCCTTGCCGATGTCATGGAGTAACCCGGCCCGCTTGGCGTGTTTGACATTGAGACCCAGTTCGGCGGCCATGATACCGCAGAGGTAGCAGACTTCCACCGAATGTTGCAGGACGTTCTGGGCATAGCTGGTGCGGAACTTCAGCTTGCCCAGGAGCTTGACCAGCTCCGGGTGGAGCCCGTGCACCCCGGCGTCGAAGGCGGCCTCCTCACCGGCCTCCCGGATATTTACCTCCAGTTCCTGGGTAACCTTTTCGACAATCTCCTCGATGCGCCCGGGATGGATGCGGCCGTCGGAGATGAGCCGTTCCAGGCTGCGCCGGGCCACCTCCCGCCTTACCGGGTTAAAGGCGCTCAAGATGACCGCTTCCGGGGTATCGTCGATAATGATGTCAACTCCGGTGGCGGCTTCCAGGGCGCGGATGTTGCGGCCTTCCCGGCCGATGATGCGCCCTTTCATCTCTTCATTGGGCAGGGCTACTACCGAGACGGTCTGCTCGGCCACATAGTCCGAGGCATAGCGTTTGATCGCCAGCCCGATGATATCCTTGGCCTTGCGATCGGCGTGCTCCCGGGCCTCGGTTTCGATGCGCTTTACCAGGCGGGCGGCGTCGGCCCGGATTTCCCGCTCCATGGTCGAAAGGAGATATTCCTTGGCCTCGGTGGCACTCATACCCGCCAGTTGCTCCAGGCGGGCGTTCTGTTCCGCCACCAGGTGCTGGTAGCGCTCGTTCTGGACCTTCAGCTCCTCTTCCTGCCTGGCCGCCAGCTTGTGCTGTTTGATCAGTTCGGTCTCCCGTTCATCCAGCAGCGCCCCTTTCTTCTCCAGGTTTTCCTCCTTCTGGAGGATGCGGCGCTCCAGCTGGTTGAGTTCGTGGCGCCGCTCGTGGGTCTCCTTTTCAAAGTCCATTTTCATCTGCAACAGCTGGTCTTTGGCCTGGAGTTTGGCCTCTTTCCTGAGGCTGTCGGCTTCCTTGCGGGCTTCATCCAGTATCTTCTTGCCCAGGGCCTCCAAGGATTGCTGGTGGCTGTCCATCACATACTTGCGATAGAAAAAGCCACCCAAAAACCCGAGGCCCAATAGAAGAACTTCAACGATAAAATGCAATATGGTCATGTAAATTCCCTTATGATAGATTACTCCCCTGCAAACGGAACAGTCCCGCTCAGGGTCGGGACGGAGCAAATTTCGAACTAATAATCCCGGGAGGGGCCAAGACGGTGGGCGGTGGCCACGTGGGCCACAGGGGATGCTTCGAGGGCGGAAGATGATTAACATCAATGCCGGTGATTTCTCACCAACACTTTAGATCATAATTTACACTACACAGCCCTAAATAGTACAACGCTCGGGTATACTGTGACGCTGCCCCACTTATATCTGATTGATATCCCAGTAAATATTCCAGGATATTGGGTCTACTGGCCTTGGTTCCACCAGGGGCATTATGATTAACCGGAACGTCGTTTTACTGCCGCCCGGAATACTTTCCTGTCGTCCTCGTCCTTTTCCTCTTCCCAGGTCTTTTCTGCCGGGACTCCAACACCCCTTTGCGCCGGAAGGTTTCCGGGTGGCGTCACGGGCCGGGGAGAAAAGATGAGTCGCTTGCCTCCAGTATTTGGATTAATTGTTTGGACCGCGTCTCGATTTCGCTTTGGAGCTGTTGATGGTCCTCCTTACTCTCCAGGCATTCATAGGCCAGATTCAGCGCCGCCAGGATTGCCAGGTCACTCAAGGGCCTGGTGGGAAAGGCCTGCTGCAATTCGCGCAGCTGGGCATCCACTTCCCGGGCCACGGCCTGCAGGCTCTCCTGAGACACGCTCCCCTTTAAGGTGAAGGTGCGGCCCAATATTTCCACCGTCACCGGTGCGGGCTCCTGGATCGGATCTATGCCGATTCTCCCGTATCGATAATCTTTAAGCGATTGAGGATCTTATCGATCCGTTCCCGGACCGCTTCGCGTTCCTGGGAGACCCGGGCCAGCGTCGCCTCGGCTTCCTTGAGGGCCTGTTCCTTTTCGCCCAGGGTCCTTTGCAGCGCCGCGTTAGCCTCCTGCAAGGTGTTCACTTTGCTCAAAACCAGTTCCAGTTTCTGTTCCAAGGTGTTAAACAGATCAGTTACCACGCGTAACCCCCATTATATTGATTGTGCTCTTGCGAGGCATAATTGTCAAGCATTTTTACCCCGTTGCCGGGGCCAGGGTTTCCCGCAGGCGGGCCGCCAAGTGGGTGTACCGCCGCACCGGCCGGTCATTCCTGATGGCCATGCCCAGGGCCCGTTTGCTGCCCAGGATAACCACCAGGCGGCGCCCCCGGGTGAGGGCGGTGTACAGGAGGTTCCGTTGCAGCATCATATAGTGGTGGGTGGTGAGCACCAGGGCCACGGCGGGAAACTCGCTGCCCTGGGCCTTGTGCACCGTTACCGCATAAGCCAGGGTGAGATCCTCCCGTTCTCCGGGATCATAGGTGACCACCCGGTCGTCAAAATCTACCTGGAGCTGGCCGGTGGCGCTCAAAAACCCGGAAACCTGGCCGATATCGCCGTTAAATACTTCTTTGTAATAATTATTCCTCAGTTGCATGACCTTGTCACCGCGGCGGTAAACCCGGCCGCCCCAGGACCAGCGGTCGCTCTCGGGGTTGAGACGCTCCTGTAGCTCCTGGTTGAGGGTCTGGATGCCCACCGGTCCCCGGTGCATGGGCGTAATCACCTGGAGGTCCCGCAAGGGGTCCAACCCATAGCGCCGGGGCAGTTCCTCGGCCACCAGGTCCAGAAGCCTGGCCTTGAGGGCCTCGGGGTCATCCAACTCCAGGAAGACGAAGTCGTCTTTGCCGAACTTCTGGGGCAGAAAGGGGTATTCCCCCTGATTGATGCGGTGGGCGTTCACCACGATGAGGCTCTCTTTGGCCTGACGGTAGATCTGGGTGAGGCGGGCCACCTTGACGACCTGGGAATCGATCAGGTCTTTGAGGATGTTGCCCGGGCCCACTGCCGGGAGCTGGTGGGCGTCCCCCACCAGGATGAGACGGGCGGCGTTGGGCATGGCCCGGAGCAGGTGGTACATCAGAAACGTATCCACCATGGAGGTCTCATCCACCACCACCACTTCCGCCTTCAAAGGCTCCGCCGGACCCCGGCGGAAGCCGCCGGTCTGGGGGGAAAATTCCAACGCCCGGTGGATGGTGGTGGCGGTCATGCCGGTGGTCTCGCTCAGGCGCTTGGCGGCCCGGCCGGTGGGGGCCATGAGCAGGACCCGGGCGCCCAGACCCTGGTAAAGGTCCAGGATGCAGCTGACAATGGTGGTCTTGCCGGTGCCGGGGCCGCCGGTAATGACCAGGACCTTGTCCATGAGGGCCGCGGCCACCGCTGCGGTCTGCTCCGGGGCCAGGGTCAAACCGCGCTGCTGTTGGACCCGAACGATGAGATCCTCGAGATGGAGCGGCGGGTGGCTCCCGCCGGCCGTGAGCAGGCGCCCCAGGGACTGGGCCACCCCGGTTTCCGCCACCCAGGCGGGTTTTTTATAGACGCCCCGGCCGCCCGGCATCTCCGGCAGCACCACCCGCCCCGCCCGGGCCAGGTCCTCCAGGGCCCCCAACAGGGGCGGGCGGGGGACCTGGAGCAGTTCCCCGGTCCGGGACAGGAGCACCTCCTCAGGGACATAGACGTGCCCTTCCCCCCCCATGGTGTCCAGAAGGTGCAGCAGCCCCGCGGCCAGGCGGGCCGGGGTCAGGGGGTCAAGGTTGAGGCGGCCGGCCAGACGGTCGGCGGTGAGAAACCCCAGGCCGTGGATATCCAGGGCCAGTTGATAGGGGTTGGTGGTCACCACTTCCAGCGCCTGATCGCCGTACTGCTGATAAATCTTGGTGGCCATGGCCATACCCACGCCCAGGCCCTGGAGCGCCACCAGTACCTCCCGGGCTGCTTTATGGGTTTGCCAGTCCCGGCGAATCTGGTCCATCTTCTTGGGGCCGATGCCGGACACCTCCGTCAGGCGCTCCGGGGCCTCGCCGATCACCGTCAGGGTCTCACCCCCGAAATGCTCCACCAGGCGCTGGGCCAGTTCGGGGCCGATGCCCTTGATGAGCCCCGAGGCCAGATATTTTTCGATGCCGGCCACGGTGGCGGGGAGCACCGCGTACCACCACACCACCCGGAACTGCTCCCCCCACTTGGGATGCACCTCGTAGCGTCCCTTGAGGTGGAGCTGTTCCCCTTCCTTGACCGCGGCCAAAGGCCCCACCACGGTGGCGGGCTGGCGGCGCCCCTTGACCCGGAGGCGCACCACGGCATAATGGCTGGCCGGGTCGGCGAAGGTGAGGCGCTCCACCGTCCCCTCCAGGGTCAAAAGAGGGTGGGAGGTCGAATCCGGCGTTAAGGGAGGTCTAGATTGTGCCAAGGAACCGCCGAAATTTTCTGAAAGTCGATAGATGGTGCGTAGGACGCACCCTACATTAAACTTTGGTAGCACAGGTTTACAACCTGTGCACCCGCACCGATACCTCAAGGCGCGAGGAGCAACGGCCAGGTCCGGGCGCGCCTCCATCAATGGATCATCATAAACCGGGCCACCTGGACCCGTCAATGGGAATCGCCGGGGATCGCAAGCCCCATCTTGGATAATTCCCGGTAAAGGGAGCCGGGATTAATTCATCCAGCTGACCGCTGAAAGCTGATAGCTGAAAGCTTTGTTGATAATTTGCTTGACTTCCCGCCGAAATAAGATATTATTGTAATTGATTCTCAATTGCATTTCTTCGTATGGGTAGGGTGATGAAATCGGAGATCCAGGTATTCCGTGAATATATCCGCGGGCGCCGTTTGAGGCATACCCCGGAGAGGGAGCAGATACTGCAAGAAATTTTTGAGATCCACGGGCATTTCGATGTGGACGAACTCCACCTGAGGCTCCGGGACAAGGCCTCAAAGGTGTCCAAGGCCTCCATTTACCGCGCCCTGCCGTTGTTCATTGATTGCGGTTTGGTCCGGGAGGTGGATTTCAATGACGGCCACTGGCACTATGAGCACATTTACGGCCACGCCCACCACAGTCATCTTCGGTGCCTGGGGTGCGGCGAAGTGCTGGAGTTCGTGGAGCCGGGCCTGGGACTTCTGGAAGCGCACCTGGCCCGGGAATACGGCTATCGCATTAAAGGCCACCAGTTGCAGGTGCATGGGCTGTGCGCCACCTGCCAGGAGGCGGAGTAACTTGGCTGGTTTAGAAAAGGACCTAAACGTCATGGCGGATGCCACCGGACCCCTGGAAAACCTACTGGCCGAGTTTCCGGCCGGCCGGCGAGTCAGGATTACGGGGCATCGGGGCGGCCGGATGCTTCGGGCCCGGTTGCTGGCCATGGGCCTCAACCTGGGGCGCGAAGTGGATGTTATACAAAATAATCGCGGCCTGATTATCGTGGGTGTCAACGGTGGCCGGGTGGCCCTGGGACGGGGCATCAGCCATAAGATCCTGGCCGAGCCCGTGGTACCCCTCCTTACCGACCAGCGCTCCGGCTAGCCGGAAGAAATTTCGGGGCAGCGGCGCCGCTGGCCTCTCCCACCGCGTGATCCGGTAATTTTGTTGCATGCCGCAGGGTATGGGGACATCCGGGAGTCAACCGGTGATAGGACGCAGGCGCCGTGACGGCTGGCCGGAGGGGAAATCAATTTGAAGGCCGTGTAGGTTGAGCGGTTCTCGAACCTAAAAGCCTTTTAACGACGTCATGATCAGCCAGCCCATCAGGGAAGTTGAGGTGCCCTGCATCCAGGTGCGATGTCTCTGGAGGAACGATCTGGCCCACTGGAGCGATTTGCCGGCTACAACCTGATGCACGGCACGCCCCCCGCCACAATTTTCCCGGGTCCGGACACCGTCACCCCGGAAAACCGGCGGGCGAGGCATCACAACCCCCAGGGAGGTCGGGCCAGGGCTCACTTCCCCGGAGGCCGGCAGGTCCTGGCCGTAAAGTTTCAGGCAGGTTTCCACCACCTCCGCATCGTAGAGAATCCCTTGGTTCCGGGTGAGTTCGTCCATGGTTTCGGCCAGGCCCAGGGAGGCGCGGTAAGGACGGTGTGAGCACATGGCCTCCATAACATCGGCCACGCCCAGAATCCTGGCTTCCAGGAGGATTTCCTCTCCCTTCAGCCCCTGGGGGTAGCCGGAGCCATTCAGCCTCTCGTGATGTTGGAGGATAATCAGGGCAGTGTTGCCGGGGAGGCTGACGGGCTCCAGGATATTATACGCCACCTGGGGGTGGGTTTTAATCAGGGCGAATTCCTGGGGAGTGAGTTTCCCCGGCTTGGAAAGAAGGTCCGAGGGGATGGCGAACTTGCCCAGGTCATGAAGCGTCCCGGCAATCCGAAGATTGCGCAGGCGTTCCTCGGAAAGGCCCATTTCCCTGCCAATGGTACAGGCGATCTGGCATACCCGCCGCTGATGGCCAACAGTATAGGGGTCCCGGGTTGCCATCGTTGACTCCAGCACCTGCATGAGGGCCTCCATGATATCTCCTTCTCCACCAGAAATTCACTACGCCGGCCGTAAAGTCGTCAGCGGCAGAATCCTTGGGCCGTTGAGGGTACCCATACGCTACAGGCAATCCCTGAGCCCGGCAATTAGGGTTTTCCTGATTTCGTTTTTCGTAATCCCTTATTTTCCCGGAAATGGTGACCATCACCTGGCACTCAGGGAGAAACGCCCCCTCTCCTGCCGGTGGCCGGAGGGCCGGAGCTGATGGCGCCTGAGCCCCCAGACCTGCCCCTCGCCCGGCGGCAAGAATTGGCAAGCCTGGCCCGGCAGCTGGAGCTGCGGTTCCAGAATCTGGGGCTGCTGGACCAGGCCCTGCGCCACAGTTCGTATGCCCATGATAACCCGGGGAGCGGCCCCAGCAATGAACGGTTGGAGTTTTTGGGCGACGCGGTGCTGGCCCTCACCGTCAGTGCGCTCCTCCTGGCCCGGTTTCCCGAAAGTTCCGAAGGAGAGATGTCCCGAGGGCGGGCCGCTTTGGTAAATGCCCGGCAACTGGCAGCCCTGGCCCGGCGCCTGGGTCTGGGGTCTTACCTCTTGTTGGGGCGGGGGGAAGAAGGTCAGGCGGGCCGGGAGAAGCCCTCTCTCCTGGCGAATGCCCTGGAGGCGCTGCTGGGGGCGGTCTATCTGGACCGCGGCCTGGAGGCGGCGGCGCACCTGACGGCCCGCTGGTTCAGCCCGTTAATCGCCACCGCCTTGCCCGGACAGGACTTCAAAACCTCCCTGCAGGAGTTTACTCATGCCCGCTACAAGGCCCCACCTTCCTATCACCTGATGGCCGAAAGCGGGCCCGGCCACGCCCGCCATTTCCAGGTGGAGGTGCGCCTCCAGGACCAACCGCTGGCTCAGGGGGAAGGCCGCACCAAAAAAGAGGCCGAACAGCAGGCGGCCCGCCGGGCCCTGGAGCTCTTGGCCAGGGAAGGCGCCGGCCCTGATATGGACGGCACCCCCGGCTAAAACTGCGGATGATATGTAGGGCGGGCACTGCCCGCCGTTCCCGATCATCAATTGGTGCGTAGGACGCACCCTACGGAAGACTCTTCTGACCAGTCATGCGGGGGAGTAAGATCGGTAGGTCACCCGCCTCTCGTCGTTGGCGCTCATCAATGCGGGGCGATACTTTCTTCTTGGCATTGCAAATGGGGCAGTTACCGGAGGGCTCATGCCCCCCTCGACCTATTTGTCGCTTTCAAGCTTCATGGGAATGCCGCAGCAGACCAACACGCCCCCGCCGGCTTCCACGACCTTCACCTTGTTGCCGCATACCTTACAGCGGTATTCCTGTCCTACTGCCGTCGCCATGCTCGTCCTCCTCGCGGGATCCTGATGTTTGACACCGGGGACAGAGGCCCCAGAACGTCAGAGATGAATGTTCAATCCGGAAGCCCTGCAGCGCCGCCGCCGGTAAGACGGGGACCCCTGACCCCTCCCAATCCAGGTCGATGATCCGGTGGCACTGCCGGCAGATGAGATGGGCATGTTGCCCCGTCTCGCCGTCGTAACGCGCCACGGCGTGGAGCGGGTTAACCTTGATCACCATGCCTTGCTGACACAGGATCTCCAGGGTCTTGTACACGGTGTTAAATGAGATGGCGGGGAGCCCCCGCCGCACCTCCTGATAAATGTGATCCGCAGTGGGATGGTCCCGGCGGCTTTGCAGGACAGCCATCACCGCCAGGCGCTGCGGGGTCACCGCAATCCGGCGGTCTCGCAATTGCTGGATAAGATTTTCCATAGCTAATTATTGAATAAGAATTATTACTGACTATGTCAAGCTAAAAGGCTCCGATATCCGACAGTTTCCGGTTAGATTTTTACAAATGCCTCGGATGGTTGGAACTTGGGGGCTCAGGTCATGGCAAGAGGCAGGTGGATTTATGCCGGCGGGGGGAGTCGGGGACCCCGAGTCAGGGCGCCTCGAACCCGGAAAAAGTGGGCTTATACCAATCTGAGACCTCTGCGAAAGTCTCATGTTAGGATAGCCGCCCTCGGCTGTCCATACTGTATTTGGGCGCAGGCGAGGGCGCCTACGCTACATTTTGATTCGGAAGGATAGCGATAGAGACTTTCGCAGAGGTCTCAATCGGCGCTCAAGGAGATAATTTCTCTTCGCCGGGCGCGTCTGAGGCACCAAGAATGGCGCCTGAGACGCACCACAGGGATTTAATTCTAATAATAATAATTCAGGCCGGCCTGAATAAAGTTGACGTTAAAGGCAGGGTTTTCCTTATAAATGCCGGCGTTGGAGGAATGACGGAACCGGTAGGCCACCGACAGAGCCACCTGGGGGGTCAGGGCGATGTCGACGCCGGCTCCCACCTGGGGGGTGAAGTTAAAGGAATGGGCTATGGCCGGGCTGTTAATACTCTCGCTGATAATTCCGGCGCCCCCTTCGATAAAGACCAGGACAGAGGGGAAGAGGAGGCAGCTGAACTTCACCATCGGGGTAAAGCCCATTTCAAAACCGACCTCTTCGGCCCCGGCGATACTGGCGATGCCTTCTATCACCAACGAGGCTCCGAAGGGGCCCCAGCTTTTGCCCGGCGCCATGAGAAAGATGCCCCAGCGGGGCAGCAAGCTGTAGAGATTGACTGTGGCGCCGTGAGTATTTCTGCCGTACGCGAAGCGCAGTCCCACTTCCTGGTTAAACTTGCTGACGTCGAACTCCGCCCCCTGCACTCTTGCCGGCAGCAACATGCACGCCGCCAACACCATGACCATTAGGCCGTTGCCCCACATACGCCGCACCATTTCCCCCCCCTTTTGATGCCGGCTTGGATTATCCTCAAAATTAAAGGACGATAACATTACCCCTCAAAAATGTCAAAAACAAAAAATACCCGCAGGACCACAAAATAACCCCTTGCAGTCAATAAAAAAATACTTTTTTGTTAACCGTGATTGTTTCATTACATGTCTGTTATTTGATGAATAAGAAATATCGACTCCGACCCCGAATACTTTATTAGCGACCGGAGGTGAATCAACGCCTTTTCCGCTCCTGGTTGGCTTTGCGGTCGCGGTGCTGCTGGCCTGGAAGAGCAGCCGGATGGCCTGCCCCCCCAGACCCCAGTGGTCAGCTCCGTTTCAGCCAGAACGGATCTTCCCGGAACCGGGCCGCCGTCCCCAATTCGGCCTCGATGACCAGGAGCCGGTTGTACTTGGCGATGCGTTCGGACCTGGACACCGAACCGGTTTTGATCTGCCCGACGCCGGTGGCCACCGCCAGGTCGGCGATAAAGGTGTCCTCGGTCTCCCCGGAGCGGTGGGAAATTACGGCGCGATAGCCATTTCGGCGGGCCAGGCCGATGGCGTCCAGGGTCTCGGTGACGGTGCCGATCTGGTTGAGTTTAATGAGGATGGCGTTGGCGGCGGCTACCTCGATGCCGCGGGTCAAATACTGGACATTGGTGACGAAGAGATCGTCCCCCACCAGTTGCAGCCGGCCGCCCAATTCCTTGGTGAGGTGCACCCAGCCGTCCCAGTCGGCTTCGGCCAGGCCGTCCTCGATGGAGACGATGGGGTAGCGGTCGGCCAGGTTTCGGTAGTACTCGGTCATAGCCGCCGCAGTGCGCCGGGAACCATCGCCTTTTTTGAAGACGTATTCCCCGGCGGCCTTATCGAAAAATTCCGAGGCCGCGGGGTCCAGGGCCAGGACCACGTCGGCCCCGGGACGATACCCCGCCTGTTCCACGGCCGCCACGATCAGGTCCAGGGCGGCCTCATGGGAAGGCAAATCCGGGGAGAAGCCGCCTTCGTCGCCCACGCCCGTGGCCAGCTTCCGGGAGGATAGCACCTTTTTCAGGGTCTGGAACACCTCCGCCGCCATCCGCAGGGCCTCCGCAAAGGTGGCGCCGCCCACCGGCATGATCATAAATTCCTGAATATCCAAATTATTCCCGGCATGGGCCCCGCCGTTGATGATGTTCAGCATGGGCATGGGGAGAGAGGCGGCTCCGGCGCCCCCCAGATAACGGTATAGGGGCAGCCCCGAGACCGCGGCCCCGGCCCGGGCCGCGGCCATGGAAACCGCCAGGATGGCGTTGGCCCCCAGCTTGCTCTTGTTGGGGGTGCCGTCCAGGCTGCACATGGTCTGATCAATCTGTCCCTGCTCCAGGGGATTGACGCCTTTCAGGGCCGGCTGGATGATTTCCTGGATGTGCTTGACGGCCTGCAGCACCCCTTTTCCCAGATAACGGGTGCCGCCGTCCCTGAGTTCCAGGGCCTCGTTCTCGCCGGTGGACGCCCCCGAGGGCACCATGGCCTGAGTGCGGATGCCGTTGTCCAGCAAAACTTCGGCCAGCACGGTGGGCTGACCCCGGGAGTCCAGAATTTCTTGGGCGCGGATCGCTTCGATGTGGGGCATATTGCCTCCTTTTCACTGCGGGGCGGCGGCTGCGGCCGCCCCTCATTATGTTAAATTGGTAAATATGGCTTAAAAAAAATTCCAAATTACTTTCAAGATTATCAAGATATCCCTTATTTTCCCCCATGGCCCCGAACGGGGGATTCCCCGGGATGAGCAAAACTCCAGGGGACACTCTTTTCTTACATCTTTTCTCCCTTGTCTTTCAACGCATTTTCTCCCAACCTCTTCATTTTTTATGGACGCAGCCAATCTTTTCGAGAGCTGCAAGACCTCAGCTCGGTCCACTCCATTCTGAAGAGGCGCACCCGCGTGTGCGTCCAGCCTAAAGGCGGACACATGGGTCCGCCCTCTTCAGGGCACAAAAAAACCAGGCCCCGCCCGTTACGGGGCAGGGCCTGGGATTATCCGTCCACAGCCGGCATCGGCTGAGCATGGTTATGGTAGCAGTGGCTAGGTCTTTTTCTCTTCTTTCTTTTGCGGTTGCGGCCGCGGTTGTGGTTGGGGTTGGGGTTGGGGCCGCGGCGCTACCTGGGGCTGTGGCCGCGGCTGCGGCTGCGGTTTTGGTTGGACCTGGGGTTGTGATCGCGGCTGCGGCTGCGGTCGCTGCACCTGCGGCTGCGGCCGGGGTTGGACCTGAGGCGGCGCCTGAGGCCTTACCTGCGGCTGCGGCCGGGGTTGCGGTTGTGGCCGCGGTTGCATTTGCGGCTGTGGTTGAGGCCGGGGCTGGGGTTGGACCTGAGGCCGCTGAGGTTGAGGTTCATGCACCCGGGGTGCCTGGGGCTGCGGGCGCACTTGGGGCTTTACCTGAGGCGGTGCCTGAGGTTTTTCCTGGGGTTGGACCCTAATGGGCCCCTGAGGCGGCGATTGGGCCGGGCCGGAGGGGCCGCCACGCGGGGGCCGCTGGGGTTCTCTTGTCTGCTGCGGCCGCGGCTCCGGCGTCAGGCCCTTGGCGCCGGGGGTTGGAGACGCCGTACCGGGCGTTACCGCCCCTGGGGTCACCGGAGTGGCTGGTGTCCCAGGCCGGACTCCCGGGTGGAATTCTCCCGGTTTAGCCCGCCCGGCTGGCGGGGCGCCAGGTTGCACCTGGCCCGGCTTGATCGGGGGGCCTGATTGGATCTGCCCCGGTTTGGCCGGGACCCCGGGTTGCACCCGGGTCGGTTGGGCCGGAACACCTGGTTGGAACCGCCCGGGTTGGGGCTGGGCGCCAGGCTGGGCCGTCCGCGGTGGTCCCGGTTGGTCCGGCTGCACCGGTCCGGTTCGGGTAGGAGCCCCCGGCTGGCTGGCGGTCTCCGGAGTAAACGGCCGGGCTTTACCAGGCACAAACTGTTGCTTGGGCGGCAGTTGTTGAATCTGCTGGGTCATCTGCGGGGTCAGGGGCATGGTAGCCCGGGGGGGCAACGCCGTGCCCGGCAGGCCCCGTCCCGGCTGCAGCGCCACGGGCTGGACCCGGGGAATAGTCGCGGTGAGCCGGGGCACATTTTTGGGCGGCGGCACGAAATTGGGCCGGTTCAGGTTAACCCGGGCCATATTGACATTCGGCGCCGGCCGGGGTGGCGGCAGGCGGTGGCCCTGGGTCAGGGCCGGCGGCATAATCTGCCGGATATAACCATGGCGGTCGATCACCTTGCGGGGCGGCACCACATGGTGAATCCGGGTGATATTGGTGGAATTGCGGGTGATAATCCGGTTAAATTCCCCCTGGTCGAGGCGGCTGATCCGGCGGAGATACGGCCCCGTGGGGCCCATGTTATAATAGCCGGGGCCGAATCGCCGGCCTTTGAAAAAAGCCGGCGGGTAATAGGTCGGGGTGGCGTAAGCCGGATAATACACGGTCTGGGGATAGAACACCGGCACATAGGCCGGGGGCATCAGATACCCGGAGTTCATATAAGAATAGTCCGGCGTATACGGCTGCCCGAAACCCAACAGGAAACTGGCCGCTTTGACGAAAATCCACAGAGGCGCAATCAGGGAATCCGTCACCGGGCTGCCCTGGTAATAGGACGCCGGGGCGTAGGACGGCGGCGGCTCATAGTTCGGCGGTGGCGTCGGAGCCCAACCGACATACGAATTTTCTACCGGCTCGCTTTCCGGACTCGTGCGCCACTCCACCGTGGAGGGATACCAGGTGCGCCCCGGGACCCAGACCCAGCCGTAACCCTCTGTGGGCATCCAGTTGCCGTAGTGATAGGTGGCCCAGCTCCAAGGTTCCTCGGACTCGAAGACATTGCCGTCCTCGGTGGGCACCCAGCGGCCGTTGGTATAAGGCCGCCAATCCTCCGGCACCTGGCTGGGACGCCAGACCGGCCCATACTGTTCATATTCTACCCATTGCCCGTGCTGGGACAGGTCGTCGTAAAACATGGCCACATCTTCGGACGCGGCCCCGGCGGCCCCGATGAATCCGGGAGCCAGAACCAGGGCCACCGCCAGGGCCAAGACGGCCTTGAACCCCATGGGCCGTTGCCTTGCTTTCATTGACGTACTCCTTCATGCGCAGCCAGGATCAGACTACCCGGGAGCCTCCGCCTGACTCATGCCTCCTTCCGGGAGACTGAGGACGTTGGCATCATCCCATGGGGAACCGCGTTATACAATATATTAGACCTGCGTCCCTTTCAAAGTATTAAAAATTTTTTGCAAATTATTGCCTCGGCCAGGAAAACCGCGGCCCCGCTTCGTCAGGGGAGGAGGTCGGCCGACAGGACCAAATCGCCCCCCGCAATAAGCAGCAATTTGCCGAGACTACCCTCCGGGGCTGCCAGCCTCTGCCAATTCTCCGAGCTGAGGCCCTCCTCGATGGTGGTGAGGAGCAGGGCGTCTTCCAGCTTCTCGCTGCCCTTGAGCAGCATGAATTGCCGGTGGGTGGTAAAAGCCCAGATAACCTGGCCGTTGGTGAGGAGAAAATTGTAGCCGCCGGGGTAACGCCGGAGAAGCTGATCCAGGGCCTCCCGGAGGATAACCGCAAACGGGGTGTAGGGGCGCCGTGGTTCGGCGTCGGTAAAATAATCCCGCAAGAACTCGAAGGCCCGGGCCGAGTCGCTGGCCGCCTTCAACACCGGAGTGTGAGGGCTGGCGTAGGACTCGATGGCCGGGGCCTTGCCGTTATGGGCGAATATCCAGGATTGACCCCAGAAAGTGAGAATGAAGGGGTGCGCGTGGCACTCGTCCACCTGACCGCTGGTTTTGTAACGGATGTGCGCCAGGATGATGGGGCTGTTCACCACCCGGGCCAGCCGCTGGAAGGAGATGTGAAGCCGGCCGTCGGCAAACACCTGCTCGCCGGATTTCTCCACCACCGGGACTCGTTGCCGGAAAAACCCGATGCCCCAGCCATGCACGTTTTGCCGGCCCCGGACCGCAAACAGCGGCAGCGAGGTGGCGGCGGTGTGGTGCTGGCGAGCTGACAGGGCGAACAGATCGCACATCAGAGCCGGCCCTGGTGGAGGAGGTCGGCCCCGGATACAATCAGGATCTGCCCGTGGGTCGGGTCCTCATTGGGGTAGGAAAACCAGAGTTCCGGGTCTCGGGTCAATCCCCCCGCCACCGTGGTCAGCACCAGGGATTCGCCCCGGGCCTCCGGCGGGTGGTAGGTGCGAATCTCCCCGTAGTTGAAAAAGACGAAGAGCACCGTCTCGTTGGCCAGGAAAAACGTATATTTTCCGGGATATTGGCTGATAAGCCGCCTGCAAGTCGCCGCCAGGCCCTCGTAGATACCATGGCCCGGCGAGGCCGCCAGGTGCGCTTCCAACCCGTCCCGGACGAACTCGAAGACCCGGGCGGCCAAGAGCCGCTCCCGCATCAGGGGCCGGGGGCTGTCATAGCCGTGGCCGGAGGCGGACTCCCCGGTGAAGCTGAAAAGCCAGTGGTGGTCCAGGAATTGGTCGCTGAGGGGCTGGACCAGGGATTCCTGCTGATGCCCGGCCTTGGGGCAGCGGATGTGGGAGATGATGATGCGGCTGCCGATCACCCGGGCCAGGCGCCGAAAGCTGTCGTGCACCAGGTCCCCCTCATAGATGCCTTCGCAGGATTTTTCGATGTGCACCTGCCCTTCCCGAAAAAATCCGATGCCCCAGCCGCTCATGTTATCCCGGGCCTTGTCGGCAAACCGCGGCAAGTAATCCTGGGCCGTATAATGCTGGCCCGCCGACATGGCAAAAAGTTCACACATGGCGTAACTCCTCCGCAGAGGTTAACCTTCTACGATTTTATGAATAGCCGGGCTATTCTTATTTCTTCATACGAAAAGTGCCCGCCCAGCATTTCATGAACCGGCGTCAAGGAGAAGCCGCCGGATTGTTGGAAGGCGTCTTTTATCGTTACAAATCTCTCCGGCGCCGGCCTTAAATAATCGATATCAAGGTTTTCTCCGGCGCTGATCAACTTTTCAATATGGGCTGCGATAGTCCCGGCCGCCAGACCCCTTATACTCGCCATGTTCTCCATGGACATTTTTTTCAGAACCAATTCTTTGGTTTCCCGGTAGGTCGATCCCAGACGAGTTGACCGTGGCGCCCGTGCCGGTCTTTTCACGGGAATCTCTTTCTCACTGAGATTTTTTTCCTGGGCGTAAGTCCGAATAACCTCCGTAAATATCTTCCCGTAACGATTGAGCTTTTCCTGCCCCACGCCGCTGATCCTGGAAAAGTTCTCCTCGCTTTGCGGCAGATAGAGCGCCATCTGACGCAGAGCCAGATCGCCGAAGACGACAAACGGCGGCACCCCTTGCGCATCGGCCAATTCTTTGCGCAAGAGACGCAGTGTCTCAAAAAGGTCCTGATCATATTGGGTGTCAAGCGCCTCACCCGGCTGAGACAGTTTGGGGAGAGTTTGAGGTTTGGGTAAACGTATTTTTTCCCGCTGCTTCAAAAATTCCAGTCCACGCGGGCTCAATTCAAAGACAGGATATTCATCGCCACGTTTTACAATCAACTTTTTCAAAATTAATTGGTTGGCAATACTCCGCAAATCTTCTTTGGAAAAATCATCCACAATACCGTATACCGATAATTCCTGATGATTACGCTCCAGGATTTTCTTATTCCTGCCCCCGACCAGTACGTCGATAATATAATTCATCCCAAAACATTGCCCGGTCCGAATAATAGCCGACATAATTTTTTGGCTGATTATGGTGGCATCGAAGTCTTCTTGAGGCGAAAAACAGATGTCGCAGCCTCCGCAGCTTTCCTGGGGATAATCTTCTCCAAAATATGCCAGTAAATGCGCCCGGCGGCAGGTTGCCAGTTCGCAATATTCAACCATCTGGTCGAGCTTCCCATAGGCATTTTTCCGCTCGGCCTCATCTTCTATCTGCCGGATAAAATACTGTTGCTTGATGGCGTCCGCGGGGGAATAAAAAAGCAGGCACCGGCTGGGAAGTCCGTCGCGTCCGGCCCGCCCCGTTTCCTGGTAGTAGCCTTCAATTGATTTCGGCAGATGGTAGTGAATCACCAGGCGGACGTCCGGCTTGTCGATGCCCATCCCGAAGGCAATGGTGGCGACGATAATTTGCGCCTCGTCCCGGATGAATTTTTCCTGATTGGTCCGCCGCTCCTCGCTTTCCAGCCCGGCGTGATAAGGCAGGGCCTTAAACCCCTCCTGGCGCAAATCCGCCGCCAGATGCTCCGTGTTTTTCCGGGAAAAACAATAAATGATCGCGGCCTCGTTCCGGTGTTCCCGGAATATATCAATCAGGTGGCCGTAAGCATTTTTTTTGGGAAGCACCGCATAGGCAAGATTGGGGCGGTTGAAGCTGGAGGTAAATATCTTCGCCTTTTGAAGGGACAACTGGCAGATGATATCTTCCCGCACCTTCCGGGTGGCAGTGGCGGTAAGGGCCATCACCGGAACCGCGGGAAACATAGTTCGCAGCACTTTAAGATTCCGGTAATCAGGACGAAAATCATGCCCCCATTCGCTGATACAGTGAGACTCGTCAATGGCGATCAGGCTGACGTTAATCTTCTCCAAAAAGTGCTGAAACTCGACCATAGTCAGGCGTTCCGGCGCGGCGTAGAGGATTTTTATGTTCCCCCTGAGTGCCGCCGTCTGAATCCGGTCAATTTCAGGGCGACTTAACGTGCTATTAATGAATTCGGCCGGAATACCATCAGCTTTGAGAGCGTCCACCTGGTCTTTCATCAGGGCGATGAGCGGCGAAATCACCAGGGTCACTCCCGGCAGCTTGAGCGCCGGTAATTGAAAGCACAGCGACTTTCCGGCCCCGGTGGGCATCAGCACAAAGGCATCCCTTGGCGCCATCACACAGCCGATAATCTCCTCCTGCAAAGGGCGGAATTGATCAAAGCCGAAATGGGTTTTAAGAAGATTTAGCATACTATCCTTGGCAGAAGTTTAACCTCTCCTGCTTTCTTACTGTGAAAGTCCACCCGTAGGGGCGGTTCGCGAACCGCCCCTACCATGACGGTTTAAATATAATATTAAAATTAATTCGCCGTTACCTGGTACGAAACTTGAGTGATTAAGTTATGTGCAGCCGCGCCGCAAATAGGGGGTAGGCCTGGGCCAGTTTCTCTCTGACCGGGCCGTAGAGGAGGCGCCGCGTCGGTGCATCCAGGGCCTGCGTCTCCGGCCGGCCGGCGGGGGCCTCGAAGGCAAAGCCCGTGGCCGCCTGCACCTCCTCCAGGCTGACGCCGGGATGAAGGCTGGCCAACTGCGGCGGCGACGGCGGCGACAGGGTAAAGACGCACTTGGGGGTCACCAGGGCCGTGATCCGGCCGGGGCGCTGCCAGGGGCTCAGCTCCGGGGTGTAGCCCGGCGCCGTAACTGTGTCCACCGCCGCCACCAGCCCCCGGGCCGCATGGTCGGTCTTGAACAGCACCACCCGCTCCACCACATAAGCCAGGATGGCGGAGCCGGCCCCCCCGGGGAGTCGCACCTTCGGTTGGCCGTAAGGGCCGATGGTCATGAGGTTGATGTTGCCCCGGCCGTCGATCTGGGCGCCGCTGAGGAAAAAGACGTTCAGTCTCCCGGCCTGGGCCAGATCGAAAAATCCCTGCCATTCTCCCTCAAAGGGCCAATCGGGACTCCCGGCCACGAAGACCTGGGCCCGGGGGGCGTGGGTGAGCTGCGCCAGCCACAAGGCCGCGGCCGGCAGGGGCGACAGCGTGCCGCAGGCGGCCCAGTCGCCGTCTTTCACCTGCCTGGCCAGGGCGCCGATCATGGTCTCTTCGCCGGGGGTAATTATGTCCATGACGGACCCTATGTGAAATACAGGCGGGACACGAATTAATACGTTAGCCACCGTAGGGTGCGCCCTGCGCACCAATACTTTACCGAATGCCGCTACAGCAGCTGACCATGAAGCTTTTTCGAATGCCGCGACAAATGGTGCGCAGGGCGCACCCTACATGGCTGGAAGCTGTGCCGCTATTTGAACAACCGAGGGCCGCGGTTCCACCTCACCTAAAACCTAAAACCTGAAACCCAGAACCCGCTCTTACCCCCCCACCACCATCACCTTGGTGCCCACGCAGCTCACCATGAAGTTGTCCGGGAAGGCCGCGGCCAATTTGGTCAAGGCCCTGAAGCCGGTGCAGTGGCCGGCGATGATCAGTTCCGGGTCCAGTTCCTTCAGCCCGGCGATGGTTTGTTGGGTCGTCTCATCGCCATGGGGAGTGAGATGGAAGCCCCCCAGGATCAGGGAGACTTTTTGCACGCCGGTGAGTTTCTGGGCGTATTTCACCATGTTGACGATGCCGGGGTGGCAGCAGCCGCCGATCACCACCAGGCCCCGGCCTTCCACCACGGCCACCAGGGCCTGCTCGTCGGGGAAGAGGTCTTGTTCCTCCTGGCCGGCCACCTTGCGGCGGAACCCGGGCAGCGGTTTTTCGTAGCCGGTGGTGGCCTCCACCGTGCCGGTGAGCAGGGCCTGGTCCAGGACCAGCTGGGGGCCCTGGTTCTCATAAAGCTCCACCCCCGCGGCCACCAACTCGTCCAGCTCCAGGACCCAGGGACCGATGCGTCCCCGGGGTGTAATCAGGACCTTGGGCAGGAACACGTCCCTATGGAGATAGAGGGGGATGGGGCCGCCGGTGCGTTTGGCCAGGAATTCGAACAGCCCGCCGTAGTGGTCCGGGTGGCCGTGGCTGAGGGCCACCGCGTCAATCTCGTTGATGTCGTGTTCCAGCGCCTCCAGATTGTTGAACAGGGGCAGAGGGGAGTTGGCGGCGTCCATCAGGATGCGGCTGAGCTTGCCCTGGTGGTTCAGGGTAACGAGGTAAGCCAGTCCGTGGGCCGCCAACAGCGGTTTCTTGAGGCGGCCGGGGACCACCCGTTCCACGATGCCGGGACGGGACGGCTCGAAGACGTCGAAGAAGTTGTCCACCAGGATTTCAACGGTAACCGACTGCAGGACAGGGATTTTCATAGGAGCCTCCTGTGGCGATCAAGAGAATTGGGTGACCCGGCCGCCCGGACTCGACTTTGACGCCGCCGGCCAGGATCCTAAGCGGCAGGGCCATGGGGTGGTCGCGGCTGGCGGAACGTCCCGGCCAGCCGGTGGGCGGGCAATCCGCGCTTGGCCTTTTGGGAAAAATCTGTTAATAATAAATAGAGTTTCCCTAAAATTAGCGCCCCTGGGAGTGTCTGTCAAGCAATTAGGTACGCCCTGAAAGGAGTGTGGCATGCCCACCTATGAGTATAAATGCAAGGACCACGGCCATATTTTTGAAGTTGAGCAGAAGATGAGTGACCCGCCCCTCACGAGCTGCGAAATCTGCGGCGCCGAGGTGGAGCGCCTCATCGGCATGCCCACCATTTTTTGCAAGGATTCGGCCACCAGTTCTTATAAGAAGGATTTCCGGTCGGATCCCCATAAGTGGGAGGCCACGTGCGAGTCCGCGTTTGGGGCCAACAAGAAGGACAAAGAAGAAATCAGGAAAAACTGGAACAAGAAGCCCAATACCTGGGTGTAAGGGCGTTTCATACAGCCCGCCTCAGTTAACTGATTGGTAATGCCGGAAATTAGCCGATTTTATGGCATTATTATTGCCATGTATTATGACGCGGTGTCAGCCGAATATTTGGAGGATTATAAATTAAAGATATGGTTTGCCGATGGCAAATCAGGGATTGTTGACTTCACAAATTACATCAGGAAAGGCGGAATTTTCGCCAAGTTGGCCGATTTGGAAAATTTTAAGAGGTTTACGGTAAACCAAGAATTAGGGGCAATAACCTGGGATGGGGAAATAGACATCGCTCCGGAAACCCTCTATAGCGAAGCCACTCAGGAACCTTTACCTCAATGGGTGGAAGTGGCGGGGCTCAAGAGGAGCGCTTGAGTCAGCGTTTAACGTGGTCATAAGAAAAGGCGCACCGCGGTGCGCCTTTTTTATTGTCTGCCCAACCCATGTCGGTAATCAGCGGTTCATGGCCGCCATAAACTCGGCGTTGTTCTTGGTCCCCCGCAGTTTCTCCAGCAGGAATTCCATGCTGTCCACCGGGCTCAAAGGCGACAGGAGCTTGCGCAGGATCCAGATGCGATTGAGGTCCTCCGGCGCTAGCAGCAGCTCTTCTTTCCGGGTGCCGGAACGGTTGATGTCGATGGACGGAAAGATGCGCTTCTCGACCAGCTTCCGTTCCAGGTGAATTTCCATGTTGCCGGTGCCTTTGAATTCCTCGAAGATGACCTCGTCCATGCGGCTGCCGGTCTCAATCAGGGCGGAGGCGATGATGGTGAGGCTGCCCCCTTCCTCGATGTTCCGGGCGGCGCCGAAAAACCGTTTGGGGCGCTGCAGGGCGTTGGCGTCCAGCCCGCCGGAGAGGATCTTGCCGCTGGCCGGCACCACGGTGTTGTAGGCCCGGGCCAGGCGGGTGATGGAATCCAGCAGGATGACCACATCCCGCTTGTGCTCCACCAGGCGTTTGGCCTTTTCCAGGACCATTTCGGCCACCTGGATGTGGCGCTGGGCCGGCTCGTCAAAAGTGGAACTGACCACTTCGGCCTTGACACTGCGCTGCATGTCCGTCACTTCTTCGGGCCGCTCGTCGATGAGCAGCACGATGAGCACGACCTCGGGGTGGTTCGTGGCGATGCTGTTGGCCAGGTTCTGGAGGAGCATGGTCTTGCCGGTGCGGGGGGCGGCGACGATGAGACCCCGCTGGCCCATGCCCACCGGGGTCATCAGGTCCATGATCCGGGCGGAGAAGTTGTTCGGGTCTGTCTCCAGCTTAAGACGCTGGTCGGGATAGAGGGGCGTTAAGTTGTCGAAGAGAATCTTGTCCCGGGCGACCGCGGGGTCCTCGAAGTTGACCGTCTCCACCTTGAGCAGGGCGAAATAGCGCTCTCCCTCTTTGGGGGGGCGAATCTGCCCGGCAACGGTGTCCCCGGTGCGCAGATTGAAGCGGCGGATCTGGGAAGGCGAAACATAGATATCGTCAGGCCCGGGCAGATAATTGTAGTCCTGGGCCCGCAGGAACCCGAAGCCATCGGGCAGGATTTCCAACACCCCCCCGCCAAAGATGACCCCGTTTTTTTCCACCTGGGCTTGCAGGATAGCGAAGATCAGGTCCTGCTTGCGCATCCCGCCCGCACCTTCCACGCTCAGGTCCCGGGCCAGGGAAGTCAGATCGTTGATCTTCTTGTGTTTCAATTCCGATAAATTCATGGTGACCTCTTGATCATGCATACCTATAATTCCTAATAGTGGGAGATAATGAGTTGTCGATAGACTGATAGATTACCAACTATGATGTTGTATGATCCATGCTGCCCGGCGGCCGCCAGGGCCCCGGAGCCGAAATGCAGAATATGGGTGCGGACAAGTTCTAATTCAAGTTAAGGGGATTTACGGGCTTTTTCCTTAATCACTGCTTGTATCGGGCCAGTAGATTGCTTTAAGGCAGGATATGGAGGACGCTAACCTTTTTAGCCGCTGCTGTCAAGCTGATTTTTCAACTCAGCCCAGATGTTTTTCACCTGTCGCGCCGTCACGCGACGCTCTCCCCCATTGTCCACCACGTAGTCGGCCCGGGCCACCTTGTCGGCCAGGGGCCACTGGGCCTTCAGCATACCCCGAATTTCCGCCTCCCCGCGGCGGTCCCGCCCCTGGAGACGGCGGATTTGAATCGCTTCCGGGGCCGTCACCACGATGACCCGGTCATAGGCCGCCTCCCGGCCGGTTTCGAACAGGAGCGGCACCTCCACCATTACCAGCTCCACCCCCCGGCGCCCTAACTCCGCCACCTGAGCCTTAAGCTCCGCCTCCACCCGGGGGTGAATGAGCCTGTCCAGGCGGCGGCGTTCCTCCGGGTCGGCGAACACTAGTTGTGATAGCTTAGATCGGTTCAACTCCCCATTTTCATGAAAATATTCCAGTCCATAAAGGCGGCGCAGTTCGACCCAGGCCGGGGCGCCCACCGCCACCGCCTCCCGGGCGATCTGATCGGCGTCCAACACCGCGGCCCCAAGTTCGGCAAACATCCGGGCCACGGAGCTCTTGCCTGTCCCGGCCCCTCCGGTGATGGCGATTTTTAGCATAATTTTATTCTCTTTGATATAGATACAACGATGAAACCTTAAATTTCCTTAAAAGCACTGATGACTGAAAATCATTTATATTAACTTTCGCATCCTCCAGCACCATTTCCTTTCTTTCCTTTAGCACATTGTCAACTTCAATTACTATGAGATTTTTCATATCATTTTTAAATTCTTCATTTTCCATAGAATTGTATCGCAATAAATGATTCACAGGCATATTGTACATTCTGAAATAATACATCATCGGCGATCTATACGTCAGATTTACCACAAAAACTTTATCATCTTTCAATTTAACATGATCTTTAAGATATTCAGTGATCTGTTCCCCATCTATCAGTAATTGACCTCCGTTATCCGAGTTAAAAATGCTGTCGCTCACTATTATATTTCTGCTTATCCCCAATAAAAAGACCATACTGATAATAATTGATAAAGATAACCTATGCCAATTAATTTTTTCTATAACATAACTCAAGCCGGTACAGGCTAAACCAAAATAAATTGGAATTAAGAAAAGCCATATCCGGGGCCACGGATTGACTCTCTTGATAAAAAGCAAAATACAAATAAACAAGAGCGTTGATATGACCAAGGCCCGCAACTGCTTATTGGCATATTTTAAGGTTGATAAGAATATTATAAAACCAAAAGCTATTAAATACGTTATCGCAGGCGGGACGTTTTGATTCCATGAAGCCCATGTGGAGCCAACCATGGGACCTAATCCTTTTATAAAAAGTAATAACGGCATTGCTGTGACATATTCATTACTTAATATTACACCACTGCCATTTACGATAATGATCGGCAAATAAAGTATAAATGTCATTAATCCGGTTATTATTACAGCTAATCCACCATCTATTAGATATTCAAATTTATTACTGCTATATATAACTATCCATATATACCATGATATTAATATACCAAAGGGTATAAGAAATATCGTGATAGTATAAAAACCGATTGCCGATAGTAATATAAATATCGCCCACCCAAATATATTTCTATTTTCAGATAAATAATTTATTAACAGAAGCAATATAATAAACAAAAAAATTACGGTAGTATATCCGCGAGCATTGGTAGAGAATTCTATTAACGGAGATGATACTGCAACCAGCGCAGATGAGAGAAGTGCCGCAAGGTTATTTGATATTACTCTAAAGAGGAGATACGTAGCGGGAATCAATAAAATCCCGGCAATCAAGGCCGGGAGGCGCATAACCCATACCTGGTCACCGAGTAGGTTATGGAGAATATTCACCATAATCGTATAAAAAACATGGTGCCCAGGAAACGGGTAACTGAATAGTGAAACAATCAAGGGCTTAGAACTTAAAAAGATGAAAACGCCGGCCTCGTCAATGCGAATCGCCGCAAACAAGTAGAATATCCTGAGAAAAATTCCTACACTAATTATTAAGCCAAGGGACAATAGCTCTATTTTATGGTCTTTAACCAGTAATTTAATATAATTGACAATAGATTTCTTAAGATCGTGGTATGAAATTATTAGCTTTGATAAGATTGTTGATATATAATTATCTATTGTAATGCGATAAAATGCCATCAATAATGTAACAATAATTGTTAAGAGCGACAACAAGCGCATTCTAAATATTAGTTTTTTATAAAAGGCGAAATTAATAAAGTCAACCCTGACATCTTTGCAGAGCGATTCTACTAATGACCTTACAGTATTAAAAGAAATAAAAGACAAGGCAAAAAATATAATGCCACATAAAAATAAAATAATTAGTAAGACCTTATAATAAATACGCATAATGACCTTCAAGCAGGTAATTGTAACCGCACGTGCTTTGAGACGGAGATCACCCTCCGAACATTCTCCGGCGAGCAAGGCCCGCCCTCCGTTCGCTGATGCTTACAGGCGGTTTATCCGCCCTTCACCCGCAAGGCTTTGACTTCCCTTTACCCAGGGGTAATTTGAGATCCTTTAAGGCTGTTTTCACAACCTGCTGGGCGGAACGATTGAACTTGAGGAGATCGAGGATGTCGATGAGGCGCCGCCAGTGCCGCCACGACTTGAAGAATGCCTGCCGTAAGCCCCGCCGCCACCGGCGAATCGCCTCATTCGAATGTTGCCCGGGAACGGTATACATCTGGCGCGGATGGGAATCCTCCAGACCCAGGGGTTCGGCGTCGCCGATGAGTTTATCCCAAAGAATCGCGTGCGGCTGGATGGAGAGGGCGCTGCCGCCGCAGATATGCGGCCTGACTTCCTGGATAAACTTCTGGGTGGCCTCGAAGTCCTGGTCCGTTTCCCCCGGCCCGCCGTAAACGAAGAAACCTACCACCAGCATGTGAGCCCGTTTGGCCCGGCGGATGCCTTCCGCCAGGGTCTTGGTGGTCCCCGGCTTCCCGTACCGCCTGAGTTGGGCGTCGCTGCCGCTTTCCACCCCCACGAACAGGGCATCGAAGCCCGCCCGGTGCATCAACTGAAACACGGATTCCGGCAGATGGTGAATCGTGCCCTGAAAGGCGAACCGCATCTTGAGGTTATGCTCCAGGATCAGGTGACAAATTTTCTCGACCCTCGGGATGTCGTAGGAGAAATTCTCGTCCTGGAAGAAGGCTATTTTGTAACCGGCGCGGTTCAGCTCCAGGATTTCCTGAAAGACGTTTTCCGCACTTCGCATCCGGTAACGCCACTGGGGAAAGAGTTTCGGACAAAAAGTGCAATGGTAGGGGCAGCCTCTGGAGGAGGCCACATTGGCGGTGGGGGGGATTTCGGGAATGGGGAAGCCCCCGAATTGGTGGCAGTAGCCATCATAGGTAAATAAGGACCGGTCGGGAAAGGGGATGGCGTCCAGATCCTCGATCTGCTGCGGGATTCCTCTCACCACCTCGCCGTTGGCCCGATAGGACAAGCCCGGCAGGCCTTCAAGAGATTCGGACCGGAGCAGCCGCCGGCAGAGTTCCGGAAAACTCTCGTCTCCTTCACCCCGGATCACCAGATCCAGTTCCGGGATATCTCTGAGGAGCAGGTTATCAAACATCGTCGGGTGGTAGCCGCCCATGACCGTGACCACCTCACTTCTGGCCGACTTGACGCGGGCTATAAGCCGTATGCCGCTGGGAAAGCAGAAACTGGTGGAGGATACCCCCAGCAGGTCCGGAGACAGGGCCATGACCCGGTCAAAGGCCTGGTTGACCGTGAGGCCTTCTCCATAGGCGTCCACAATCCGCACATTCACCTCAGGATACTTTTTCACGCACGCCGCCAGGTAACCCAGGCTCAGGGGAGCCATGGACCGGACCCCGTGTTTATCTTCCTCCGAAGGAGAAGTCGCCAAGACGATATTCATGATGAAAGCCGCCCCCTAATTTTCTCAGAGATAACGTTATGTAAAGTGCGCACTGCGCACCATTCAGTGAGGTCTGATATATTTTGGTGCGCAGAGCGCACCCTACATGAATGCTTCTATAATAAGCTTAACCCCTCTAAAAAGTCCACTACCGCCTGAAAATCCTCCGGGAGCGGCGTTTCCCAGGTGAGGGGCTCGCCGGTGCGGGGATGGGTTATCCCCAGGCGCCAGGCGTGGAGAAGCTGGCGCTGCACCAGGGGTTTGAGGCCGAAAAGCCGCGGGTGCCCCGCCAGGCGGCTGACCCCGCCGCCGTAGGCCGGGTCCCCCAGGACCGGGTGGCCCTCCGAAGCCAGGTGCACCCTGAGTTGATGGGTGCGCCCCGTCTGGGGCGTAAGTTCCACCAGGGTCAGGGGACCGGGAAATTCCTGGATGACCCGCCAGTAGGTCAGGGCGCGCTTCCCCCGCCGGGCATGAACGCTCATCTTCTGGCGCGCCGTGGGGTGGCGGCCCACCTCTTTATCGATTTCGCCCTCAATTTCCGGCAGGCGCCCCCACACCAGGGCCTGGTACCGCTTGGTGATGGCATGGGCCTGGAACTGGGCTACCAGGGAGGCGTGCGCCAGAGAGGTCTTGGCCACCACGATGAGACCGCTGGTGTCTTTGTCCAGGCGGTGCACCAGACCGGGGCGGCTCACCTCCCCGATGTCC
>Ga0351866_10057_pt1 | contig 46364 bp, 40 predicted proteins | sample TotcelFGM3001L11_FD_206783 | JGI IMG/M metagenome (GOLD analysis project Ga0351866, IMG submission 206783) | Enriched cells from coal bed in the Powder River Basin, Montana, United States - Total cells FGM rep2 HSBNCT.FGM.300.1.L11 ...
GCCCAGGGCGGTTTTAAAGAAATGCACCGCCGGGAAGGTCAGGGCCTCCCCCACCAGGCCCCCGGCCAGGGCCAGGATCAGGGATTCCCCGAAGATGAGACCGGCCAGGTGACGGGCCTTGAAACCCAAGGTCTTGAGGACGGCATACTCCCCCCGGCGTTCCCGGGCATTCATGGCCATGGTGTTGGCCAGGACGATGAGGATGACGCCGATGACCACCCAGGACACCACCTGGATGGCCAGGAGAATGGCCTCGGTCATGGAGACAAACCCCAGGGCGAAGGCCTGTTCCGTTTCCGTCAGGGTCTCGGCCAGGCTGTTTTTGAACAGCCCATCCACCTGGGCCGAAACCTGGGGCGCCAGGTCCGGACGGGCCACCTTGATGAGAAACCAGCCCACGGTATCGGCCCGGCTGGAGCCGCTCTTCTTCAAAGACTCATTGAGGTAATCCCAGTGGAAAAAGAACCGGGATTCGTCGGTGGTAGGTTCGGCGCCGGTATAGATGGCCCGGATGATGAACTGCCAATCGCCGGGGTAAATAGTGCCCTTGATGACCACGGAGTCCCCCAGCTTCCAGCCGTACCGGGTGGCCAGGGTCCGGCCCACGGCGGCGCCCCGGCGGTCCTTCATGAAGGCCAGCTTTTGGTCCTCGGGGATGACGTACTCGGGATAGTTGGAGAGGTAGCGGCGGACTTCCACGGCAAACGTGGGGAAGAAATGCCGCTCGTCGATGTAGTGGCCGCCGAACCAGCAGCCGTAAGCCACCTGGACAATGCCGGGAATGGCCTGGACCTTGGGCAGATAGGCTATGGGCAGGGGAAAGACCAGGGAAATGGCGTTCCGGGTCACCAGGCGGGCCGGGGAGGCGGCGCTCACCCCGGAATACCAGGCCGCCACCACAGTGCGCAGCAGACAAAAGGCCAGCACCGCCACCGCCATGCCCAGGATGGTGAGCGCCGCGCGTGACGGGTGCCGGATGGTATTGCGCCAGGTGAGTTTTAACACGGGTTCTGGGTTCCGGGTTCTGGGTTTTAGGTGGCAGAGGCTTTCCAGCAAGTGCCCAAGTATATTGTCGGGTGCGCCCGGCGCACCACCTCTGGTTCCCAAGCTCAGCTTGGGAACCAGGTAACAAGGCGGGATGCGCTCCGCTTTCCCGCCCTACGTGAGATCACCGGCGAAACGGCGATGCCACTATAAGTGTCGCTCCTGTTGATCTGCCGCCGCCAGTATGGTCAGGGCCAGCAGGCCCACGTCGATGAGGCGGCGCTCGGCCCGGCGCCGGGCGTGAGCTGTAGTGAGGCCCTGCCCGGTTATGCGGTTATTGAGGACCAGGCAGACGCCCCCGGCCCGGACCCGATAGGTGGAAACCGCGGCCAGAGTCAGGTAAGTGGACATCTCCATCTCGAGGTTGAGGACCCCGGCCTGGCTGAGACGGGCCACCTTGTGGGGCTCCAGGCCGGGAAACCCCGGGGCCTCCCGGCCCTGGCCGGCGTAAAAATCCGCCGTAGTGCAGGTGAGGCCCACATGATAGGCGGCTTTGAGGTTTTCGGCCGCCGCAGTCAGGGCCGCGACGATCTCCAGCGCGGCCTGGGGGACGAAATCCGCCGGGGCATAAGCATGGGTGGTATTTTCGTCCCGCCGGGCCGAGGCGGTTATGACCATATCCCCCACCTGGATATCCCCCTGGAGCGCCCCGCAGGTGCCCAGGCGGATAAAGGTCACCGGGGTGACGCAGTTGGCCGCTTCCACGATGGCGATGGCGCTGGCCGGGGCGCCGATGCCGGTGGCCATGACCGAGACTGGGATGTTCTGGTAGATGCCGGTATAGGTGAGAAACTCCCGGTTTTTCCGGCGCATATCCACCCGGGTGAACCGGCGGGCGATGACCTCGGCCCGATCGGGGTCGCCGCAGGTCAGGATATAGGGCGCCAGTTCCCCGGGGGCGCAGTCGAGGTGATAAAAACGGCCCCGGGCATTTTCCGGGATGGGGCCTGTGATGTCCATGACTTGAATTGTAATGGCCAAGATTTGAGTAGACAACCTCTTTATCAATCATCATATCAGCGGTCAAAAAATAATTCTGGAAATCCCACCACAAAAGGCCTATTTCGCTATACAGATCATAACCGGATTTTTCACTTATTTGGGAATAATTGTTTAAACTATCAAGTTAACTTAACGGCTGGCTTCACAGGCGGGGCGGAAGACCGTCCGCTGTAAGCCGTTGTTAAGCGAGTTCTTTAACGACACGATTCACTTCAGATACGATATTATCAAACCACTCTGGACGTTTCGGGAAGAGATAGTGTGCCGCCGAAGAGGAATCGGTGTCGTAGGAGAAACGTTGTCCTTCGATCGTAAACTCTGGACCACCGATTCGGTCCCAGCCATTCTTAAAAAAGATGGGATGGAACAGGTGCTCAGTCACAGTCAGCACAGACCCAAACTTATCAAGTTCGCCGGGGTAGATCCCACGGAGCCCAAAGCCCTTTTGCCTTCGTGGGTACTCAGACCATAGCGGCGCGAGGTTGTATGGCGGAGTCTCAGCCTTCGGCGGACCACTGGCGAGCGGTTCTAGTCCCTCCCACCATTTGAGCGTAACGCCGCGGGTGAGTAACTCGGCTGCCTCTTCGTCGAGCTGTATTGAGCCAATCGGGCGAACGGAGATGGCGTAGACGCAACTGGCTTCCCTTGCTGCCTTTCTATCATCTACGGTTTCGCGGAAGACCTTTCGCTGATACGCACCGCCGACGAACTGGTTGAGGGAAAACCACTTTGCGACGTTTACGTCGAAAGTCAGATCAACCATATCGGTAGGCCCTATGACATGGTGATGCTGCAAGATGCCTAAAGCCTCCAAGTCTGTAAGAGGCTTGTTATCGTGTTCCAGAAACCGCTGTTTCAGGACATTGCTGGAAATCCTTGACCGCTTCATCCAGTCGAGATGTTTTTCCTTCGAGGGGCGTTTGTGCGCGCGATAGAGGCCGGGCGTCAGCACTTCCGGCCACCTTTCAGAGTGTCCCCTGAAGCCGACGAAGACCGCCAAAGGTTCCATATCTGTGATGTGGTACTGGAAGGAGTTTATGATAAATTGCTCCGGTGGAGGCAGCGCAAAGAACCGACCGGCAAACGGAAATGCTTGTCCTCGAAGGACAAGACCGAGGGCGTCCAAACCGTCAATCTTAGTATTCGCTGACCGATGAGTAGAGGGGGCGTGCGCAGATGTCGGTTGTTCGCCCCGGAAAAAGAACTCGGAGCCGAGGGGGAGCCACTGAACGTGTGCACTTCCATCGGGTAGGGAGAGGGTCTTCCACCCCAGGGCCTCCCCCACTGGCCATCGACCCGGTCCACCGACGCGAAGCATTTCCAGAGGTAACCGGAGCGAGCCCTCCGGCGTCACAAGGTATGGGCCGAATGTTGCGTTCTTGCGAGCCTTCGATGCCAAACGTTCAATGTCCGCTGCCCAGATTGACATGGTCGCGCCCTGCTCAGGTTTCAAGAGAAAAGAATAATTGGGAAATAGGCTATCTTCTATATATCAACCGTTATAAAATCCACCAAAGTGCTTTGCTATGGATATGTTAGCTCTATCTAAGACCCTGGCGACACGTAAAGTTTTCGTCCCACGTTTCAGGTCTAATCCGGTCTCGTTTGATAAGTGTCAATTCAACATTTGATCATTACGTTTAAATCTCCCAGCCTCAATTCCACCCGGCCGACTGCCGACTAGTCCTCTCGGGACTCATTTTCGTCCAGCAACTGCCCCTTGATGAGGCGGCGGATGCGGCTGGCGTGGGCGGCGGCGTCCGGGTCGTGGGTGACGATGATGATGGTTTTCTGGAACTCGCGGTTCAACTGAGTCAACAGGTCCATGATTTCCCCGGCGGATTTTTTGTCCAGGTCGCCGGTGGGCTCATCCGCCGCGATGAGGGTGGGGTCGGTGACCAGGGCCCGGGCGATGGCCACCCGCTGCTGCTGGCCGCCGGAAAGCTGGCCCGGGTAATGCTTTTGGCGGTCGCTGAGGTTCACCAGTTCCAGGACCAGGTCCACGTGTTCCTGGCGCTCCCGCCGGGACAGCCGGGTGAGCAGCAGGGGCAGTTCCACGTTTTCATAGGCCGTGAGGACCGGGATGAGCTGATAAAACTGGAAGATGAAGCCCACGTTGGCGGCTCGCCAATCCGCCAACTGGGACTCAGTGAGGGCCGGGAGATTGATGCCGTGGACCGTGAGGTGGCCTGAGTCCGGGCGGTCCAACCCGGCGATGAGGTTGAGAAGCGTGGTTTTCCCAGACCCGGAAGGTCCCATGAGGGCCAAAAATTCCCCGGCCTGGATGGTGAGGTTGATATCCTGGAGGACCGGCAGCACCTGGCTGCCCCGACGATAGGATTTATTCAGGTGGGCGATCGAAACCACCGGGGCCGGGGCGTGCGCCGGGTTCCCGGTCATGACTCTTTGACTTTTACCCGGGAGCCGTCCTTCAAGGCGGCAGGCGGGTTCAGGACTATCCGGTCGCCTTCCTTGAGGCCGGCGGCGATTTCCACCAGTTCGTTCATGGCGGCTCCCGGGGTGACGGGGACCAGCTTTACCCGGTTGCCGGTCACCAGGAAACTGTAGGTGCGGCCTTCCCGGGTGATGAGGGCGCCTTTGGGGATGATCAAGCGGGGCTGGCGCGCCGCCGGGTCCAGGGGCTGGGAGAGAAAGGCCACCTTGGCGCTCATTTCCGGCAGGATGCGGTCGTCGTTCTCCAAAAATTTTACCTTGGTGAGGACGGTAGCCTTGGTCCGGTCAGCGGTGGGGACAATCATGTGGACCTCACCGGTAAAGCGCCGGTCGGGAATCGCGTCCAGGGAAATCTCACAGGGTTGCCCCAGGCGCACCTTGTCCAGGTTGGACTCCGCCACGTCCACCTCCACCATCAGGGAGTTGAGGTCGGCCATGGTCACCACCGCGGCCCGGGCATTGGCGGCGGCGCCGAAGGGAGCCACCACTTCCCCTACTTCGGCATATTTGGTGGTCACCACCCCGTCGAAAGGGCCGCGGATGTAGGAGTATTCCAGGGCCGCCTGGGTATTGGCCAGCCCGGCCCGGGCCACCTTGATGCGGGCCTGGGCCGCGGCCACCCCGGCCTTGGCCTTGGCGTCGCGGGCCACGGCGGTATCGAAGTCCTGCTTGGGAACGAGGTCCTGGCCTACCAGGGTTTTATAGCGCTGATGCTGGAGACGGGCGTCCACCAGCTCCGCCTGGGCGGTCCCCAGGTCGGCTTGGGCCTGTTGCACCTGGGCGATGGCCTGGTCCCGGGAGGCGATCAAATCCTCATTCTCCAGGGAGGCCAGAATCTGGCCCTTTTTGACCCGGCTGCCCTCCTCGACCCCGAGGTAGACCAGGCGGCCGGTGCTCTTGGAGGACACCGCGGCCTTGCGCTGGGCCACCACGTAGCCGCTGGCGTTTAAGACCGTGTAGGCCTGGGCCGGGTAGAGGCGGGACACCACCGTGGTGGTGACTTCGGACGCCCCCTGGAGGGGACCCCACAGGTAGAGCCCGGCCAGTCCGAACAATATCAGGCCCAGGAAAATTAAGATCAGGCGGGTGCGGGAAAAGGCTGCCGCCGGGGGCGCATCCCCCGGGCGCTGAATGCGGAGTTTATCGAGGTCAGCAGACAAGGCCGGAGTTCCCGAAAAGAAATTTGGCCTTTCGATCCGGTAGGAGCGTCAGGCCATGTCAGTCTATCAAATCTCAGCCCGGGAGGCAAACTTACGGAGGCTGGCCTTCAATGCAAGACCCGCGGTTTGACTGGGGGCAGCCAGTAGGGTTCGAGGTGAGGCGGCTCTTCCCAGGCCGGGGCGTTGGCGGGCGGCAATTCCGGCCGGGTCACCGCCTGTAAGGCCAGAAGAGAACTCCGCAGGTTGTCCAACTCTTGCAACAGCGCATCCAACGCCAGCACCAGGGACTCCTGATACTGGCCCTGGTCCATCATCCTCCGGGCCTCCTCCATCTTGACAAAGCTATCGGGGGTGTTCGCTTTACCTTTCATTACCAAACCTCACCATAAGCGAAATGTGGGGGTGTCAGCCGACCAGGTGGAGAATTCTGTTCGGGCCATATTTTTGACCGCCAGCCAAGCCGCAACCGTTTGTATTATGTTGTATTAACAAAGCAAATACCGTACCATGAGCTAATGTTCGTAATTAAATTAACGATTTAAGGATGTTACTTGTAATAGGCGCGAATGCTTCTTTATGAAAGAGAGTAAGGATTGCTGAACGTCCTGGCGGGAAAATTAAACATAATTGAGACCTCTGCGAAAGTCTCAGGTAGGATAGCCGCCCTCGGCTGTCCATACTCTATTGAGGCGCAGGCGAGGGCGCCGACGCTACATTTTGATGAGTGAGGATAGATAGAGACTTTCGCAGAGGTCTCTCATTGCGGCTTCTGGAGCGCTGGGCCAGGTTTTTGTGTCCCCTGGTCCGTCTGTCCCGCCCCGGATTCTTTCCGGGGACCGCCCGGGGGATGTCCCGGTAGGCGCGGTCTGACAGCGGCCAGGGAAACCGCGGCGCTGGTTCCCCGGGTTTGCAAACCGCTGGGGAATATGGTAGGTTTTCCCTTATAAATAAAGAGTTTTGGGAAACTCCAAGGATCAATCCATGACTGAAATCGATACTGCGCATGTTGCCTCCGATGAAGAGATGGAGGAGAACGTCCGTCCCCTGGTGAATGAGATTCTGGAACGCTTCAACCAGGACGGGGTTTCGCCGTCCCAGGCAGGGCTGGTAATCCTGGGCCTGATTTACCGGCTGATGGAAGTAATGCATGACGCGCCAGAGGCCCGCCGCTTTTTCATTCTCGCCTTGATTAACCTGATCAATAATTACCTGGCCGAAGAAATGGAAAGCCCGGGAACGTGTGTCGCCGCGGGTAAGGAGGAAGGAACTTAATACGGCGCCTCGTCGCCAACGCCAGGAGTTCGAATCCCGCTATGCTGCGCAAGGCCAATAACGTACTGGAGCTCGTCGGGCAGACCCCCATTGTCCGTCTGAACCGCCTCAATCCCCATCCGCAGGTGGAGATTTACGTCAAGCTGGAATATTTTAATCCCGGCGGTTCCGTCAAGGACCGCCCGGCCCTGGCCATGATCGAGGCGGCGGAGGCCGCCGGCGATCTGACCCCGGATAAGACCATCATCGAAGCCACCAGCGGCAACACCGGCATCGGTCTGGCCATGGTGTGCGCCGTCAAGGGCTATCGCCTGCTCCTGACCATGCCCGAGTCCGCCAGCCTGGAGCGCAAACGCATCCTCAAGGGCATGGGAGCCGAACTCCTGCTGACCCCGGCCCACCTGGGGACCGACGGGGCCATCGAAGAGGTTTACCGGATGGCCCGGGAACATCCGGACCAGTATTATCTGGCGGACCAGTTCAACAACCCCGACAATCCCCATTCCCATGAGTCCACCTGCCGGGAGATCTGGGAGCAGACCGAGGGCAAGGTCACCATGGTGGTGGTGACCATGGGCACCACCGGCACCCTCATGGGCCTCTATGAGGGGATGAAGCGGTTCAATCCCGGCATCCAGGTGGTGGGAGTGGAGCCCTTCCTGGGCCACGCCATCCAGGGTCTGAAAAATATGAAGGAGTCTTATAAGCCGGGGATTTTCAATAAGACCAAGGCGGACGAGATCGTCAACATCGAAGACGAAGAGGCCTATGAGACGGCCCGGAGGATGGCCCGCCAGGAAGGCCTGTTCCTGGGCATGAGCTCCGGGGCCGCGGTGGCGGTGGCCATCCGCAAGGCCCGGGAGTTGACGGGCGGCCTCATCGTGGCCATGGCCCCGGACAGCGGCGAGCGCTACCTCTCCACCTCCCTGTTCACCGAAAAGGAGGCCCCCACCCTCCGTTTTTACAACACCATGGCCCGGGCTAAGGAGGCCTTCGAGCCCCGGCGCGTGGGTGAGGCCACCATTTTTGCCGACGGTCCGGCCCTTTACGGGCATCTTTCCCTGGTGGTGGCCCGGCGCCTGGTGGTGGCCGACCTGCTCCGCCGTTACCTCAGCTTCCGGGGCTTCAAGATCCGGCAGGTGGTAAGCCTCATCGACCTGGACGACCGGGCCATGGCGGGGGCCGCGGCCGCCAACCAGAACCTGCAGGAATTCACCGGGCACTTCCGGCAGGAATTCTTCCGGGATATGGCAGCGTTGCGCATCCAGGGCGGCGTCCTCTATCCCCTGGCCTCGGACCACATCGACGACATGATCAGCCTCACCCGGAAGCTCCTGGAGCGGGGTTTCGCGTATGAAAAATTGCGCTCGGTCTATTTCGACATCTCCCGCTTCAAGGACTACGGGCGCCTCTCCGGCGTGGACCTGAGCAAGATCCGGGTGGGCAAAACCGTGGATCTGGACGAGTACGCCAAGGAAAACCCCCGGGATTTCACCCTGCTGAAACGCGCCAAGCTGGCGGAACTGAAAAAGGGCCTCTACTACACCACCCCCTGGGGTCAGGTGCGCCCCAGTTGGCACCTGGAATCAGCGGCCATGGCCTTGAAACACCCGGGAGAAACCGTGGATTTTCATGTGGGCAGCGTGGAATCGCTCTTTCCCCACGATGAGAACGAGAACGCCCTGTTCACTGCGGCCACGGGCAAACCCAAGGCCCGGGCCTGGCTCCACTGCGAGCAGGTCCTCAAGGACGGCCACCCCCTGAAAGAAGCGGGTCTGGTCACGGTGCGGGACCTGATGGCCCAGGGATACCGGGGCGAGGAGGTACGCTACTTCCTCCTGGCGGCCCACTACCGCAAGCCTCTGGCGGTAAGCGGCACCAACCTCAAGGCCGCGGCCGTGGCCCGGACCCGCCTGGACCATTTTATAGAACGCCTGGCCCTGCTAACTGGTGAGGCTCCCCTCACCCCGGCCATCGAGGAGCGCCTCTTTTTGCTGAAAAAGGAGTGTGTCGCCGCCCTGGATGACGACCTCAACATTTCCCGGTTCCTGTCGGCGCTGTTCGCCGCGGTGGGGGAATTCCACACCGACATCGACCACGGCCGTCTGGGGCACGCCGCGGCCGCCGCCATCCTGACCCGCTTCCAGGAGCTGGACGAAGTTATGGGAGTGATGAACCTGGCGCCGCCGGCGGAGGCCAGGGACGAGGGGATCGAGGCGCTCCTGACGGCTCGGGAAGAGGCCCGCAAACGCCGGGATTGGGCCGCGGCGGATCAGATCCGGGATGAGCTGGCCGCCCGGTCCATCGAGATCACCGACACCCCGGCCGGCCCGCGCTGGCGGCGGCGGTAGGGTGACCTCCGGGTTCCTATAACTCCATAGCGGAAAGAACATTATGGGGTAAAGGATAGACCACTTGCAGGATATAATTCTCTCTATCCATAGAACACCTATCCGGCTGACTGATGAACGTTGGGCGCATATCACCGAGGAGCACTGTGAACTGGCTGGCTTGCGACTGGAGGTCCTGGAGACTGTGGCAAAACCGGAGCGGGTGCTGGCCGGCGGAGAAAGTGAGGTTTTGGCAATACGGGAATTATTTCCTGGAAAACATCTGGTGGTGGTTTACCGGCAGTTGGCGGACGACGGGTTCATCATTACTGTGTTCTTGACCACCAAAATCAAGGCGTTGGAGCGGAGGAAACAGCTATGGCCTTAGAAATGGTGGAGCAATATTTGAAGATCATTCCAGCGGTCAGGGGAGCGCCCCAGAAATATTTATGGTCCTCTTATGATGCCGAAGCCGATGTACTTTATATCAATTTTAAGAAACCCAGTCATGCCACTGATAGCGAATTGACCGAGAATGACATCATCATCCGTTATGAGGGAAAAGAAATTATCGGCTTAACCGTGCTGCACGCCAGTAAACGTGTAAGTCAGGAGAATTTATAGGGGGTATCTCTCCGCTGAAAAGAATTGCCGCCGAGACCCTGGAATAGCAAACCAGAGAGGACAAGCCCATGCCCCACGAATATTTCTGGCAATGGCACATGTGGATGTTCCCCATGTTCATGCCCATCTTCTGGATCGTCATCATCGGCCTGTGCCTCTACTTCATCTTCGGCCGCCGCAACGCCCAAAAGCCCTGGGAACCTGCCCGCAGCCCCGAGGGCGAAACCGCCCTGGATATCTTGAAAAAACGCTACGCCAAAGGGGAAATCAGCCAAGACGAGTTCGAGCAGATGAAGCGGGATATATCGGGTTGACGGTCCGGTGGGCCGGGGAAAATTCGTGTAGGGTGCGCACCGCGCACCATGACAAGGCTGGTTGGCCGGGTGGTGCGCAATGCGCACCCTACAATACTGCAATCAAGAAGGACGAGAGGTAATTTTTTACTTACCGCCCCGGGAGGATGGTCGGGACGAGAGGATTTGAACCTCCGACCCCAGCGTCCCGAACGCTGTGCTCTACCAGGCTGAGCCACGTCCCGACTTTGTTAAATGTATCTAAAAGGCGGGGCCGGGGCAAGAGAAAATCTGGCCTCGGCTCCATGAAGTCTGTCTATCTCACGGTGGGGGCGGGTTTCAAACCCGCCCCTACGGCTAGGCAGGGAATTTTGGTGGCCCGGGCTTTCCAGCCTGGGCACACAGGCCAGAGGCCTGTGCCACTTGAGGTTATGAAATGAGATTCCGTTTGGCAAACCAGGGGCTTAATGGGCTAAAGTGGCTGATTTTCCTGCTTCTGATAGCTTTGACGGTTGCGGTCATCATTGGCTGCAAGGCCCAGGAGGAGGAGAAGACCTATAATGGCCCGGATACCGGCCCGGCCTATGGCGATTTGTTCATCGACGCCTCCATCGGCGACGCCAGCACCCTTTTGCCTCCCCTGGCCGTGGACGCCGCTTCGGCCACCATCAACTCCCTGATCTACAACGGCCTGGTGAAGTATGACGGCGACCTCAACCTGGTGGGGGACCTGGCCGAAAGCTGGGACGTCTCCCCGGACGGGCTCACCATTACCTTCCATCTGCGTAAAGGGGTCAAGTGGCAGGACGGCGCCCCGTTCACGGCCCAAGACGTGTTGTTCACCTACCAGGTGATGGTGGACCCCAAGACCCCCACGGCCTATTCCGGGGATTATCTCCAGGTGAAGAAGGCCGAGGCGCCGGACGACTATACCTTCCGGGTCACCTATCCCCAGCCCTTCGCCCCGGCCCTGGGTTCCTGGGGCCTGAACATCCTGCCCCGGCACCTGCTGGCGGGCGTTGACCTCACCAAGTCACCGTTGGCGCGGCACCCGGTGGGCACCGGGCCTTATATCTTCAAGGAGTGGCGGGCCGGGGAAAAGATCGTCCTGGCTTACAATCCCAATTATTTTGAGGGCCGCACCTACCTCAACGGCTACGTTTATCTGGTGAAACCGGACACGGCCACCATGTTCATGGAGCTCAAGGCCGGCAACCTTGACCGTATGGGCCTCAATGCCATCCAGTACAGCCGCCAGACCGAGTACCCCAAGTTCCAGCGGATGTTCAAAAAGTACCGCTACATGCCCTTTTCTTACATCTATCTGGGGTACAACCTGAACGATTCCCGGTTCGCGGACCGGCGGGTGCGCCAGGCCCTGACCCATGCCATCAACAAAAAAGAGATCATCGACGGGGTGCTCATGGGCCTGGGAGAAGAGGCCTACGGCCCTTATAAACCCGGCACCTGGTACTATAACCCCGACGTGCCCAAATTCCCTTACGATCCGGCCAAGGCCAAGGCTTTACTGGCCGCAGCGGGATGGACTCCCAATGCCGACGGGGTGCTCACCAAGGACGGCGCCCCCTTTGCGTTCACCATCCTCACCAACCAGGGCAACGATACCCGGCAACGCACCGCCGAGATCATCCAGAGCCGGCTCCGGGCCGTGGGCATCCTGGTGAAGATCCGGCAGGTGGAGTGGGCCGCGTTTCTCAAGGAATTCATCGAAAAGGGGCGGTTCGAGGCCATCCTGCTGGGCTGGAACACCGGCCTGGACCCGGACCAGTTCGACATCTGGAGTTCCACCAAGACCAAGCCCGGCGAACTTAACGTCATCGGCTACAAAAACCCCGAGGTGGACAAGCTTTTGGCGGAGGGGCGCCATACCTTCGACCGGGAAAAGCGGCGGCAGGCCTACTTCCGCTTCCAGGAGATCGTGGCCGAGGACCAGCCCTACACCTTCCTGTTCGTACCGGACGCCCTGCCCGCCATCTCCCGGCGCTTCCGGGGCATCAAGCCGGCCCCGGCCGGCATCGACTACAATTTCATCAAGTGGTACGTTCCCCAGGGCGAGCAGAAGTACACCATGAGCCCGTATTGAGAACTGCCTGGCAAAGTTCAAAGTTGAGACCTCTGCGAAAGTCTCTAACTCTATGCCTCCGAATCAAAATGTAGCGTAGGCGCCCTCGCCCAAATACAGTATGGACAGCCGAGGGCGGCTATCCTACATGAGACTTTCGCAGAGGTCTCAAGTTCAAGGTTCAAGGTTGGGGGCATGCCCATCATGAGCTTTTCATAATTTGCGAGTGGGCCAAAGGGCCATGCGTGACTGTCTCAGGGTTTGGGAATATCTAACGTACAGCGAGGCGAGGCTAAACGCCCTTGATCCTCCCGGTTTCAGAGGGGCCGGAGTTGGCGATCAATTGACTTTTGTTGACAGAGACCGGGCCAATTTTCCGTTGACTTTCTAACCTCTATTCATTATAAGGGGGACATGAGATATTTCCCCGGAAGGCGGAGGGGAAATTGGCCGCGGGAAGCGGTGGTTAGTGAGCGGACCTTTCAGCCAATACCCCTTTAAGCAGTCTTTTATACCGGAGGACGCCATGAAAAAAATCGGGGCCAAGGTGGCTTACGTTGTTTTGGGAATTCTGTCATTTTTCGGTATTTGGCCCGCTTCTGCGACTCCTATTCCCCAGCCGCAGGTAAATCAACTTAACGAGGTTAAAACCACCACGCCGCTGTATTTGAAACACAGCGCTGATATGATTCCTAAAATGAGCCAGGAGAAGGACTTAACATTAGCCCGTCATTGGAACCATTTTTCGCATAGAAACCACAGCTCGCACTGGGCGCACTACGCGCATCGGGCCCATTACTCCCATTATAACGGCTACAGATATTAAGGTTTAATCCTACAAAATTCATTTAATATATAAAGAAGAAAAATTACCTTTAATTGCTACAAGTGGCGTGAGCTCTATAATCTGTGTGATCAACTGTACGTTATAATTCTGCCATTCCTTCCCCATAGTTACTTAGCGCTAATAATTTGAAACATCACTTCTTCGATGATTTCCCAAATGAGCTATTCACAGGAATATAGTGCGCTTTCACATTTATGATAAAAAATATTGCGATTCTCTGATTGGTTTTCTTGCATCGACCATAAATATTGTTGGGGTATCGCATTTTGCGTCGTATGATTAGTGGAAAGGAACGCTGATGGACGCTAAAGTCAAAAGAAAACCAGGCGGCTTTGAAGTCACGCTCAGCAAGGAGCTTTACGAAAAAGAAGCGGTCTTCGCGGCTACTTACGCCCTCTCGGGATTATGTGCCAACCGGGTTGAGCCGGCTCAGGCCGGATATGTCAAAGTCACCCTGAACTTTCTGGATTCGTGCCCGGACGCCGACCGGGTGAAGGTCGAAAATAAATTCCTGAATGAGCTCATCGACCAGCAGCTGCGGCTTGACCTGGAAAGGCGCTATGGGGCGATTCGCCGCCTCATTGTCCAGCAAGCCTTTGCCCCCCTGGACGATCTCAAGGCCGAGGTCAAGAAAATTGTCGGCCGTGACTGAACGCTACACCCTCATGCCCTTCCGCTTTTCTCCGGTGGCCAGCAACCGGATGCTGGTGGTCAATGAAGTGGGGGAGTTTATTTTCCTGGATCGGCCGACCTTCGAAAGATTCGTGTCGTATGAACTCGACCCCGCCTCCGAAACTTTTTTGGATTTGAAGGGCAAGCACTTCGTGACCGACACCGAGGTCACCCCGGTGATCGATCTGTTGGCTACCAAGTACCGCACCAAGAGGGAATTTTTAAAGAGTTTTACCGGCCTGCACATGGTGGTGGTAACCTTGCGGTGCAACCAGCGGTGCAATTACTGTCATGCCTCCAGTCAGCCGACGGACCAGCAGCGTTGGGACATGACCCCCGAGACCGCCATCAACGTGGTCCAAAAAATCATGATGAGCCCATCCGAGGTTATCAAGATAGAATTTCAGGGGGGCGAACCCCTGTTAAATTTTGAGGTGGTCAAAACCATCGTTCGAGAGGCGAAAAGAATTAATCGGCAAAAGAACAAGAACCTCTATTTTGTCCTGTGCACCAATCTGACCCTCATCGATGAACCCATCCTGGCATATTGCAAAAAAGAAGGGGTAAGCCTCTCCACCTCTCTGGACGGCCCCAAGGAAATCCATGACCGTCACCGCCTTATGCGGACCGGGGAAGGCAGTTATGACCGGTTCATGCAAAACCTCCACCTGTCCAGGAGCATTCTGGGGCACGACGGGGTGAACCCGCTGATGACCGCCACCAGAGAAGGTCTGAGCCATTTTACCGAGATTATCGACGAGTACGCCGCCCTGGGCTTTGAAGGGATTTTTCTCCGGCATGTCAATCCTTATGGCTATGCCCAAAGCGATGAGCACCGGCAGAGTTTCGCCTATGACATGGAGGAGTTTGTGGAGGCATATAAGAAAGCCCTCCTCTATATCATCGAGTTGAATCTGGCGGGAACTCCTCTGGTGGAAGGTTATGCCTGCATCCTGTTGAGCCGCATCCTGACGCCGTTCTGCACCGGCTTCGTCGACCTGCAATCCCCCACCGGGGCGGGGATCAACGGGGTGGTCTACGATTTTAACGGCGATGTATATCCGTGTGACGAAGCCAGGATGCTGGCCAAGATGGGAGACCGACGGTTTTATCTGGGCAGTGTGAACCGGGACTCGTATCTGGACATCTTCACCTCGCCGGTGCTCCAGGAGTTAATCGAGGTTTCTTGCGTTGAAACCCTGCCGGGTTGTCATTCCTGTCCCTTGCAACCCTACTGCGGGGCAGACCCGGTGCGGAATTACGCCCTTCAGGGCAACCTGGCGGGACACCGGCCCACCAGCGATTTCTGCATGAAACACCGGGCCATCATCGAATTTCTGTTGGAACTCATCGATCAGGATGACCCGGGGGTTCAGGATGTGTTTTGGTCGTGGATAACCAACCGGACGCTGGCCGAAGTCAGGGGTGAAGCGCCGTGCACGAATTAAGCGGCACGCCCACGGCCATAACCCGTCCGTTTATGGGGGTGATCAGCACCAAGACCTCGGCCTGGCCCAAGGGCAAGTCGGTGGTCTTTCTGGCGGGTTTTCCCGATAACCTCCGGAAGCTGCCTTTCCGGCCCTGGGGCCGGGGCATTCTGGCCGCTTGCATCGTTCCCGCCGGAAGTCAATTTGTGCCCCCTGCCAATGTCCCCGGTATCGTGGATGTGCCTCAGGACCACTGCGCCGACCTGCGGGACGGGGATGTGGTCTTGATCGGGCCTGACGGCGGCATCATGGTGGTATATAAAGCCGGGTCGCCGTATAACAGCATCCTGGCCACCAACCGGTGTAATTCCCTCTGCGTCATGTGCCCCCAGCCCCCGAGCCGCGACCCCGACGACCTGCATAAAAATAACCTTGAACTCATTTCCCTGTTGGACCCCAACGAAGTGGAACAGGTGGGCATTACGGGGGGCGAGCCGACCCTGTTGGGGGAGGATCTAATTACCCTGGTCCAGACCTTCAAGGAAAAATTGCCTAACACGCTGCTGACCTTGCTGACCAACGGCAGGCGCCTAAAGGATTTGGAGTTCGCCCGGGCCCTGGTGAGGGCCGGGTCCCCCAACCTGCTGATCGAAATCCCGCTGTTTGCGGACAATGATACGGAGCATGATGCCATCATGGGGGCCAAAGGGAGCTTCTATGAAACGCTCCAGGGCCTGCACAATCTGGCGCTTTTGGGTCAGCCGGCGGGCCTGCGCACCGTCCTCCATGCCATGACCATCAAGCGCTTGACGCAGTATGCCGCCTTCGTTTACCAGAACCTGCCGTTTGTGTTCCAGGTAGCCTTCATGGGGATGGAAACCAGGGGGTTGGCCAGCCAAAACCTGGCCCGGCTGTGGGTCGATCCGCACGATTACCAGGACCGGCTGGCCCACGCGGTGAGGTATCTGGCGCGCCGGCTGGTGCCGGTGTCTATTTACAACCATCAACTCTGCCTTCTGCCTCGGGAACTGTGGCCCTTTGCCCGGAAATCCATCACTGACTGGAAACAGTCCTACCCGCCGGCCTGCGATACCTGTTCCCAGCGAGAGGCGTGCGGCGGGATTTTCGGCACCGGCGAAAAACATAGCTCCTTTCTTCAGCCCATTTCCTGAACTGCACTAACCAAGGCCTGACCAGACAAACTCTTTACCCAGGCATAATATCATCGGACAAAAAAGGATTCTGGAATCCCCCCACAAAGGGTCCATTGAGCTATGCAGACCATATCGTTAACTTTCCCGGGTTTGGGGATAATTACCAATTTTGGCAAGCAATCAACAATCAGGCGCCTTCTAAAGCTCGGGCTATTTTCACTATGCAGCTACCGAACCCCTATCCCTTACCGGTTTTTTATGCCACAGTAAGGCCTTGCAAAATAATTGTTTAAACATAATTTTATTGTTGACAAAGACTATTAAATTAATATATATTTATACCGTAGGTTAAACCGCATAAGCGCTGGATAGCGTCGGAGCAGGTAGAAGAGGTTTATATGGATGTTCTCAGTGGCAATGACCTAATTCCATAACTTAGCCAGGAGCGGCGCTCCTGGGCTCTCAAAGAAAAAAGGCTGGGCTTGGAGGATGCCATGAAAAAAAGTTCTCTTCTTTGGCTATCGGTATTGTTGGTTATATTCTTGTCCTGTCCTTTATTGGCTCAAGATAAAATTAATTATTCAAGTGATCAAATTGAACAAGTTAAACTCTTCGCAAAGGAATCTTCATTTAGCCAAACATATGGACCGGAAAGATACGGGTCTGAGGGCCATATGGATAAAGAGCCCACACAGCATTATCCGGAAGGTAAATATGGACCAGCGGGATATGGGACGGAAAATGAAATGGATTAGGACATTCACGAAAACCGCATAAGACCTTGGCCTGCCCCCAAAGGAAAGCTGACAGAGACTCTTGTCGGCTTTTTTATCGATCTGCACAATGGCTTTGACTATGTGAAGTTTAAACGGCCAAGAATGCCTGAGGGCTTTTCCTCGCAAGTGTCACTGCTTTCAACTGGAAATGTTCAATACTTTTCTTGCACCCATTCTGAGGTTATGTCGCTACTTGCTATCTATCACCCCTTATAAAATCCATATAAGTAGTTTGATATGGATATCATAGATGTATCTAATACCAAGTTGTCGTCATAGAGGTAATTCTGGCTTTATGGTCGCACCCGCCGTAGGGGCGGTTCGCGAACCGCCCCTACAATTAGGATTATTACTTGTTTGACGGCAACTTGGTATAAGCGGATCAGGACAGGGGCGCGGCAAGGCGTGAAGCTGGTTTAGGAAGGGAGGATTGCTTCAACAGGCAAGGGCCGGGAAACCAGCTCCGGTGGAGGAATGGTTTCCCGGCTTGAAGTGGTGGATCAGGTTAATAGCGGCACAGGCCCTTGGCGCAGACGCTGAGATAGGCTTCTTTATTCTCCTCCCAGTACTTGTTCCAGGCCACCTGATCTTCGCCAAAATTTTTCCCGGTTATATGAGCCAGCCCCGAGGCCGCGGCTTCCCGGACACACCCGGACTTATCGCTCAAGGCTCTGACGAGAGGCTTAACGGCGCGGGGTGAGCCGATCTCGCCCATGGCCACCGCGGCGTTTACCCGGACGGGCATCTCGTCATTATTCAGGACGCCGACCAGGGCTTTGATGGCCCGGGGAGACTTGGTTTTGCCCAGGGCGGCTGCGGCACTGGCCCGGACACTTTCCTTCTGGTCCTTCAGGAGATCAAAGAGAGCCGGTACTGCCGCCGGGTCTCCCAAACTTCCCAACCCTTTTGCGGCTGCGGCGCGCACGCCGGGGGAATCATCTTTTAAGGCGGCTAACAAGGGTTTGACGGCCTTGGGAGACTTGATCTCCGCCAGTGCCTCTGTGGCACTGAACCGAACCTGAGGGTCCTCGTCCTTCAAGGCGCTGATGAAGATATCTTCGATCTTGGGTGACTTCATCCCGGCCAGGGCCTCGATGACTGCGGCCCGTACTTGGGGATTCTTATCTTTGGCGGCCGCAAGTAAAGGCTCCTGGGACTGCTTGACATCGCTTTTCCCACCCAGCGCCTGGGCCGCGGCGGCTCTGACCTGGGCATCGCCGTCTTTCAAGGCGGCTACCAGGGCCTTTACCGACTGGTTGTCGCCGATCTCACCCAGGGACACGGCCGCCAAACGGCGAACCTTCTCACTGGGGTCCTTCAGAAGGGCCACCAGGGGCATGGTGGCTCTTTTATCCCCAATCTCTCCCAAGGCCACGGCTGCGGTGCCCCGCATTTCGGGCTTCTTATCCTTTAAGGCCGCAATTAACGGGTCCACCGCCTTGGGATCGTTAATTTCTCCCAAGGCCCTGGCAGCGCTGGCTTGTGCATCAAGATTTTCATCCTGCAGGGCCGCAATCAAGGCATCCACCGCCTTGGGATTTTCCAGTTCTTCCAGGGCTACGGCGGCCAGAACCCGGACGTGCGGGTTCTTATCCTTCAGGGCGCCAATCAACGGTTCTAAGGCCGGGTCGCCGATTTTCCCCAAAGCCACGGCGGCTTCAATGCCGGGGGAAGTGTTATCGGCTATTTTGGATTCAGGGCCGGTCTTTAATTCTATCCCGGCGCTATCGCCCAACATCCCGATGAGCAAGGGGATGGCCGGGGCAGCTTTTTCCCCCAGGTTTCCCAACTTGTTGGCGGCCTGGGCGCGCTTGACCGCCTCCGGGGCATATAAGCCGTCCACTTCGGCTTTGACTTCGGCGGAAAGGTTGGAGGGAATTTTATCCTGAGGAATATTGGGCTGGGCATAACAGTTGAACCCAAGGAATGAAACCGTGACCAGAACTGAAAGCGCCATACTAATTTTTGCCAATCTCATAATTCCCTCCTGTGCTGGCCATTATAAAAGTTTCTGATGGACGCTTTACATATTTTGCCCCTTCTAACACAGGTTAGCTGGCAAGTCAATGGAAGACTCGGTTTTCTACGAATTAGACAGGGGGTTCAAGGGTTTATTTAGATTAGGGAAATTCGGCCACCTTCCTGGCCGGAATTCGGAGATTCCTTAACCTTTTAAATCCCTGACATGCATGAGGCAGGGGTAGGGGGACTCCGAAGATGGAATCCCCCGGGCTGCAACCCGGCCAGGACGAACCTATCCCTACGGATTGCAGCTGGGGGGGCAATGGTTCAGGATGACCAGGCTAATTGCGACGTTTGTTGAGCTTGCCATCCACCAAGGAAGATGTTTCAAATTGCTGCGCCTGATTATAAGCCCGGAAGACCTCGCGCTCATAAGCGGCGGTGCTGGTGGAGTTATAGGTTCTCAAAACCTTCCTGATGTCCCCGTTGTATCTTTGCATCAGACTGGCCAGGACAGCAGCCCCGCCCATGATATTTTCCCGGGGGTTGCGCGGGTCCACCCCATACTTTTTGGCGGTGTCCCGGTGCAATTGCATCAGGCCAAAACAGCGCCCCGATTTCGCATCCTTGTCGTATCTCGATTCAATGGCGCATACCGCCTGGATAAGGTAAGGTGAAATTTGGTATTTTTGGGCGGCTTCCTTGATGTAGTTCCAGTACTCCTGCTTTAAGTAAAGCTGGCCTATGGGAGGCGGAGTTTGGGGCCAGGGTTGGGCCAGGGCTGGGACGGTTAAGAGCAGAAATATAATTAATGTTTTCAACATTGTTTACCTCCTGCGGTTTCGGCTTTTTAGATTCAGGTCAGGTACCGACTGAATAAGAGGACTGGCGTCGTTCAGAAGGAGTGTCGGAAGGTTGACCGTTTAGACATTGCAAGACGCAAAGATTGTGCCAGGAAGTTGTACTCTAACATAATAATCTTCATAAAGCAAGCATAAATAGTAAAATGCCTTTATATATGCGGGTTTGCGGGTGCTGCAAATCCCTGTCCGGTCCCGTCCCGCAACCTGGGGGAGACCCAGACTTGGACCCAGACTTGGGTGGCTGATGGAAGACTCAGGGCAAGGGGAGACTGGTTGCTGTACAGCGCCGGGTTGGGGCTTGGAGGCGGCCGGGGATTTTTCCCGGTTTTATGGTCAGCGGCGGTCATTCCCGGGGGACCCCACTCGGACATCAAGGCGGTTCTCAAACCTCGATTCTCTGGTAAGCCTGGCGCGGAGAAAAAAATGGGTTCCTTAGCCGGCCAATTGAGGTAAAATCGATGCACCCAGGGAGATGTCCGGATGGCAAAGCCCCGGCAGATTGGGGCATGGTGTCAGGCTGATTTGACGTGGTCCGGGCCGTGAGGTGGACAAGGCGTTGATTGAACAAGATAAAGGTGAAAGCCAAGGCCCTCCCGAGGAAAAAAGGCCGGTCACGCTGTTCTCGGCGGTCATCATTGTCATTGCGAATATGATCGGGATCGGGGTGTTCACTACCCTGGGCTTCCAGGTAGCCAGCCTGCACTCCCCTTTTGCGGTGCTCATGCTGTGGGTTTTGGGGGCGGTAGGCGCCTTTTGCGGCGCCCTGTGCTATGGGGAACTGGGGTCGATGATGCCCAGGTCCGGGGGCGAGTACACCTATCTCTCCCAGATTTATCATCCCGCCATTGGCTTCCTGTCGGGATGGGTCTCCATGGTGGCCGGGTTTGCGGCTCCCATCGCCCTGGCGGCCATCGCCTTGGGTGAATACGCCGGCGCCATCTTCCCGGGCCTCGACAAGACCGTCATCGCGGTGTCAGTAATTGTGATCCTCTCCCTGGTGCATTTAGCCAATGTGAGATTCGGCTGCCATTTTCAAAATCTGTTTACCGGGGGAAAAATCCTCCTGATCGTCGCTTTTATCGTCTTGGGCTTTTCGGTGACGAATCCCCAAGACATTGCCCTGGCGCCCTCGCACAGCGACTTGGGATCAGTGTTCAGCCCGCCGTTTGCCATCTCCCTCGTCTATGTCTTTTACGCCTATTCCGGGTGGAACTCGGCGTCCTACGTCGCCGGTGAGATTCTCAGGCCGGAGAGAAATCTGCCCATAGCCTTATTCTGGGGGGCGGCCTTCGTGGCCCTCTGTTATTGCCTGATCAATTATGTATTTCTTTATACTGTGCCCATGAGCGAGCTTGCCGGTCAAATCGATGTCGGCTACCTGTCGGCCAAATCCATCTTCGGCCAGAGAGGCGCTACCATCATGACGGTCCTCATCTGCGTGGCGCTGATCTCCAGCCTCAGTTCCCTGATCATGGTGGGGCCGCGGGTGACCCAAACCATGAGTGAGGATATGAAGAGGTTGAGGTTTTTGGCGGCCCGGAATGGGAGCGGCGCCCCGGTCTTTGCCATTATCCTCCAAGCCGGGGTGGCAATTTTTCTTACCCTGACCGCAACGTTTAATGCGGTGTTAACCTATGTCGGGTTCACTCTGGCTCTGTTCGCTTCCCTGACGGTGCTGGGGGTGTTCATCCTGCGCCGGCGGCACCCTCACCTGAAAAGACCTTTCAAGACGTGGGGATACCCGGTGACCCCGGCGATTTTCCTCCTGCTCTACGGCTGGATGATCTGCTATTTAATCATCGAGCGGCCGCTGCCATCGCTGTGGGGCCTGCTGACCGTGGCCTCAGGACTCCTGTTATACAAGCTGCTGGCGCCCACGAGCCCCCGCAGAACTTTAGAAAATTTGGTTGATAAATCCATATCCTAGGAAATTCGAAGGGAAACGTTGATGCGTAAAACCAACCTGTTCGGCACGGCAATGCTGGTCCTTTTCCTGGCTCTGGGGCCGGTTCCGGCCTTTGGGGCCGGCCCGGAGGCGGTCTGCACCCCGGAAGGGTGCGCCGTCCCACAAAGCGGCCAAACTGATCAGCGCCTCCCGGCTTATAATGATTATGCCCGCTTTATCGCCGGCCTCAGCAACCCCAAGGGCGCCCTGGCGGCGTATGAAGACAAGCCGGCCTGGGTCAGACATGCCAAGTTTAGCGGCCAAAACTGGGAGAGGTTTACCCGGGGACGGCTGGCGCTCATGCGGGAATGGGCCGCCAAGGAACTGGGCTCCGCCACCGCCGCCACCGTGTTTTATCCCTTCAGCGGCCCGGATTTCGTCAATGTTTTTACGCTCTTCCCCCAAGCCAAGACGTATCTCCTGATTGCCCTGGAACCGGTGGGCGAGATGCCGGATTTTGCCGCCCGCAATGAACAGAATTTCTTTTCAAGCCTGCAACGTTCCCTTTACGACCTTCTCCAACTGGACTTTTTCATTACCAAGAAAATGAAATCCTCCCTGGGCAAAGGTGAACTCAAGGGTACGCTCCCGGTCCTGATGTTTTTCCTGGCCAGGGAACAGGCCACGGTCCTGGACGTGCAGTATTGGGTCATGAAGCCGGATGGCGCCATCATTGAGTCCCCGGCGTTGGGTCCGGGAGATCGCCCCGCTGGCATTCCGGGGGTGCGGATCGTCTTCACCAGCCCGGGAGCGACGGAAAAGCAGACGCTCTACTACTTTCAGTTCAATCTCGCCAACGATTCCTTTGGCCGGGACCAGCATTTCGTTTCCTTCCTGAAAAGTTTCGGCCCGATGACAAGCTTCACCAAGGCCGCCTCTTATTTGATGTTCAAGCCGCACTTTTCGGCCATCCGCCAGTTCATTCTGGACCAGAGCCTCTACGTGCTGCAAGGTGATTCGGGCATCCCGTTGAGGTACTTCGACCCGGAGGGGTGGGATCTCCGATTTTACGGCACCTATTCCTGCCCCATCGCCCTCTTCAGCAATTGCCACCAGGCGGATATGGCCAATATGTACAGAAGGGGCAAGGATATCCGGCCCCTCCCCTTTGGGATTGACTACCGTCACCGGGCCCGCACCTCAAACCTCATGTTCGCTTCCAAGAAGGTGAAATTGGCGGCGGGCGCCCCGAATTGATCCTGGAGAATTAGGTGAAGGTTTGCACCGCCATCGTGATCGCCGCCTTGGGGGTTTTGGCCATGGGCCTGAACCTGGCCGAGGCCGCACCGCCGCGTCTGCCGCTCGCCGTTTCCAGCCCGGAATGGCGGCCGCTGTCAGAAAGGCAGGATCAACGGCTGCAGGCCAGACTGGAGCAGGCCTTGAAGCAGCATGCCGCGTGGCAGCCCCTGCTGGTCCAAGGTAAAATGTCGGTGGGCCTGGTGGACCTGTCAAACCCCAAAGCGCCTCGCTTTGCCCAGGTGAACGGCAACACCATGATGTATGGCGCCAGCCTGCCGAAGCTGATGGTCCTGTTGGCGGCTTTCCAGGGCTTCGAAGACGGTACCCTGAAAGAGACCCCTGAGGTCCACCGGGACCTGATCGAGATGATCCGCCGGTCGGATAATCCCGCCGCCAGCCGGATGATCGGCCGGATCGGCTTGAAAAAAATCGAGGCGCTGGCCAGTGACCGGCGCTATCAGTTCTACAACCCCAAAACGGGCGGGGGCATCTGGCTGGGAGGGACCTACTCCCATGGCGGCGAGGTCAATCCCGAACCCATTACGGGTTTGTCCCACACGGCCACGGCCTACCAGCTCTGCCGTTTCTACTACCTGCTGGCTTACGGCCGGCTCATCAGCCCGGAGCGCTCGCGCCAGATGCTAAAAATCCTGGCGTTTCCGGACCTTCCCGGCAAGTTTGTCTCGGTGTTGGAGACATCTGTGCCCCCTAACTACCTGTACCGCAAATCCGGTGAGGTTCGGGGCTTTCACGCCGACTCGATCCTGGTTTGGGGTGAGGCGGCCTGGCAGCGCTATATTCTTGTCTCCATGATCGACGACGGAGGGGGGGAAAAGATCTTGAAAGATTTGGTTCCGGTGGCGGAAGCCGTCCTCAGGCCCAGCCGGCCTCGTCGGTCCGGCGAGAGCCCGAAGAAAACCAGCAGATAATGCGGAACTGGCGGCGTCAACCCGCTGATTCTCCCGCCTCTTAAATTGTCATGACCAAGATTTGAGCTGACAATCATCAAACCGGGATCAAATTAAATCTGATATTGATGGTTATAAGTTACAATCCGGAGGGATATGAGTTCGATATATGATAACTATCTCAAGTAGTTATTTTTTTAATTGCAGGTGTGTTTATATAGCAGTACTCTGCTGTCAACCAACCATCGGCTGGCTGATAAAGCCCCTTCCAGGCTATTTGTGCAGATTATAGGCTCGACCCTTTTCAGGTCTGCGAATTGCTGCGGCTCCTACCGGTTCCCCCGGACCTGCTCCTGCCGGAAAGACAGGCTAATTTAGGAGTAGCAGGCTATTAATGCCGGGAGAAGCGATCGCCGGGCTGGCTAAAAAGATCGGGTAATAGTTGCCCCAAACCACCTGGCCCCTGCTGTTGATGTATGGTCCCACATAGCCGACCCCCTTATCCAGCAGACAGGAACTCCCGTTCCGGTAGGCATAAAGATCTCCAGCCATCTGCCCCTGGTTCTGCAACCAGGTGATCCAGCCGTTGTCGGCCAAGCCATAATTATAATGAGTATTTCCGTCATCGGTGATTTTTTTCGTGCCGCCGGCACCATAAAGATATAATTGCGCGTTGTTGCTGCCGTCCCCCCAGCCCCACAAGATTTGACCATTATTGTTCAAGGAGAAGGGGGCTAGGCCATCGTAATTAGTGGCGTCGAGATTGGTTATCTTGGCATTAGTGCCATTCCAAAGATAGAGATTATATACCGGGCTGCTGGAATTTCTCCAGGCCACCTGCCCCAGGTTGTTGATCTGCGGGGCGGAGCAATGCTGGCCCGGCGTATAGGCGATCACCTGAGGGGAGACGCCATTGTAAAGGTAAACCCTGTTATCATAATCCGAATCTTGGCTCCGGTTGCCGTGCCAGGTGACCCAGCCGTTATCATTGAGGCGCGGCGGCCCCTGCTGACTCAGGTCATTGGTGAGCCGCGTCACGCCTCCCCCGGTGTAGAGGTACACGTCCCAGGCGTTGTTGTCTGGCGCGCCTGGCTGGTAGCTCTGCAGCCAGGCCACTTCCCCCCGGTTGTTCAGACACGGATATACACTACGCCAGCTATACTGCCCCTGATTGTCATTCAGCGGCTTATAGGTGCTGCCGTCATAGAGATAAACGTTGACATTCAAGCCGCCGGTATCGTAGTCGTACTGGCTCCAGGCGATCTGGCCCTGGTTGTTGATTTGCAGGCTTTCAATGCCGATATTCATATTATAGATGTTGGCGGTTATCTGGGTATTCTGACCGTTGCGGTAAAGGAAGATCTGATCGACCCCGGCCACATTCCCAACCCAGGCCACCTGGCCCCGGTCATTGACGGCGAATCGCCCGTCGGCCAGGCCGCCGGAAGTGACGGTAGTTTTGTGATAGGACATCTGGGCGTTGGCGGCATTCGCCAGCCCCAGAGAAACGAAAAGACATAATATGCCCTGGACCCACCTTAACCGCGACCAAGTATTTTTTCTCATCGGCAGTCTCCTAAGAAAGATTTGGGGAGGTGGAAGTATTCTCTCACCCCTACCCCCCAACAATTCTACTTCATAGTAAAGAAAAATATATACAAAAAACCGAGATTATGCGGCCGCCTTGGCTACGCAGTCGAAAAATGGTTTTAGGGACCTCTTTGCCCGGGGAAAGTCCCCGAAAGTTTCTGTTCCAGGAACATCTCATCGGCTGCATGTTAACACGCGCTTCTGTAAAAGAATAATTTTTCCCTGAATTATTGGGATACCATACTCTCGGAACCCATCAACCAGTCGATTTCAGGAATGCCTTTTTAGGCTTTAACTTGAGAGTCGCCAGTAGATGATACAGCTTGCCAGTTTAGACAATTCTCCTCTGATAAGCGAAAAATCCAGATATGATCTAAATAACAACATTGACCTTTTGTGGGGGGATTTCCAAAATCCTCTTTTTTTAGAGGATATTATGCCTTGATGGAGAGGGTGTCTGATCAAATCTTAACTATTACCCTTTAAACCCTCCGGTTGACATCGGCTCGCCATCGGGTATAGGGAGTTTTATTATTGGGCTTGCCTCAGGTCCCCGCTCCGCCCCGGGTGTTTCTGAGCATGGCGATGGGCTTGGCCATGGCCAGGATGTGTTGATGGAGCGCTGCCAGGGCGTTCCCCGGGACGCCCAGCATGAGGTGGCAGGGGTCCAGGGCCGACTTCAGGCGGCACCCCAGACCCAGAAAGGTGACGTTGGGGACCCCCTGGAGCAGGGGTAGGGCGGTAATATCGGCGCAGCCCCCCAGGGCGCCGCCCGACTGGGGCAGGTCCATTCTGCCGCCCCGATCGTAGTTCACCGCGTAGAGAAGCCACATGACCTGCTCGCTGTCGGCGGTGAACACCACCACCTGGGGCGGCTCCCGGAAGGTGGCCAGGGGCGCGATGAGGGCCGCCCGGGTCTTGCCTTGCTCCAGATAGGTGGAGTTAAGGATGGTGGCCGCGGACGCCGCTTCGGTTCCGTAGAGGCCCACGCCGTATTTTTCCAGGACGCCGTCGTCCAGAAAGGCCTCCGGGTCTTTTTCGAACCCCAGCACCGAGGTGCCCAGCTTGCAGCCCATCTGCTCTTTGGCCAGCAGCAGGGTGCGGCCTTTTCCCGCCAGGGCCAGGGCCTGGCAGTAGCTCTTGAGGTTTTCCTGGGTAAAAGGCGGGTCTGCGGGGATAGGGTCGGTTTCACGATAGAGGGTAACGCCCACGGGTTCATAGGCGAGGCCCAAACTGGCCACCAGGTCCTGGGGCATAGTCTTGAAAGCGCTCATGGGAGACTCCGTCGGTTTTGATACCTATGGTTCATGGACCCCTTGTAGCACAATTTGCCGGGTCGGGCAACCGGCTCGGATTGGCTGTGCCCTGGCCGTTTCCCTCGTCCCGGCGGCAACCGGGGGGGCGGGATTTGGTCTCCCGGGGTATTTTTATCTTGCTGGCGTCCTCAGGAATCCCTATGGTTGGGGAGAGCAGTTGCTCAGGGGACTTTGCCGCACCCGTAAAGCATGAAAAGATCGGTGGCGCAGGCTTTCCAGCCTGCGCCGGGAACAGCCGGGGGCGGCTGTCCTACATATCGTCAGGAACTTTTCATAACAGTTGCTCATGGGCCTATCGGCCCACCCGTAAAACATGAAAAGTTCATGGTAGCCCTGCTCTTAACCTTGAACTTTGAACCTTGAACTTTGAACTTTTCGGACAGAACCAAGCAAAATAATTCAGCTTCGGAGGCTGCGTCAATGAAGATTCCCCGCCAGATGCAAGCCATGGTGCTGGAGGCGCCGGGACAGGCCCTGAAATGGCGGCAGGTGCCGACGCCGCAACCGGCTCCGGAGCAGGTGCTGATCCGGGTCCACGCCTGCGGGGTCTGCCGCACGGACCTGCATGTGGTGGACGGGGAATTGCCCCACCCCAAACTGCCCCTGATCCTGGGCCATGAAATTGTGGGCACGGTGGCGGCCACTGGGAGCGCCGTCCGGCAGTTTCAGGTGGGGGAGCGCCTGGGGGTGCCGTGGCTGGGGCATACCTGCAGCGTCTGCCGCTACTGTCTGGATGGCCGGGAGAACCTGTGCGATAACCCGGGGTTCACCGGCTACACCCTGGACGGAGGCTACGCCGAATACGCCGTCGCCGATCAGCGCTACAGTTTCCCGCTGCCCCCGGCCTACAGTGACACCGAGGCGGCGCCGCTCTTATGCGCCGGGCTGATCGGCTACCGTTCCTACTGCATGGCCCAGGATGCCGGGGAGCGGTTGGGGATCTACGGGTTCGGGGCCGCGGCCCACATCACCGTGCAGATCGCGGTATACCAGGGGAAAAAGGTCTATGCCTTCACCCGGCCGGGGGACACCGAGACCCAGGGGTTCGCCCGGCAGTTAGGGGCCGTGTGGGCCGGGAGCTCCAACGAGTTGCCCCCGGAGGAACTGGACGCGGCCATCATTTTTGCGCCGGTGGGGTCGCTCATCCCCGCCGCCCTGAGGGCCTCGGCCAAGGGCGGAGTCGTGGTCAGCGGCGGCATCCACATGAGCGACATCCCGTCGTTTCCCTACGACCTGCTCTGGGGAGAGCGGGTGGTCCGCTCGGTGGCCAACCTGACCCGGGCCGACGCCGAGGAGTTTCTTGACCTCGCCCCCCGGGTGCCGGTCAAAACTGCGGTGCAGACCTTTCCCCTGGAGGCGGCCAACGAGGCCCTCAACCGGTTGCGCCGGGGCCAGATCCGGGGGGCGGCGGTGCTGGTGGTGGGGGAGAGTAAAACTTGAGGGGAAGGCCGGGAAATATTTCGTAAGAGTTCCCTTACCGCCTCTTCAAACTCCAACCAAACCCCTTGTCCTGAAAAGTTCAAAGTTCAAAGTTCAAGGTTAAGAGCAAGGGCTGATATGAACTTTTCATGCTTTACTGAGCCGAAGGCCCATGAGAAACTGTTAAGAAAAGTCTTTTATCGTAGGGTGCGTCCTCCGCACCATGAGCTGATGGCCACGGCGGGCACGGAGGCCCGCCCCACCTGACTTTTCATGTTTTATGCGTGGGGCAAAAGCCCATGAGCAACTATAAAGAAAGATTGGCAGCACAAGCGTCTTGCCTGTGCAGGAAACCAGGCGCCATGCCGAAACCCAAAGTCCTGTTCGTTTGTCTGGGGAATTCCTGCCGCAGCATCATGGCCGAGGCACTGGCCCGGCACCGCTGCGGGGATCGCTGGGAGACGGCCTCCGCCGGTATCAACCCCTTGGGGTTTGTGGCCCCGCAGACCCTCAAGGTACTGGCTGAGATAGGGGTGAACCCGGCGGGTCTGTACTCCAAGGGCCTTAGCGAGATCGATCTGCGAGAGTACCGTCTGGTGATCAACCTTTGCGACCACTCACTCCAAGGGTTGATGCCCCCGGGTGACGCCCTGAGCGTACTGCCGCGCCCGGTGCCGGACCCCTACGGGTGCGGTCTGGAGGTGTACCGCCGGAGCCGGGAGGCAATCCTCCAGGTGATTATCCGGGAGCTCTGCCAGGAGGAAGAACCCCGGCCTTAATGGAGGCGGGCATGGGGCTGCCCTCCTGGACCTTATAGGCTTGAGGGGTGAACCAAGCCCCATGCAGACCTGATTCTGAGAATGTGCCCTAGGCCGAATAGCCCCTGGAGCGCCGGGGCGTTGGCCGGAAAGACCGACTGGATGCAACCAACCAAAGCAATACTGTGGAGTAAATACCTGGGGTGCATGCTCGGCAGCGCCCTGGGGGATGCCATCGGGGAGTTGGCCTTTCGTTTCCCGGAAGAGGGCCGGCTCCGGGCCGCCATTGCCGCCGCCCCCGTCCTGCGCTACACCGACGACACGGCCATGGCCATAGGGCTGGCCGAATCCCTGGCCGAGAGGGGCGGCCTGGACCCTCCCCACCTGGGCCGGACCTTTCACCGCCATTTTAACCGCGAGCCCTGGCGAGGGTATGCGTCCGGGCCGCCCACCATCTTTCAGCTGGTGGAAAAGTCGGGGCTCACTTATGAAGAGGCAGCCCGGAGGCTGTATGGCGGCCAGGGCTCCCGGGGCAACGGGGCGGCCATGCGGTCGGCGCCCCTGGGCCTGTTCTATCACGACGCCCCGGACCTGTATGACCGGGCAGTGGCCGCAGCCGCTCTCACCCATGCCCATCCTCTGGCCCAGGATGGGGCCGCAGTACAGACTTCGGCGGTGGCCATGGCGGTGCACCTGGACCCGCAAAAACCTTTCCCTCGGGACAATTTTTTAAGGCGGCTGCTCCGGGTGGCCAAGACCCCTGAGATCAAGGGGAAATTGTCCCTGGTAAGGACGTTGTTGAAGGGTCAGGTTTCCGGTCCGGAAACGGCCCGGATCTTGGGCAAATCCGTCCGGATTGACGAGTCACTGCCGTTTGCCGTCTATGCCTTTCTGGCTCAGCCCCACTCCTTTGAGAACTGCCTCCTGGGTGCGGTCTTGAGCGGCGGCGACCGGGATACCTTGGGGGCTATGGCGGGGGCCCTATCCGGGGCTTACCTGGGCGTGACGGCCATCACCGCGCTCTGGCGAGAAAAACTGGAAAACCAGGCCCTTATTGAACGGCTGGCTCTGGCCCTCATGGTCTAATACCGTTTTCGTTTTGTAGGGGCGGGTTTCAAACCCGCCCCTACGAGTGATTTCAGACGGTTATTAAATTGATTTGTTTCAATGCAAAGCGAAACCGGTATAATAACCCCCTGTGACCGCGCCGCACAGGCGCCCAAGCCCCCCGAATGCGAAGGCGGTGGCCTATCGTGCGCACCTTTGAGGGGCAGGTTGGATATAGGAACTTATCCCTGGGATTCCATAAAGTTGATTGACCAATCAGTCATAGCGGCCGGCCCAACTGCCCCCGGCTTTACCGGCCAGCTAAGCCATAATCGGCGGAGTTTAAGGAGCATTACCCTTAAATGAGGGTATTGCAGGGTTGGCAAATTCAGGTAAGAAGTGTAAAATTTGTCCGGTAAAGCCGGCATAGCTCAGTGGTAGAGCAGCTGATTCGTAATCAGCAGGCCCGGGGTTCGACCCCCCGTGCCGGCTCCAATGAAATCAAGGGGTTGGCTGATGAAGCTAACCCTATTTTTTATCAGGGTTAACTCAGGGATAACCTGAATGCGGAAAGTTGGCTTTTTCGGGGTGCCCAGATGATCGTCTTGCTCAGGAACAGCAGATCATCGGGGTCCACTTTGACCGCCTTTGCCCAGGGCGGAAGGACCGCGGGTCTTTTGGAAATTCTCTAAGCGGGTTTTGTCCGTCAGTAGACCCTTCATTCCAAAAAGAGGGGCGGCCTCTGGCCGCCCTGGTTTTTTGAAGGAAATTGGCTGGGTTATCTCCGGTTAAAACTTGACAAATTGCTGGGCCCGCTGCCGCCGGCTACAGGCGGGACATAAGCGGCGCAGGACTTGTTTGTTCATGGCCTCGTCGCTGCGCTTGGTAACATACTCCAGATAGCGGGGCGGAGGAATAGGCGCCCCGCAGGCCGCACAACGGGCTTCATCCAGGTGGTTGAGCACCGTGCCGCAGAGACGCACTTCACGATAGTCCGGCCCCTCCTCGTAATCAATGGCTTGGGTGGGGCAGGCCAGGGCGCAGGCGCCACAGGCAATGCAGGTGTTGGCCGCCAGGGGGTAGTCGGTGAGGACCCGCTCGGTTGTGGTAATTTGGGTGAATTTCAGGGCCCGTACCCGCATTTGAATGCAGGTCCTTTCACAAGTGCCGCAGCGGATGCATACATCGCAGCGTAAGCAGCGGCTGGCTTCTTTCTGGGCCTGGGCGTCGGAGTAACCCATCTCCACCGGCGTGAAGGTGGTTTTGCGCAGTTCCACGTCCAACATGGGGACAGGAGTGCGGTGATTGGCGATTTTTTCTGTGGCCGGGATGGTTTGAAAAGGCACCTTACGGCGCTTTTGCGGGCTCATCACCAGGGCCGGGGTGGTGGCCCCGGTTAAGTGATGGTCAATTTCCGCGGCCGCTTGTTTGGCGGCGGCGATGGCTTCCACCACCGTGGCCGGGCCGGTGACTCCGTCGCCCCCAGCGAAAATATCCTTCACGCTGGTAACGGTGCTGCCGGTTTGGGTGACGATGGTGCACCAGGGGGTGGTTTGCACCGGGGGTTCCGGGAAAGGACAGAAATCCGGCTGCTGCCCGATAGCGGTGATGACCGCCCCCACCTCGATGGTGTAGTTGCTCTCCGGAATGGGTAAGGGACGGCGCCGGCCGCTGGCGTCCGGCCGGCCCAATGCCGCCTGCAGACATTCCACATGGGTGACCTGGCCGTTGTCGCCGCCGATCTTGATGGGCACCGTCAGGAAATGAACCTGCACCCCTTCTTCCAAGGCCTGCTCCACCTCCTCGGGGTGAGCGGGCATCTCGGCCCGAGTCCGGCGATAGGAGACATGCACCTCGGAGCAACCCAGCCGCACACAGGTGCGGGCCGCGTCCATGGCGGCGTTACCGCCGCCGATAATCATCACCTTGTCAGCGGGTTTTTCCTTTTTCCCCAGATAAATCCCCCTGAGGAAGGTGATCACATCATGGACCTGGGGGAAATCGGCTTCACCTTCGATTTTCAGCTTGTAGCCTAAATGAGCGCCGATGCCCAGGAAAAAGGCCTCATAGCCCTGAGCCCGCAGTTCATCCAGGGTAACGTCCCGGCCCACCATGACCCCGGTTTTGATCTGGACCCCCAGAGACTTGATCAGCCGGACTTCTTTCCGCACCACCTCGCGAGCCAGCCGGTAGTCGGGAATGGCGGCCATCAACAAGCCGCCCGGTTCGTCTAGCCCTTCAAACACCGTCACTTCATAACCGCGTAAGGCCAGAAAATAGGCGCAGGAGAGCCCGGCGGGCCCGGAGCCGATGATTGCCACCTTGTGGCCGTTGGCCGGGGCTGGCTGGGGCGGGAGAAAATTCCCGTGCTTAGAGACCCACTCCGAGGCAAAGGCCTTCAAATAGCGAATATTAATAGGTTCATCCAGGTTGGCCCGTACACAGGCCCGTTCACAGGGATGGGGACAAACCAGGCCGCACACCCAGGGAAAGGGATTGTCCTCCCGCATCACTTCCCAGGCTTCCTGAAAGTTGCCCTGGGCGATCAGCCCGATAAAGCTGGGAATATCGATGCCGGTGGGGCAGGCCTGGTGACAGGGGGCCAGGAGAAGCTTGGGGCAGGTCCGGGCCGGACAGTGTTTGTTTTCCAGGTGCAGGCGGAATTCTTCCGGGAAGTAATGGAGCGCCGTCAACAGGGGATTCACCGCATTCCGGGACAGTTGGCAGGCCCCTTTCCTCTTCAAGGCCTGGCCGCGGTTTTCCAATTCCTTCAGGGTGTTCTCGCTCCCTATCCCCTCGGAGACTTGGTCCAACAGGTCTCTGATTTTTAGCAGGGCATCCTGACAAATAGGACACTGGCCTCCCGGTTGATTGAGAATAAATTCCACCTGCTCCTGCACCAAAGAGACCAGGCAGTCTCGCTCATCCAGAACCCGTAAAGAGGCCACGGAGAGGGTGGCGCCCATTTCCCTGAGGGTCTCGTGAGCCAGGTTCATATTCAGCAAAGACATGGGAAAAATCCCCCCCAGGGGACCGCCTACCTGGACGCCCTTAGGGGTATGGCCAAACCGGAATCCCCCGCCTTCATTCTGGATGATGTCCTGCAGGGTGTCCGATAAGGGCACCTCCACAAAGCCGGGGCGTTCCACCGAGCCATGCAGGCGAAAAACCACGGTTCCCGGAGCGCATTCCACCCCCAATTTGCGGAACCAGGCCACCGGCGTTTGGGCGATGAACGGCAGGGAGGCAATGGTCATCAGGCTGTGGGTCAGGAAAACCCGCCGGGGGTATTTTTCCAAAAAGCTCCGCGGCAAAAGCCCTGTCAGGGCGCGGATGAGGAGGTCTTCGTCCTCCATCATATAGCGGCCATGGCCGGTGACCACCTTGATTTCCACCAAGGGTTCCTTCTTGGGCCAGATGGGGGCGGCCACACAAGCATCCATGGCTTGTTGCAGCCTCTCCCGGGCCAACTCATCCTCCTCGGTCAAATACACTACGGCGGTCTGAGCCTTCAGGGTTTTGGCTGCCAGGAGAATACCTTCTATCACCTGATGGGGACACCCCTCCAGCAAAAACATCTCACTGCTGGCATCGGGCGTGGGGGGAGCCGCGTTGACCACAATAATAGGCTGTTCTTTCTCCACGCGGAGTTCACACCAACGCCGTCCCAAAGGAGAAGATGTGAGGCGGGCAAATTCGCAGAAACCCGCCGCCACCACTTTCTGGAGAAAGGGATCGAACCCCTGGCTCAGAAAGGTTTGTAACCCCCGATAACCGTCGTAATCCTGGTATTCCTCCCAAGACACCGGATCGATCTGGCCCACCAGTTCGGAGATATATCGCTTCTGGGGCTCGATAAAGTCGCGAAAATCCTTGCCCACCAGCCAGCGCTGGACCGGCCGGTTTTCATCCACGTGGCTCTGGACAATGCGGGCGGCCATGTCCGGGGTGATGAGTTCGTAAAGGTGAGCCCCGGCGGAGTCCTTAACCTCTACTACCACATCTCTACCTTCAATGCCCCGCCAGCCCACCAGGTGCACTTCCAGCGGTCCCAGGTCATCCAAGGAACGCTCTTTCATAGCTTCCAGGAAAGCCTCTTGAACAGCTTGCGGTTCCTTTAAACTCTTTCCCGGAAAGGTGCAGATATTCACGTGGAGCAAAGGGTGCCTATTGGCAGGCATAATTCTTTATCTCCCTGTCTTCTCAATCAAGGGGAAGGCTAACGGGACGAGGCTGAAACCTCGCCCCGTTGGTAGGATCTTTTCTCAACGGGCGCTGACCACAGTTTCCAGCTCAAAGGCCACGGTCTTGGCGAAGCGCTCCCGTTTCGTGGTGTCCATATGTTCGACCCGCCCGAAACTCAGACAATGGGTAACGCATTTGGCCACGCAGGCAGGATCCAGGCCCTGATCCACCCGGTCCATGCAGTAGTCGCACTTAACCACCTTACCCGTCTCGGGATTCCATTGGGGGGCGCCCCAGGGGCAAGCGGTGATGCAGGACTTGCATCCCACACATAAAGCCGGCTCCACATAGACGATGCCGTCCTCCGGACGCTTGCGCATGGCGTGGGTGGGGCACACGGGCACACACCAAGGGTCTTCGCAGTGGAAACAGGGCATGAAGATGAAGGCCTGTTGGGGCAATCCAGCCACCATCTTGGGGCCCACAGGCATGATCTGCCCCAGGCGGGGCCCGAAGGGCAGTCCTTTATTGCTCTTGCAATGAACCTCGCAACTCAGACAACCGATACACTTTTTTTGATCTTGCAGAAGAAAGTAGTTGCTCATGGAATTCCTCACGAAAGGGGGAGCACCTGCACCAGGGTTTCATCCAAAGCAGGGCTACCGCCGACTTTGTCGGAAATATTTTTTTGCAGGAGGGCGTCACTGGCGCCCTTCTGGTAAGCACGGGTCTGGGCCGGCACGGTCTTGCCGAAGCCGTGCAGCATGAACGCCGCCTCAGGGTGAATGAAGTCGGTGACCTTGGCTCTGATTTTGCCTTTGGTCCCCAACGGCGAGACCAGCTCCACATAGCCTCCGTCTTTGATGCCCAGTTTGTCTGCGACTTTGGTGGGGATCCAGATCTCGTTCTCGGGGACCAGCTCATTCAGCAAGGCGTTGTTCTGGGTAGACACATGGGTGTGGGCGGCGCAACGTCCCACCATCAGGCGGACCTGGCCCTCCGGCGGCGGTAAGACCGGCTCGTAAGGCACAAAAGAGGGAATGCCGGCTTTTTCCATGAGGGAGCTCACCAGTTCGATCTTTCCTGAGGGGGTAGGGAACTTGAGTCCGTCCTTCCGGTTCATCATAATGGCCTTGTCGGTAAGGGCCACAAACCCCTTGGCGTCGAAATCCTCCAGCTTCACCCCCATGTCTTTAAGCTGGAAGTTCCAGATATCCTCGATGGTTTCATAGGGCAGATATTGGCCCACGTCCAGCCGATTGGCCAGTTCTTTAATGATCTGCCAGGCCGGTTTGGTATCGTAGCGGGGGGAAACGGCCTGCCGGCGGATGCGAAGCTGGGGCCGGGGCCCGGACACCAATTGGATGGAGTCGGCCCGCTCCAGGTACATGGATTCCGGCAGGATGACGTCGGCATACCAGGCAATTTCGCTGAAATTGACATCAATGGCCACGATGAGGTCCAGTTTGTCCAACGCCTGGCGCACCGCGCTGGTGTCCGGAATGGACTGCAGCGGCTCAAAACGGTTGATGATGATGGCCTTGATGGGATAGGGGTCCTCATTCAGGATAGCATGAGCCAGCATCTGGGGATTGCCATGGCTGGAGTCGGCAAGAGGAAAGGCTTCAAGGCCTGAGCCGTCAAACCGGGGAACGGTAATTTTGGGGAATTCCTGGGAGACGTATTTGCCGATGTCGCCCCGGCCTGTGGCCTTGGGGCCTTTACGGATGATCAGGCCACCCTTGGCCTCAATGCTTCCCATGAGGGCGTTCAGGATGATGAGGGAACGCCTGAGATAAATTTCGTTGGGGTGATGGGCGCCCCGGTAACCATAATGGAAAACCACCGCGGGTTTGACTTCGGCTGCCTCCCGGGCCAGGGCCACGATCTCAGCGGCCGGGATGCCCGTTTCCGTTGCGGCCCACTCGGGAGTGTAGGGCTCCACGAAGGCCTTCAACTCCTCTAACCCGGACACCCAGCGGTGCACGAAATCCTGATCGTAGAGCTTCTCCTTCAGGATGGTATTGATCAGGGCATAGTTCAAGGCCAGGTCCGTACTGGGACGGATCATCCAGTAGCGGTGCGCCTTTGTGGCCGTGACGTTCACCCGCGGGTCGATATACGTGAGCTTGGCCCCCTTATCCATGGCCTTGAGAAGGTTGTTGAGAGGGGCGATCTCTAAAGATTCAAAGATGTTACGGCCATACATGATGATGTGCCGGGTATTGGCATAGTCAATCGCCATCTGGGCGTCAGTGAGGCCCGTCAGGGTCCGGAAGGCGGTGTTTACCGACCCCTTACACAGGGCGTCATGGGTGAAGTGGTTGGGACTGCCCAGGGCCTTCATGAAAGCCTTGTTGATGTGGGTGTTGAGGTTGGTGCGCTCCCCGAACAACAGGCTCTGCCCCCCATGCTCCTGGAGGATGGGCCTGAGTTTGTCCGCTACGTACTCCAGGGCGTCCTCCCAACTGGCCCGGCGCCATTGGCCGGCACCCCGCGGCCCGGTGCGGATCATGGGATACTGGGGCCGTTCATGGTCATGCAGCAGGGCCAGCCCCGCACTCCCCTTGGCGCACAGCGCTCCTTCAATTCCCCCAACATGGGGATTGCCCTGGATCCAGGCGACGTCGTCGTTTTCCACTTTCACCTGAATAGGGCAGCGCACCGTGCACATGAAACAGATGCTCCAAACGTCGGTTGCCATGACACAATCCTCTCTCTTTATAACCAGTTAACTTTCATTATAACAAATCTTTCCACAAGAAGTTACTTTGCCGAAAATTCCGGCCATAGCTTTACCACCCAATGAGAGGGTTCAGGGGACAGAAGATCGGCAGGTAGATTTCTGATTCGGAGTCTGAAGGGCATCATACTTGAGGCGCCCCTTGAACCGGTGAAGCCGGGGTAAGCGCTTCATGATCAGATAGGCCGCAATATAAATTGGAATGAAAACCCCGATGAACCCCAGGGACCAGTTGGTGCCGGGGATGGGGAACCCCACCTCCAGGAAGCGGTGCTGCATCCAGGCCAGGACGAAGAAGATGGGCCACACGAACGTCGCCGAAAGGGCCACCTGGCTGTAGAAAGACTTGCCAAAGGCCTCATTAGCCAGCTTGTTGGCGCCCTCATAGGCGGGCCGGTCTCCCGCCTTGAGGGCCTCTATGGACAAATCCTGATATTTCTTGGCTTCGCCGGTTACCTTCTCGTAGTGTCGCCGCACGATACGCGCAGCCAAAAAGGAGGTGAACTCCCCCACCAACAGGGAGAGAACCGCCAACGCCAGGGTTCCTAAAAGAAAATTCAGCTCCGCTGAACCCGATAGCCGATAAAACCAGATCAGGTAAGGGTCCAGATAGAGGAAAACGGGATGCATTTCCATAGTTAGTCGTGCCGGTAAGGAGGGGCGCCGGTTCCCGCCCCTCCAACCATGCCTCTCCTGTTTTAGATTACAGCCCTGGTAGGATGGATTTTCCCATAAACCCCTTGGTGAGATAACCGATACCGACGTAAATCGCCAGAACCACGAAGAGACGCTTCAGCCAGACCTCGGGGATCTTCTTGGAAGTCAACGGGCCCAGGACGGAGCCGATGGCGATACCGATGAGTTCAGTGCTGATCAAGACAAAATCCACGGACACTGCCTGGACCACCATCATGTTGAAGATATTGACGATCATGCCCACCAGTACCGCCAGGGCCGAGGTGCCGGCCACGATGAACATGGGCAGCCCGGCCACCGAGGTCAGGAAGGGGACGTAGAGGAAGCCGCCGCCCACCCCGATGAAGGCCGAGATGCCGTTGATGACCAACCCGCCCAGGAGGGGCCAGATGGGATTGAAGGAGAATTCCTGGCCGTAAAAGGTAAAGGAGATCTTGCTGATGCCCCAATGGGTGACCTGGACGCCGCAGGCATGGGCCCCGCTCTCATCCACGGCGCACTTGCGGATGTGGATGTCCTCAAAGGCCTTGGCCGCGGCCTTGGCCGCTTTCTTCTTTGCCTGTCCCGCGGGGGTGGTTTCATAAAAGAGCACGAAGGCCACGGCAAAGACGATAATGCCGAAGAAACCCACATAGAGGCTGACATCCATCTTGCCTACCGTCAACATAGGGACCAGGTAACCGGCCAGGAGGCCGCCGATAGCCAGGCACAGGCCCAAAGGCAGCACCAAACGGCCCATGCGGTAGTAGGTAAAGGAAGAGATCAACGCCGACAGTCCCACCAGGTACTGGTTCGAAGTCCGGATGGAATCGGTGAGCATCTTGTTCAGTGTGGGGCTGGATTTTTTAAAGGTCGCGGCAAAATCCGACAGACCGAAGACCGAGATATGTCCCACCCCGGCCATGATGCCGCCGAAGGCGCCCACGGAGGAAAAAATCCAGCCTACCCAAACACCCCATAAGATGTACAACAGCCAAAAATGGCTGGGGGCGCCGGGGATGCCCATGAAACCAGGTTTAGCGTTAACATCGATCATGCCTTTGCCAACGCCTTGGGGGGTCTTGGCAATGGCGTCCTCCAGCTTGCCGGCCCAGGACGGCTCCGTCAGGGCCAAGATGGCCATCACGGCCACCAGGGTGAGCAAGCCGATAATGATGAAGGTTTTCCGTTGCATGAATAAAGCCTCCTTAAGTAATTAATTTCCTAAAGGAAATGATGAGACCCTTAACTTCGCGTATCCACCGCTTTATGGTGCCCCATGGCGGGTGAATCTATGTAGGTTCAGATGGCTGCCACAGGGGTGCAAAGTTATTTACGGTCTATTAATATGCAAATTCAATACCAGAGCGAGAACCTGGAAAATATTTTTTAATTACTTGAATTTATTAATGTAATTCGTTGAGGGATTATTTGATTGCCCGCCTTGTGTTAATAGTCTAATATAAGGTTAACGTTAACTTAACCGGCTCTATGATGCTATTCAACGGCTGCGACGAATTATGGGAAAAGGTCATTGAGACCTTGACGGAGGGATTGATGGTGGTCGATCCCCGGGGGACCATTATTGCCCTCAACCAGGCCATGGAGGAGATTACCGGCTACTCCCGGGAGGAACTGGTGGGGCGGTCCTGCTCCATTATCCGGACGGATTCCTGTTTCAGGGACCAGGCCCCAGGGCAGGAAAGGCAGTGCCAGCTTTTCCGGAATGGGACCGGGGGGCGGCGGGAAAAATGCGCCCTGGTGAAAAAAGACGGCTCATTGGTGCATGTGCATAAAAACCTCGTTTTGCTTCATGACCATGCCGGAGGGGTCTGGGGAGGGGTGGAGACCTTCACCGAAATCGGCGACCTGGTGGCCAAGGAGCGGGTCATTTCCCGGCTGCGCCGGGAGTTGAGCCGGGAAGACGGCTTTCAGGGGATTGTGGGGAAGTCCCCGGCCATGCTACGGCTCTTTTCGCTCATTTCCAGCGCCGCCCAATCCGACGCCCCGGTCATCATTTGTGGCGAAAGCGGCACCGGCAAGGAACTGGTGGCCGCGGCCCTGCACCGCCTGGGACCCCGGAGCCAGGGGCCTTTTATTAAGGTAAACAGCGCCGCGCTCCACGAGTCCCTGCTGGAAAGCGAGCTGTTCGGCCACGTGAAGGGGGCCTTTACCGGAGCGGACCGCAGCCGGGTAGGGCGATTCGAGGCCGCCCACGGGGGTGATATTTTCCTGGACGAAGTGGGCGATTTGCCTTGGGCCACTCAGGCCAAATTGCTCCGGGTCCTGCAGGAACGGGTTATCGAGCGGGTGGGGGACCAGCGGCCCATTCCGGTGGATGTGCGGGTGATCACCGCCACCAACCAGGATTTGCCGCGGCTGAGGGCCGAAAACCGTTTTCGCGATGATCTCTTTTATCGCATCAATGTTATTCCCATAACCTTGCCGCCCTTGCGGGAGCGGCGGGAAGACATCCCGCTGCTGGTGGAGGCCTTTATTGAAAGAACCCGGCTGAAAAACCGCAAGCCCATCACCGGCATCAGCAAGGAGGCCATGGAGGAACTCCTGGCTTATTCCTGGCCCGGCAATGTGCGGGAGTTGATCAACGTCATCCATTATGCTTTTGTCCTGTGCCACGAAGGGGATATCCAGCCGGAACATTTGCCGGCCCTGGGGGCTCTGCCGCCGCCCGTTCTCCCCGAAGATCAGAAAAAGAGGACGCCCCCCGTTAAGCTGACCAAGGAGCGGCTCATCGAGGCCATCAAGCTGGCCGGAGGTAGCAAGGCGGAAGCGGCCCGCCTCCTGGGAGTAAGCCGGGTGACTCTATGGAAATGGCTAAAAACCTTCGACATTCAAGCCGAGGGGGTAATCCCTCCTCAGGAAGCAATACAATGATCTGGATACGGACGCTCGTGCTCCTTTTGGCCTGTCTTATGGGCGCCGGCTGCGGTGATAGCGAGCCGGCCAAGAAAATTGATTTGTCGGAGCGGGAGGAGGTGGCGCCTCACAAGCCGGACGATGCCATCACGTATGCCTATCTTCCCCAGTATGCCCATACGGTTTCCTATGAACGCCACCATCTGGTGATGGAATATTTGGCCCGCACCACCGGATTGAACGTACGTCAGGTGTTTCCCGACACCTTCGATGAGCACATGAATATGGTGGGGAGGGGCCTCATCGACATCACGTTCAGCAATCCCTTCATTTACGTGAAAATCGCCGAGCGTTACGGGGCCCGGGCCTTTGCCCGGGTGGTGGAAGCCAAGGGCAAGGAAAACTTTCGCGGCGAGATCATCTGCCGGGCTGACAATCCTCACATCAAAACCCTGGCGGACTTGAAGGGCAAGCGGTTGATCGCGGTGGACCCCACTTCCGCAGGAGGCTTTCTCTATCCCTGGGGCTTGATTTTGGAGCATGGTCTGCGCAAAGAAGATTTCGCCGAAATCGCCTTCGCTCCCGGTCCGGGCGGCAAACAGGAAAAGGTGGTCATGGCGGTGTTATCCGGGAAATACGACGTCGGCATCATCCGGGAGGGGACCCTGGATATCATGGGGGATAAGATCGACCTGAAGCTGATCCGGATCCTGGCCCACTCGCATTGGTATCCGGGATGGGTGTATGCGGCCCGGCGGGGGCTGGATCCGGCGATCGTGGACAAAATCAAAAAGGCTCTCCTGGCCTTGAACGTAGGGACCCCGGAACACATGGCCATCCTGAAGAAAGCCGGCTTCATTGCGGTTATCCCGGCCAGAGACGAGGATTTCAACCAGGTCCGGCGCCTGGCCCAGATCGTGGAATCCGGGGGAAAGCCCTGAGAAGATGATGAAGTACACCGAAGACCGGCCGAGAGGTATCATTGGCGCCTTGGAAAAGGTGGGCATGATGCGGTTCTTAGACAGGTTATCGTTCCGGAGCAAAATATTTTTAGGTATCACCGCAGTGATACTGGTTTTCGGCGTGCTCTCGGCGGTTTTCGTGAGTCGTATCGCCACCGGCGTTATGTTGGGGGAGATCCAGAAACGGGGTCTGAATCTGGCGGTAAGTCTGGCGGCCCGCACCGCGGATCCCTTGCTGGCGTTGGACTTCCTCCGGCTGAAGAACATGGTGGATGAAGTCAAGGAATCCAGTGACGACATTGTCTATACCTTTGTGCAGGACCGATCCGGGATGGTCTTATCCCATACCTTTAAAGGCGGTTTTCCCGTCAATCTGAAAGCCGCCAACCAGGTGCCACCCGGGGCCCATGAGCGGATTCAACTGCTGGATATCGGTGATGGGGATACGGATACGGATACGACTACGGAGGAGCGGGTTTACGATTTTGCCGTCCCCGTCACGATCAGCCACGAACGCCTGGGGACGGTGCGGGTGGGGCTCTCCCAGATCAAGGCCCACGCCGCGGTTCGCCGGCTCCTGTTCACCATCTTCGGGGTTTCGCTGGGCGCCGGCCTGGTGGCGGTGGTCCTGGGCACCCTGTATGCCCGTACCGTCACCCGTCGTCTGGATATTTTAAGGAAATCCGCCGAAGAGATGATCAAAGGCAATCTGGAGGTCCAGACCGGGCCGGTTCTGACCAGGAACTGCTGGGATATCAAAGACTGTAAAGAGGCCAAGTGCCCGGCCTATGGCGATATTTACCACCGCTGCTGGACTATGCCCGGCACCCTTTGTCCCGAATGCGCCCCGGGAGGCTACCAGGAGAAGATCGAAACGTGCAAAAATTGTGATATTTTCCGGCAAAACTCCGGAGACGAAATTCAAAGCCTGGCCGAGGCCTTTGATGTCATGGCCCTGTCCCTGAATCGCCACATAGCTGACCTCAAGGAGGCGGAGCGCTCTCTCACCCGGCAGCAGCAGGTTTTAAAGACCGTCATGGAGTCTACCCCCGACCTGGTGAGCCTGCTGGACCGCAATCTCATCTATCGGGCGGTCAACCCGGCTTTCCGGCAGTATTTCGCCTCGAATGACCCGGACCTTATCGGCAAATCCGATGCCGATATCTTCCCGCCGGTGCAGGCCGCAATCATCAGAAGGGAAGATCGGGAGATTCTCCGGACCGGCGTCCCCTTGTCCAAGGAGATCCTCATCAGCAAAGATAATGTCAAACATTGGTTTCACATGGTGAAGGTGCCGGTCTATGATGAAGACCGCATCGCCGGTCTCTTGCTCACGGCCCGGGATATCACCGAAATCAAGCAATACCAGGAAAAGCTGGTCCAAACCGTGAAGATGGAACAGTTGGGTAAACTGGCCGGAGGAGTGGCCCATGAAATTAACACTCCCTTGGGCATCATCCTGGGCTACACCCAGATGCTCCTGGAAGACCTGCCCCAGGACGTCGAGAGCCATGAATACCTACAAATTATTGAAAAACAAACGAAAATCTGCCGCCGGGTGGTGGCCGATCTCCTGGGTTTTTCCCGGCAGATGGAAAGCCGCATGGGGGAAATTGACCTGAATGCGTCCATCGCCGAGGTGGTGCAACTGGTGCGGCACCCCTTCAAGCAGAGCTGGATTGACATCCAGACCTCTCTGGACCCCGGCGTCCCGCCGATTATCGGTGACCGGGAAAAGCTCAAACAGGTCTGGATAAATCTGTTGAACAACGCCTTTGACGCCATCGGTCAGGATGGCGCTATTTGGGTCAAGACCAGGATGTGTCCCCGGGGGAACCGGGTCTTGGTGACGGTGGCCGACACCGGCGCCGGCATAACTCCTCAAGACCTGAAAAAGATCTTCGACCCCTTCTTCACCACCAAGGCTCCGGGGGCCGGCACCGGTCTGGGCCTGTCTGTGTCCTTCGGGATCATTCAGGGGCACCAGGGCACGATTACGGCGCTGAGCCCGGCGCCGCCGCAATTTCTGGAACAGCCTGAGTCCACCGAAAAATCGACTGGTCCGGGAGCGGTATTTCTCGTGGAATTGCCGGTCTCCCGGGAAGAACCTCAGGAAGACGAGTGCGAAGAAGTCTGGCAGGCCCCTTCGCTGGAATCCCTGCCAGTGGTAACCAGGGGGTAAGTATGGAAGATATCTTGGTTCTGGACGACATCGCGGATGCGGGCCTCATGCTCAAACGCCTGCTGGAGCGCAAAGGCCATCAGGTGGCGGTCTTTACCGAGGAGGAAGAGGCCCTGGCGCATATCCGGGCCCATCCGGTGAAGGTAGCTATTTTGGATATCCGCCTCAAGAAAATCAGCGGCGTCGAGATGCTGGAGGAAATCAAAAAAATTTCCCCCGCCACCCGGGTCATCATGCTCACCGGTTACCCCACCCTGGAAACCGCGCGGCAGGCCCAAGAACTGGGCGCCTTCGATTACTGCATCAAGCCCATCGACAAGGAAGAACTGGAAGAGAAAGTGGCCAGCGCCCTCAAGGCGGGGCCTGCCTGAATCCCAGATGTATCTCCGTCAACTTTTTAAGCGCTGGACCAGAGAAGTCTTCGCCCCGGACAAGCTCCTGCGCCAGAAATATCTGGCTTTCAAGGAGCTTTTGCGCCACGACAAAAGAAGCCTGGAGCTTATCACTGACCTGGAAGACCTCCTCCAGGGGGAAAGGCTGGTGGATTGGGCCCGGGTGGAGAGCCTGGTGCGGGCCCTCAGGTGGTCCAAGGGCAGGTTGATTGACTCGCTCTTATCCATGAATCCAGCCGCGTACCGGGTCCTGGGAGAGCGTTTCCGTCAGATCGAGTCCTCCCTGGTGAGGGCGGTCACCTTGCCCACCGGGGATGCCGGCCCGCCTTAAACTATTACCCTCGCCGAAGCGGCCCGGGCTCCGGAGTTGTCCGGGGGCAAGGCCCACACCCTGAGCCGCCTCATTGAGGAAACCGGGATTCCGGGGCCTCGGGGCTGGGTGATTACCACCAATACCTTCCGTAATTTTTTGGCGCACAATCATCTCCGGCACCGGTTGGATGAGCTTCTGGCCCAGGTTCCCCTGGACGACTGGGACCGCTTGACGGAGCTTTGCCGGGAAATGGCCGCTTTGGAGCACCACGCAGCAATCCCGCCCGCCGTGGCCCTGGAAATCGGGCAGCGGCTGGAGGATTTCCGGCTACAAGGACTTGAGGGCCCTTGGGCCCTGCGCAGCCGCGCCTTGAGCGAGGATGGGGAAGCATCCTTCCCGAAGTTCCTTATCTCAGCCGGGAGGAGAACCCCAGGCTGTTGAGAAGCCTCTCCGGGGCCTATGGCCGGGGAGGCGGAGCCCGCCTGGCGCCGGAGACCGCCTTGCAATTGGCCAGGTGGGGGATGAGGCTGGAAAATCTGGCTGGCCGGCCCCAGGATATTGAATGGTGCCAGGATCAGCATGAAAACCTCTACCTTTTGCAATCCAGGCCGTTGACCACCGGGACTTTTCCCCGGGAACCAGGGGAGATCAAGACAGAGCCCCGGGAGATTGCCAATCCGGTTTTGCTGGAAGGCGGGGTTACGGCCAGTCCCGGCCTGGGGATGGGTCAGTTCTGCCTGGTCCAGAGGAAGGAAGACCTGGCAAAAGTGCCGGAGGGGGCGGTGCTGGTCTCCCCCACCCTGCCGCCGGACTTCTCCGTCATCATCCACCGGCTCCGGGCAGTGGTGGCCGACCTGGGCAGCCGGGCCAGCCATTTCGCCATGGTGGCCCGGGAATATGGGCTTCCGGTCCTGGTGGGGGCGCGGGAGGCCACCAAACTGTTGCCTCCGGGCCGGGTGGTCACGGTGGACGCCAGCCAGGGCCGGGTTTATCTGGGAGAAGTGGCGGGCGGGCAAGGCCGGCCCCAAAGGTCCGCGGCGGCGACCCCCTTCTTCACCCGGGCAAGTTCGGGAAACGGGAAAAGCCCTTGACCATTCGGGAGCCATCCCTCGAGAGCAAAAATCTGGTGGATCTGTTCCCATTTTTTGCGGATTACCAGGCCCTGGTGCAGGTAGTGGACCAGCATCTGGCCCAGACCGGCAACCCCGTTCTCTGTGGGCTGGGACATGACCGTTGTTGCCGGGACCTCGTAACCCTGACCCTGATGGAAGCCGTCTATCTCAGCCACCACCTGAACATAATGTTGGGACAAAGGGTGCGCCAGGAAGTAATCCAACGGGCGGTTGAAGTTAACCGGTGCCTGCGCGAGTTGCAGCCGGACAAGGCGATGGACGATCTGGGGGAGGGATTTGCCGGGAAATACCGGCAGGCCCATATCTTGTGCCCGCTGAATGAGTTGGGCCAGTGTCTCCTGTTCGAAAACCGCCCGGTGGCCTGCCGCCTGTTCGACCTACCCCGTGAAGACCGCCGGGAGGTTACCTTGGGGTTACAGCAAGGTCTGGCCCGGCTCTCCAGGGAGGTGTGGTTCGCCTTCACCTCCAGCTTCCCAGGGAACATCCCCCTGACCTTTGCCAAAGCCGATATTGTCAATTCTGAAATTCCACCTTCATGGCGATCTTGCGAAGGGAAAACCCGTAGAAATCAGGCATGCCCAGATTTTGCGATCCGCCCCCCTCTTCCCTTTTCTCTCGTTGCAGAAGTAAAGTTTTTCAGGAAAGGTAGTCCTCAAAGGGCTGTCAAAGAACTGTATGATGCCGCAAGACAAGCGGTTTTTTACCTTGGAGCATACC
>Ga0351866_10067_pt1 | contig 44357 bp, 43 predicted proteins | sample TotcelFGM3001L11_FD_206783 | JGI IMG/M metagenome (GOLD analysis project Ga0351866, IMG submission 206783) | Enriched cells from coal bed in the Powder River Basin, Montana, United States - Total cells FGM rep2 HSBNCT.FGM.300.1.L11 ...
TCTTGCTAATGCCAGTTATTGCCCCGGATTTTGCCAAATCATACGCAACCATTAGCATTAATTCAGATATCATTTTAATATTGCATTCAAATGTTTAACGGCTATTTGAACCTTATGGATTGGCTGCACAAAATCCAAAATTTAATAAAAACTTATCCTGACGATAGCTTTTCTTGACCTTAACTAGCCAGCAGATGGATGGACAGAAGCAAACGATTTCCATGAGGCCGCATGGCGAACAATTCTCATCATTCCCCCAAAAACATCCCCACCAACCGAAACGCCTTCACATCCACCAGCCCCTTATCCGTCAGCTTCAGCTCCGGGATCACCGGCAGACAGAGAAACGAGAGCGTCATGAACGGGTCCTCCAGCTTGCATCCCAGCTTGTGAGCCGCATCAATGCACTCCGCAATTCCCTCTGCCACATCTCGCATGCACCTCTCCGAGAGCAGCCCAGCCACGGGCAGAGGCAGGCTCGCCAGAACTCTGCCCCCTGCCACTGCCACCAGCCCGCCGCCCATCTGCTTGACGGCCAGAACAGCGGCCAGCATCTCCTCATCCGTTGCCCCGATGACGGCGATGTTATGCGAGTCATGGGCCACGGATGTGGCGATGGCGCCACGACGCAGGCCAAAGCCCTGCACCAGTCCCAGGCCCACGTTGCCCGTGGCTTTGTGCCTCTCCGCTACCGCCATCTTGAGGATGTCCCGGTCTACGTCGGAGACAACCTTTCCATCTTTAATTTTGGGCAAAAGCTGCAGAGCCTTTGTGATGATCTGGTGAGGAACGACTCCAATTACCCGAGCCGGGCCGCTCTCGGCCACAATCTCAAACGACCGCAGGCCAATCGGGCCGATCTGCATCGACTTATGCCCGGCCGTGACATGAGCCTTTAACGGGACGATTAGGTCGCCGTCCTTCGCCACCACTTTTCCGTCTTTGATAACCTTAACAACACGAGGTTGCTCCAGACCATCCAAAACGACGATATCCGCTCTGTAGCCGGGAGCGATGGCCCCCAGATCGGAGAGGCCGAAGTACTGGGCGGCGTTGAGGCTGGCGATCTGCAGGGCGATGATGAGATCGAGGCCCTGCTTTATGGCCGCCCTTACCATGAAGTCGATATGCCCTTCCCGGAGGATATCGGCCGGATTCCGGTCGTCCGAGACGAAAAGGAATTGGCGGGAGTTTTTGGCTGTGACCAGCGGCAGCAGATCGAGCAAATTTTTCGCAGCGCTGCCCTCCCGCAGCATGATGTACATGCCGGAGCGCAGCTTCTCCCGGGCTTCATCAATTGTGGTGCACTCATGATCGGAGTGGATACCTGCCGAGATGTAGGCGGAGAGGTCGCGGCCCGTGAGGCCGGGGGCGTGCCCGTCCACTGGCCGGCGGCCGGCCAGAGCAAGCTTCTTCATCACTTCCGGATCACGGAAGATGACTCCCGGATAATTCATGACCTCGGCCAGGCCCAGGACTCCATCTTCCTTCATCAGCCCGGCCAGAGCATCTGCGCCCATTGCCGCTCCTGCGGTCTCCAGATTGGTAGCGGGAACGCAGGATGGGAGCATAATAAAAACGTTCAGGGGGACTTCTTTTGAGGACGCCATCATGTATGCAATGCCTGCCTCGCCCCACACATTGGCGATCTCGTGCGGATCGGCGACCACGGTGGTGGTGCCCCTGGGAACGACTGCGCGCGCGTACTCGGGCACAGTGACCATGCTGCTTTCGATATGCACATGGCCGTCGATAAACCCTGGCGTGAGAATTTTGCCGTCCAGCTCCACGGTCCGGCGGGCGCTGGAGCAGTCGAAGCCTGCTATCCGGCCTTTATGAATGGCCACATCCGCCCGGTGCACCTCACCGGAAAGGAGATTGGCCACGCTGGCCCCGGCCAGGAGTAGATCGACCTCGATTTCACCGCGCGCGGCGGCAATCAGCTCTTCCAAGTGGCCCATACCCATAGAGCTTCCTTATCTTGCGGCCTTATTTAGGTTATCCATTTTCTTGCGCGTAATTTACCATATTTGGTTTTCTTGGTGGGAACGTGGGGCAAGAGCGAGACTACCACGCTCAAAACAAAGGCACAACGACGACTTGATAAAGATGCTCGGTTTGCCTCTTGCAGCCAAAAATATTAAATAGATTACTATCAATTACACAAATAAAATTAGCTTCGAAGTCGGATAAACTTATATCGATTGGGTTAAATGAAGACAAGGTGTGCGGGAAGTGAAAGACATTCTTCTCAAGGTGGCCAAAGCCTATCCCAATGACTCAGCCCGGGGCATCGCTCGCCTGGACCCCAATGCTCTTCTTACGTTGCGACTCTCTCCTGGAGACATCATTGAGATTGAAGGAAAGAGACTGACGGCAGCCAAGGTCTGGCGCGCCGACCGGCAGGACTGGTCTCAGGACTACATCAGGATAGACGGCTTCATTCGCCAGAACGCAGGAGTGGGCATAGGGGACAGAGTGAAGATTCGCAAGGCCAAGTTCGCCGATGCCCAGCGAATCGTCCTGGCTCCGCCCTCCGGCTCGCACATGCATTATGGAGATGATGCTGCAGATATGATCCGCCGCCAGACCCTGAAGCGACCGGTAGTAGCAGGCGATATTCTCCCCATCATGAGTTCTGCAGCCCATCCTTTTGCGGGGCGCATGGAGGCTGTGCCGCTGGTAGTCACTGAGACCCATCCCGATGGTGTGGCTATCATATGCGAGCGAACCGAGATCCTGCTGCTGGAAAAGCCGGCCAAGAGCGTTCGCTCCGTCAAAGCCACCGGAACTACCTACGAGAACGTGGGTGGCCTGCGCAGCGAAGTGCAGCGCGTGCGAGAAGTGATTGAGCTGCCCATAAAGCATCCCGAGGTATTTCAAAAGCTGGGCATCGAGCCGCCCAAGGGCGTTCTGCTCTACGGGCCGCCCGGCACGGGAAAGACTCTCATCGCCAAGGCAGTGGCCAATGAGAGCGGAGCCAACTTCTTCTCCATTGCCGGACCAGAAATAATGTCCAAGTATTACGGTGAGAGCGAGCAGCGGCTACGAGAGATCTTTGATGATGCCCAGAAGGCAGCTCCTTCTATCATCTTCATCGACGAGATCGACTCCATTGCGCCCAAGCGGGGCGAGGTCACAGGCGAGGTGGAGAGGCGCGTGGTGGCGCAGCTCCTGGCCATGATGGATGGCCTGAAGGAGAGGGGCCAGGTGGTGGTAATCGGCGCTACCAACCGGGAAGAGGCCATCGATCCGGCACTGCGCCGTCCGGGCCGATTTGACCGGGAGATAGAGATCGGAGTTCCCGATCGAGCCGGTAGAATCGAGATCCTGCAGATCCACATGCATAGCATGCCCATCTCCGAAGACGTGAACCTGGAGAGCCTGGCCGATAGAATGCACGGCTTTGTGGGCGCAGACATAAACGCGCTCTGCAAGGAAGCGGCCATGAGGGCTCTGCGCCGCTACCTGCCCGATCTGACAACAGAGGACGAGATACCTCCCGAGATCGTGGAAAAGATGCTGGTCATGGGAGAGGATTTCGAGGAAGCTCTAAAGGAGGTTGAGCCTTCCAGCATGCGAGAGGTTTTGGTGGAGGTGCCGCGCGTGCACTGGAGCGATCTGGGGGGTCTGGGAATGCTCAAGCAGGAGCTGATCGAGGCCATCGAATGGCCCATCAAGCAACCTGAGAAGTTCCGTAAAATGGGCATCCGCCCGCCCAAAGGAATTCTGCTCTACGGGCCACCCGGTACGGGAAAGACCATGATCGCCCAGGCGGTGGCCAACGAGACCAATGCCAACTTCATCAGCGTGCGTGGGCCGCAGATGCTCTCCAAGTGGGTGGGGGAGTCGGAAAAGGCCATCCGGGAGATCTTCAGGAAAGCGAGACAAGTCTCTCCAGCCATCATATTCTTCGATGAGCTGGACTCCATTGCACCAATGCGGGGCACGGATGAAGGAAGCCACGTCATGGAGCGGGTAGTAAATCAGCTCTTAGCGGAGCTGGACGGCCTGGAGGCGCTCAAAGATGTGGTGGTCATAGCCGCCACAAACAGGCCGGATATCCTGGATCCTGCGCTTCTGCGATCGGGAAGGTTCGATCGCATGCTGCTTGTCGGACCGCCCGACAAATTGGGGCGGTACGAGATTCTCAAGATTAAAACTGCGAATATGCCCAAAGGCGAGGATGTAAACTTAGAGGAGCTGGCTGAGCTGACGGAAGGCTACGTGGGCTCGGACCTGGACTCGCTCTGTCGCGAGGCGGCCATGCTTGCTCTGCGCGAGGAAATGGAGAAGGTGGAGATGAACCACTTCAAAGAGTCTTTGAAGAAGGTCCGGCCGAGCGTGGAGGAGAATATGGTCAGCTACTATGAGAGGATCAGCGAGAGGTTCAAGGGTGGAATTAAGGTGGAGCCCGCTTCGCTCATCGGCTACAGATAATGCATTTATCAATTGAAAGGGATTTTAGGTGAGGGGAATGGGAAAGGTGTTCTCGGGAAGCATTGCAGGAAAAGAGATCGTAAACATCGACGGCATGGTGTTAGGCGAGCTGGAGGATGTGATCTTTGAGGTGCAGACCGGAAAGATGGTGGATCTGAAGGTCAAGCCGGACAAGGAGCTGAACCGCATGAAGTACAGGGAAGACGGAAGGTTTGTGCTCATACCCTTCAGCTCCGTGGTAGCCATCAAGGACTACATCGTGATCGACGAGAGCCGGGCAATGAAGACGTGAGATGATGCTCGATTTACCGTAGAGTTTTAATGAAGATGTTACGATATCATGTGGGCTTTCGATTGGAAACCTGAAGATGGGGTATACACGATATGGGTCCCATCACTTCCGGGTGTGTTATCTTTAGAAAGACCATCTAGGAAGCTTTGGAGATGGTAAGATCTGATATGAAGCAATGGTAACTCGATTTTTAGAAATCATGCCCTACATCAATCAGCAAATGCATAAGGGAAAATCCTATGTCTTGATCGCTCCTCTTTTGATCAGCAATGAAATTAGCATTTCCCCCGACATTGGACAGTCAATCAGATCATCGAACTCTTGGGATGATTCGAGACGCAGTTCCTTCTTCATCGCATTCAACAATTGATCCTCGTATTCGTCCCGGCCATGACTTATCCAGGTGAATACGCTGTTCTTTTTTCCTTCCACAAATAGAGTATATTTTGTATGCTTCGATCGGCCTTTCTTGGGGATGAATCCTTTCTTGGTTAAGGATGATACAATCCGGCGTGTTTTACGCTTGGGCATCAGCAGATTCTCCGCCCAACGCCGATATCAGCTCTCTTCGAAGATCCAGTGCATCTTGGCTCAATTCATCAAGGCCGGCTTCAACATAGTCTTCAGATAGGATCTCAATTTCCTCGTTGATCTCAGCGATTGCAGCTTTCAAACTGGGGTCTTCAGCTCTCAAATGGAATCTATCATTTGATATAATATAATTATCATCTTCATATGATACCTCGAGATAAATAGGCTCTTTTAGCTTTATTGATTTTCCCCCAATCTTTACATCAGATAACGGTAGCCAATCTATGCCTTCCAGGGATTTCTCATCTTTTAGGCTTAATGTATATTTTCCCCGTTCTAATGCCATGATGCCTCGAACGAGAACCAATCGGCCTATATTCTCAACAATTTTTTCTTCCAGTGCAGGGGCATATAAGCAGGTCACTAATCCTTCCATCGTATCGATCTGAAAGCTTCGCTTTTGGTCGACTCTGACCTCCATCAATCGCCCCATCACGGATTTCTCCGTATTTTCAGGCGGCCTGGAAAGTATAGCCCGGAGAGCATTCTTTCGGGCGGGGTCTAGGAATATCACCGGATTCTTGCCGAAGTTCAAATTAATATTATATCTCGATTCGCCATCCGGCCAAATTGATTCAAATTCTCTAATGATTCGATATGATCGCTCTTCATTTTTTATATATCTTGAAACCACGGTGAATATGTCACCTTCTTCTGAGATTGCCTGTACAATTTCATTGCCGATAGCAATTGCCTTCTCACCATGGGTTTCTTCCCCTGGAAGGACTATTTGCGAATCGGATATGCTCAATTCTGCGTCAAGGCTTCCCATGCTCATGCCCGTGAGCACCAGCTCGCACCTCTCTTTGACGCTATTCGGAAAATCTCCACGTCTTCGCGGTGCGTTTCCTTCTAGATCATCAACTATGTAGCAAATTATATTTTGAATTTTTTGGAACTTCTCTGCGACTATAACGGCTGAGACAGGCTTATGATTGTTATTTTTTGTCTCTATGTGCAATCTTATCCGTTTAGTCTCTCTGATCATAAATCCTCGCTAATAATCTGTCTTTTCTGCATATATCCTTATCGCAATTACTATCTCTCTGCCAACCTTTTAGCGATATTCAATGCCCTGGCCTCTTGCTCAGGTTCCACATTTCCGCCAACCATTTTCTCTAGAATATCCATTGTCTGGCGGAAGTTGAGCTGCAAAATCTCTGCTGCCTCTCGTCGGGGTCCGGCCAAGCCCTAGCTCTCGTCCGACTGGCAAATCAATCATTTGCCAAAGTTATCCCTGGCCAGCACTCTTAGCCTCTCCAGGATATCCCTGGCCCGCTGCACACTCTCGCACTGAGAGAGGTCCTTGGGATTGCAGGAGGCCAGCAGGTCCATGGTTCTGTCTGCCATCCTGGAGAATCCTGTGTCTTCCAGCTCCTGTAGCAGCAGAGCTGTGCGGCGGTTGAACTCCCGGCATTCTGAGGACTGCGTGATCTTCTCGTGCATGATGTAGAGTGCCTCAATTTCATGCAGGATCTCTTTGTGTTCCTGCTCGTCCTGGGTCATCGTCATTAAAAGGTGTGCAGGGGATATCAATGTAACATCTCCTGCAATATAACAGAAGCAGTGAACCACCGCGTCCTGAAGGGCGCGGCTTCCCACGTCATTGCCAAAACTTGCATCACTGATAATGCTGGACTAGATCGATAAGAGGCATCCAGCGCCAGCGTTCTGGCCACCTCAGTCGATCCTCGTGCTGTGCAGTTGTGCAGTGCTCCGCCACAGTTTGACCTGAAACTTCCAATTAACAAGCATCCGGGCAACCCCCGCAAGCGACGGGGCGACCGCGCGCTCCCACCCGCCGGTCGAGCATCATTTCGCCCGATATTCGGATGCTTTTCCAGGAGCAGCCGGAATCCTGATCCTTTGCAGACCTCCAGACCCAGTATCCGGCCCTGTCTCTACGCATGGACAATGTTTGCCCTTAGCGCCGCCTTCTGTTCATCAAAATGCAGGCCGAGGCAAGAAGACCGGCTAATGCAAATATGCCTTCAAAGCCAGGCTCCTTTTTCTCAGTTTGAGCGGTAGCGGTCACGTTCGTGGCATTTTTCCACTCTTCGAATGTCCGGATTGGTTTGGGGTACATCAGGTGGACAAGCTGGCTATGAGCCGTTTTGCCCCAATCGCCAGGCGTCGCGTCATGAGTCTTGTCGTCGCTATGATATACCAACGCGATCAGCGTCCAGGTTATGTTAGTTTTGATAGGAACCTGCTTGGTGACGTACATGGCTACATAATCTTTCCATGCTAAATTCGTGCTGGCAGGCAACGCTTTGAATCTCAAATTAAATGTTCCGTTTCCTCCGGCATCTGCTATAAATGCATTCTCTGAGCCGTCTGATGCGCCGATCGGTTTAAGCACCTCGATATAATTCGGAGGCATGGTAACTCGACTGCACCAGAGGGTGTAGGTCCCATTAGGCACTAAGTTATGCAGTGTCAGGTTCAGTGCAGCATTTCCATTCTCTTCCACATAAGTTCCCTTGCCATTTGCTGCTATCCACTGCCCCAACGTGAAACCAAGATCTTCGCCTTTGGGAAAAGGCCCGAGTGGATTTTGCGTTATTTTGTATGTATCACGCAGCGTTGCGTTGGTCGTAGCATAGGCTTCTTTTTCCAGGTTCATTGCATCTTTTGTCTGTCCAATCTCTGCCCGATATACCATGTAAGGCGTACTATTGTTGAACTCGAAGAAGACGTCAGGTATGGGTCGTGGGGTCGGCAGATAGATTTGACTCTCAAGTGTAACATTAACCTTCCAGGGATTAGAAGTTGCATATGGATCAGAAGGCAAATCAGATGCAACTGCTAATATTGTTAATAAAAACACCAATGCATAAGAAAACATCCAATATTTTGCATTCATACTTTTTCACCTTTCCGCAAATATAATAGTTAATTGTTAGCTTCTTATTATAAATAAATTTTCAAGAGAGAAAGAGCACCTTCTCATAAGCAAGAGATGTGGGAAGCCTGCCCTGATTTCTTTGCGGTGAATGCAGAGGACGGACGGAGTCAAGTAGCTGCGAAGTTTCGGATCGCGGGGAAGCAGAATGACTGCGTGGCTTTCGAAGATGTGGAGGATATGGGTCCTCTTCCGAGAAGAGCCAAGTGCCAAAACGTTGTTATATCCTGCCATGCAGATCTAACCTGAAAGTTCATGGAGAAAATTCATACAACCTGTGTTTATTGCGGCTGCGGTTGCGGGCTATTCCTGCATGTGGATGGTGGCCGGATCGTGGGCGCCTCACCTTCGCCCGCCCATCCTATGTCCAGGGGCAGTTTGTGCATCAAGGGCTGGCTGGCTGGGGATTTCGTGGGCCATCCGGATAGGCTGAGCCATCCCCTTATCCGGCAGGGGGACCAAATGATCAAAGCCACCTGGGATGAAGCCCTCGATCTGGCGGCGGCAAGACTGCGAAGCATCCAGAAGGAGTACGGACCGCAGGCTCTGGGCGTTCTTACCTCTGCCAAGGGAACCAATGAGGAGAACTACCTGCTCATGAAACTGGGCCGCGCCGCACTGGGGACAAACAACGTGGACCACGTGGCCAGGCTTTGCCACGCTCCCACGGTTGCCGGCCTGGGATTTGCTCTGGGAAGCGGCGCTATGACAGGTTCCATCTCCAGCCTGGAGAATTCCGATGCCATTCTGATTGTCGGGTCCAATACCACCGAGCAGCACCCGTTGGTGGCCTCCTACATCTTCCGGGCCCGGTCCAGAGGGGCAAAGCTCATTGTTGCCGATCCACGAAAAACGCACCTGGCGGAGCTCTCTGATCTCTGGCTCTCCCCCCGGCCGGGAACAGATGTAGTCTGGATCAATTGTCTCCTGAATATCATTGTGCAGCAGGACCTGATCGATTGGCAATTCATCGAAGAGCGCACCGTTGGCTCTGAAGAGACGCTGCAGGCCGCAGGGGCCTACACCGCCAGCAAGGCGGAGGAGATCTCGGGAATTCCAGCGACCGATATTGCCAAAGCGGCATCGATCTTTGGAGGAGCGGAGCGTGCGGCAATCGTCTATGCCATGGGGGTTACCCAGCATGCTCAGGGCACAGACATTGTCCAGGCCCTGGCCAACCTTGCTCTCGTCACGGGAAATGTAGGCCGGGAGGGGACGGGCATCTATCCTCTGCGCGGTCACCAGAATGTCCAGGGGGCGTGTGATATGGGTGCTCTTCCAACGGTATTCTCCGGATACAGCCCCGTATCCAGTCTCAAGGCCCGTGCCAAATTTGGGGAAGCCTGGAGCGCCTCGCTTCCCGAGGAACCGGGGCTAACTGCTCTAGAGATGCTCTGGGCTGCAGAAGCAGGAAGGCTCAAAGGCCTGATAATCGTTGGCGAGAATCCCGTCCAAAGCTACCCCCATTCCTCACGGGTCGTCAGAGCCCTGAAGGAGCTGGAGTTCCTGCTGGTATGCGATATCTTCCCAACTGACACCACCGCTCTTGCTGATATGATCCTTCCTGCGGCCTGCTTTGCCGAGAAGGACGGGACATTCACCTCCACCGAGAGGCGGGTGCAGCGAGCTAGGAAGGCTGTAGCCCCTCCGGGTGATGCGAGAGCGGAGTGGGAGTGGATCTCTGACCTGACACGAAGGCTAGGGTTGAAAGCCGATTATTCTTCGCCTGGTGACATCATGAGAGAGATTGCATCGCTTACCCCCAGTTACGGAGGGATTAGCTATGAGCGCCTCGGGACTGAGGGGCTGCAATGGCCGTGCCCATCGAAAGATCATCCGGGAACGAGCATTTTGCATGTCGAAGGCTTTTCGCAGGGCCGGGCTCGTCTTCGCCCCGTCCTGTACATCGAGCCACCCGAGACTCCTGATGCCGATTATCCCTTGACGCTAACCACCGGACGCAGCCTCTACCACTTTCATACCGGGACCATGACTCGCAGGACTTCTCTTCTGGATAGAGAGGTTCCCGTTCCCTTTGTGGAGATCAATCCCGAGGATGCAAGGCTCATGGGTATTAGGGAAGGCATGAATGTCAGAGTGGAGACCCGGCGGGGCAGCGTTACTGTGGGGGCGCGTCTGGCTAAGGGCCTTCCCAAAGGAAATCTGTTCCTGCCCATTCACTTCTCCGAGGCACCGGCCAATGCTCTAACCGCCCAGTCTCTTGATCCCGTTTCCAAGATTGCGGAGCTGAAGGTCTCAGCAGCACGTCTGCAGAAGGTGATATCGTGAAGGCCTTCCTCCGGAGAGACAGGCTTATTCCCCTACTGGAAGCTCTCAGCCGGCAAATTGAGGTCATCGCACCGGTGGCAACAGAAGCAGGGCCGGTCTTTGCCACCTGGCAGGGCCAAACCCTTGATTTAAAGACGAAAATCCTCTCTCCGCCGACAGAGTTCCTGCTCCCCCATAAAGAGGTGCTCTTTCGCTACATTCAGGAAGCGGGGCGTTACACCTTCGAAGAGGAAGAGATCCCTCCCCGGCTGCTGTTTGGCATCCGGCCCTGCGATCTGCATGCCATAGCAGTACTTGATAGGATCTTTGGAGAGCAGCCCCTCGACCAGGCTTACTTTCGCCGCCGAAGGGCCACAGCCTTGGTCGTGCAAAACTGCATCGCTCCAGGGAGAGAGTGCTTCTGCGACGCGTTTGAGGCAGGGCCGCAGGCAAGAGATCCCTGCGATATTCAGCTCACCGATATCGGGGATGGATATTTATGCGAGGCCGAGACACCAGCAGGCATTCTGATTCTGAATGCCGGTGCAGATCTCCTGCAGCCTGTAGGATCGGCGCATCTTCAAGAGAAGGCCAGGCTCCTGCAGGAGGCAAGAGGGTCCATGCCGCAGGACCGATCTTGCGCTCAAATCAAGGAGGCCATGCAAAGAGCGGACTGGGAGGCGCTGGGCAAAGAGTGCTTGGGCTGTGGAGGATGCACCTTCGTCTGCCCCGTCTGCCACTGCTTCAACATCTTCGACTTAGGCGTTCCGGACGGGGAGAGGCTGCGATGCCGGGATTCCTGTCTCTTATCCGGATTTTCCCGCCTGACGGGTGGAGCCAATCCCCGGCGCACGCCAGGGGAGCGCCTGCATCACTGGTACCAGGACAAGTACGAGGACATAGAGCAGATCATAGGTCTTCCTGGCTGCGTGGGCTGTGGACGTTGCCATCTAGCCTGTCCTGCGGCCATAAATCGAGTCAATCTTACGGTGGAGAGTCGCCGGGAGGTAAGAAGATGAGCGAGTACATCCCCATGCAGGCAGAGATTGTGGATATCGATATAGAGTCTCCAAACACCTACCTAATCACACTGGAGCTCCTCGAAGAGGGAGCGGACTTCAGATATCTGCCCGGTCAGTTCGTGATGATCTCCGTCTTCGGCCTGGGCGAATGTCCCATCTCCATAGCCTCATCTCCTACCAGAAGAAGCCTGCAGCTATGCATCCGTCGGGCGGGAAAGGTAACGAGCGGGATCATGGACTGTCTGGTCGGAGATGTAGTCGGAATACGCGGCCCTTACGGGAACGGCTTTCCATTGGACCGGATGATGAGGGATGTGGTCATCGCCGGTGGCGGCTCGGGATTTGCCACTCTTCGATCGCTGATCAACTACATTGCCGACCGGCGGGAGGAATTCGGTAAAGTGGCCGTAGCATACGGAGCACGGACCCGCCAGGACCTCTACTTCATGCAGGAGTACAAGAGCTGGCAGAGGGCTGACATGGAGGTGGCGGTGACGGTGGACATCGGTGACGAGTCCTGGAAGGGAAATGTAGGCCTGGTCACTAGCCTTATCGACAGCTTCGACGTGTCCCCCGGCTCTGCGGCCATCTGCGGCCCTCCGGTGATGATAAACGCCGTGGCCGGAAAACTCATGGATCGAGGGTTTCACCGGGCAGATATTTACGTCTCCCTGGAGCGGCACATGAAGTGCGGCGTGGGCAAATGCGAGCATTGCGCCATCGGCCCCTATCATGCCTGCCAGGATGGGCCGGTCTTCAGCTACGACCGGGTAAGGGACGTGCTTTGAGTTGATTGCAGGTAATAACTTCCAAGTTGCGGAAGAGCTGGCCAGCATCTGCAAAAAGAGAGGGCTTTTGCCCACGCTTGGGAATATGCGCCGCATCCAAGTAAAGGAATATATTCACCTGAGATCTCTTCAGCGCTTCTATTGCGATTTTATAAGCTATCTCTGCATAGGATGATGGTCAGCGTCTTTAAGAAGATCTCCTTCAGAGGTATTCTAATATCGGAAATAAGGGCTCCAGGAGTTTAAGGACACCGCCCAAAGGTGGCTCAAAGCGGGCGATTATCCTGAACTTGGTGCTATCGGCTATACATGGCAAGAGCTGACGAAGCTCGACAACTTCGAGAGGCTTGGTACCTGCCAGGTCTTTTTTAACCTCCGCGGGCTTCTAAGCTTTCGTTTCCATGAAATTCTTGCCAAAATCAGTCAGGACTATTAGGCCATCTTTTATAATAGCAAGGCCTGCCTGCTGCAGCATCTGCAGGTGATAGTCCAGCATGCTGGCTCCAGCAGCCTGCTCGACCTCAACTCTAGTTCTCTCCTTTTCTACCAGCATGGCCATGATCTTCCTTCTCGTGGCGTTGGCCATGGCGTTGCTCACGAGCTTTACCTCAGCGGGCGATCCGGGCACAACATATCTCCTTGGAAATCAGGATAATACTTCGCCTTCAGCTTCAAGGCCACATTTACAAGTGCAATCAACACCGGAACCTCGATTAGTGGCCCGATGACCGCAGCAAAGGCCTCCTGGGAGGCGATGCCGAAGACGCCCACAGCTACAGCGATAGCCAGCTCGAAGTTGTTGCTGGCCGCAGTGAAGGAAAGAGCTGCCGTGTTTTCGTAGTTAACTCCTAGCTTGTAAGCCATGAAGAAGCTGACAAAGAACATGAGCAGGAAGTATATCGCTAAAGGCACGGCCACTCGCACCACATCCAGGGGAAGCTGGACGATGTAGTCGCCTTTAAGAGAGAACATCACCACAATGGTGAAGAGCAGGGCGATGAGGGTTAGAGGCGAGATTTTAGGTATGAAATCTCTCTCGTACCAGACTCTTCCTCTGGCCTTAATCAGGCTGAATCTGGTGATTATGCCTGCCAGGAAGGGTATGCCCAGATAGATGAATACGCTCTCTGCAATCTGGGAAATTGTTACATTGACCAGCGTTCCCTCTGCTATGCCTAGAGCTGCCGGCAGCACAGTGATGAAGATGTAGGCGTAAACAGAGTAGAACAAGACCTGGAAGATGGAATTCAGCCCCACCAGGGCGGCGCAGTACTCGGTGCAGCCGCGAGCCAGCTCATTCCAGACGATGACCATGGCGATGCAGCGAGCAAGACCAATGAGGATTATACCATACATGAGATGAGGATAATCTCTAAGGAAGATTACCGCCAATGCAAACATCAGGATAGGACCGATGATCCAGTTCTGTATGAGAGAAAGGCTGAGGACCTTTTTATCCTGGAAGACCTTACCCAGTTCTTCATATTTCACCTTGGCCAGGGGCGGGTACATCATAAGAATCAGGCCGATCGCGATAGGTATTGATGTTGTGCCAATCTGCAGGCTTAAGATGAACTGGGTAATGCCTGGAGCATAATAGCCTATTCCTATTCCCAGGAACATGGCCACAAATATCCAGACAGTGAGGTACCTGGATAAAAAATCCAGGCCCTTGCTGACTCCATTTGACATTTGACTCCTCCCTCCATTGATAAAAAATAAAAATTTAAAAGATGATCATGTCGTGCCAAGCTTGGTGTACTTCGAGCCAGCAGCATCTCCCCCGGCCGGAGCCGTACCATCCGGCACGTCCGTAGCTGCGTTTGCCTTCCAATCCTCCCAGGTGTAAGTGCTGGCCTCATATCCCATGAGCTGCAGAGCATACCAAACCAGAGCTGACCGGCTGTAATCGTCGGAATAGACCACAATCGGCTTTTCTTTGTCCAGCCTGCTGAAAACAGTCCTCAGATCCGCTTCTTTCTTGATCTTATCCCCTTTGATCACATTGGATGGATCCAGTGCAATAGAACCAGGTATGCGACCCTTGCCAAACTCCACGAAAGGCCGGACATCAATGATCTGTGCCTGGTCGGACTTTACGTACTCGTAATCAGCCATTACCTCTGGCTTAACCAGGGGCTTATATTCTTTTCCCGGCAATATGTTCGCTGAAGCCTCTTCAGGCAGGCCCGCCGCCTTCCAGTCTGCCAGGCTTCCGTCCAGGAGCTTCACGTCATTTTGTCCCAGGTGACGAAGCACTAAGAAGGCAAATTCAGCTTCTCCCGAGCTCTCTTTGCTACCGTAAAGAACTATGGAATCGTCCCTGGAGACACCGGCATCGCCTAGGACCTTGGCAAGTTCTTCATCTGTCTTAAGGTCGCCTTCGCCGTTAAGGAAGTCTTTGCTGGGAATGTGAATTGCGTCCTTAATGTGGGACGATGCATAGCTGTTTCCGTTAGACACGTCCATTACCACATCTGAGCTGGAAACGCTCTTCATAGCCTTGATGATCGCACCATTAGGGAAGGATGCCACTCTATCTAATGGCTTTTGCGTGCCGCTCCCTGAATTTCCCGCAGCGCTGTCTTGGGCGCTGCCTGGCTGGACGGGCTGGCCTGTACCCAGCTCAGAATTCAGGAAGCCACTGGGATCCCAGGTGCCCCCACTGCAACTGCAGCCTGCGTCCACCACGGGAGATAAAGCTATCACGGAAAGTATCAGAATTCCAATAGTATTGAATTTTGTCATTGATTGTTGCCTCTCTCAGACTTTAGCTTCTTTCATCAGCTTCACTAAATTGAGCATATCTATTACAACGCCTTCGGACAGCCGGTATCTGGACCATCTTCCGTCCTTGCGTTCTTTGATGAGCCCCGCATCCTTGAGGATGGAGAGATGATGAGAAGTGCTGGATTGCGGTCGGTCCACTCCGACCATGATCTCGCAGACACATAGCTCGCCTTCCCGCAGAAGCGACAGGATCTTGAGGCGGCAGGGATCGGCCATGGCTTTGAATATTTCAGCCTCAACTTCGATGTCCTTCTCATCCAGCTTGCTTGTAATGGAACGCAACTTATCGACTTTGCACTCGGCCTTATCGGCATCTCCAATCAGCCGCGTCATCCTGCTGACAGCCTCTTTTGGAATACATGCCATGGAATTATCCTCTTTTAGCAGCAACCGCAGCTTTTTTGAGCCAGGAGGCTATGCGCTTCTTGCTTCAAGCAACCTTCGCAGATCCTTATTCTCCCTCTCTCTTTATGACTAACTATGAAGAGGGATTCTACTTCTCTATTGCATATTTCGCATTTAACCGGGATCATTTTGGTCATTCACCTAATTCTCATGCAGCTTGATTCGCCCTAATTGCAGGGCTCTTTAGATCTCCATATCCAGTTATTTCGATATATAAAATTTTCCCGTCATACTGCTAAGCTCAGGTACGACATCTGTCTTTAATTAAATAAAACTTCTTTGATTTTAATATTTACAAAACAAGCGATTCTAAATTAACAATTGATAACACATCCGATCTTTGAAATATAGTTGATCCGTTGGGATTTGGGCCTATATTTTTTAAATGTATAGCCAGATAGGTCATAAAGTCGAAAGACTTATATCCAATAATGTCGATGCTATCGGCATTGGGAATGAGTGTGGAAAAGAATAGCATGCAACGTGGAGAGTGTGTTTAATGGACAAAATTGAGAAAATATCATCTTTGATTGCAATTATCTTTCTGGCATCCGGCATCAATGCCATGGGATCTGAGTATCCTGTAGGACCAGAAAATGATGACTGGTGGACGGCTTATCCTGACCAGTCCTCTGGCGCCGGCGGCGATGTCAATCATCCATCCTGGGTATTGGACGCCCTGAAAAGCAATCCGGTGCTGATTTATGTGCATAAGTCATGCAGTTATTGTACGCCTCAGACTGAGGCCGTGAAGAATATAACCGATGAATTCAATGGCCGGATCACATATTTCGAGATAGGCGCCGATGGCAGTGATGCCAGGTCCGAGGAAGCGATGCAGGTCTATGATCCCAATGGCGGTACCATGTATGTGCCTCTGACCGTTCTGTTAACTCTAGCCCCCGATTCCGAAGGCGAGGTTGTGCCTGTCTGGCACAGCACGGATGTGGTCACGGGCGATGCCTGGGTCAAAAAATATGTGGAGGATGCGCTAAGCCACTATGATGAAAACTCCGCAAACTGGAACCCGTAAGCCAGACCTCAGATAAGGGATTGTTGCCATGTCAATAAAAAGTAAAAAATCCCTCATATCGGGGTCAATCACTCTTTTTGCCATCTTGATTTCTATCTTCTTCATGTGCTCGTCCTCTGGCCTATCTCAGGAGGCTATGGCTCCCAATTTTCAGGCAGTAGATCAGAATGGGAAAGATGTATCTCTAAGCGACTATCGGGGCGAGGTTGTCCTTCTGCACATCACTAACATTGAAAACCCCCTCTGCCGGGAGTGCGAGCATGCTCTAAACGCTCAGACCAGCCAGCTTTCCCTGCTCGCGAAGAAAGATCCAAGCATTAATATCATAACTCTCAATGTCCGGAAAAATCCCTACTCTAAAGATGGGCCTACCCTGGCCAAAGCCTGGTGGAACGTTAATGTAACCTGGCCCTGGGTTGAGGATTTTGAGCCCTATCCTCTTACTGGCAAGTACATCGACTACTCCACCCTGGAGGGCGGCTTTGCCAACCCTACCTTGATCTTGATTGATAAAGATGGAAAAGTGGCCGGCCTCTACCATGTCTATCAGCTCGGCAAGGGAGAGATAGACGGCATCCAGAGCGCTGAGAATCTATCCCGCGATCTGTCAGGCCTGGAGCGTGGTGAAGCTTCCGGGTTCAAAGGGGTGGCGTCCACCAAAGGCGTAAACTACCTGGGCATGTTCGGCTTAGGCATCGTAACCTCTCTTTCTCCCTGCTCGGTAGCCCTGCTGCTGGCCATGTTCTCCTACGTCATGACGGCCCGCAGGAAGGAGGAGTACCTTAAGAAGTCTGCCTCGGCCTCAAAAGAGGGCTTCATGATCGGGGTGGCCTTCACTTTAGGCATGGCCATGGTCTTTTTCGTGGTGGGGCTGTTCCTCTCCGACATCGGCGTCTTCATCCGACAGGCTCGCTTCTTTGATCTGGCCGCCGGGCTGCTGATGGTAATCCTGGGCATAAATATCATCAAGCCCATTGGTGAGATCATCGAGCCGGTGCGCTCTCGCCTCTCTTTGCGCCGGGCTCATTCCGATGCCATTCCTGAAGAATCTGCGCCGGAGAAGAAGGGCATCATGGAAAGGTTGGTCCACTTCTCCATGGGCCTCTTCCAGTACTCGGCCTTCATCGGCGCTTTCACTCTGGGCGTATTCTTTGCCCTGGGCTGGGCACCCTGTGCCGTATCCCTGGTCTTTCCCGTGCTCATCTGGCTCATCTCCCAGGATGTAACGCCCCTGGCGGGAGGCATGATGCTCTTCGTCTTTGGCGTAGGGCATGGCGTGCCCGTGATTCCCATAGCTACATTTTCTAGGGCAGTGGGCGGGCAGATCGGCGAGAAGTACATCTCGGCAGGAAAGTACGTCACCAAGGTCTTCGGGGTGGCAGTGATCGTGATCGGGCTGATCTATGCGGTGAGGTACCTGGGGTTCAAGATGTGGTAATAGGCAAAAAGCAGGAGGCTTGGAGGAATTCGTTAACATGAGAGAGTCACTCTACCACCTTTTTCCTCGATCTCAGGCCAGAAAATAATGCTCGCTTTTAGCCTTTCTCTTTTTCCTGGTTCTCCCTGGCCAGCTCTCTTAGCCTCTCCAGAGCATTACTGGCCTGCCGGACTTTATCGCATTGGGAGAGATCCTTGGGGTTGCAGGCAGCCAGAAGACTCATGGCCCTATCCGCTAGCCTACTGTATCCGGCGTCTTCCAGCCTCTGCAGCAGCAGGGCTGCGCGATGGTTGAAATCCCGGCACTCCAAGGACGGGCCGATTGTCCCATGCATGAGGCAGAGCGCTTCTATCTCCTGCAAAATCTCGGCTCGTTCCATCTTGTCCTGGATCATCTTCAACAAAAAAGCTCGCAGGGGATTTCAATGTCACCTCGCTCCAATATCATCAAAGGCTTTTTAAAGCGAATGATGATGACAAATAACTCAAATAGCGACTGAATACTGGATGATTTTATGATCAACGTAATAATAGATCGAGAGGGCTGCATAAGCTGCGGCCAGTGCTGGGAAGCCTGCCCTGATTTCTTTGCAGAGAATGCAGAGGACGGATGGAGTCAAGTGGCTGCAAAGTTTCGGATCGCAGGGAAGCTGAATGAGGGTGTAGCTTTTGAGGATCAGGAGGAGTGCGTGAAGAAAGCGTCAGAGGATTGCCCTGCCCAAGTAATCCATGTCGGTCCTCCTGCGCAAGGCTTTGAGCCAATTTAAATTTATATTTTTTTACTGATTCTTAAAGCTATAGACCAATCAAAATGCTGATCTACTATAATGGGCATAAAGACATAAGATGACTTCAATTGCGAGAGATCTGGATAAGAAAAAGGTGCTATTTCTCTGTACCCACAACTCCGCTCGCTCCCAGATGGCAGAGGGCCTCTTGCGTGCCATGTATCCGGATCGATACGAGGCCTACAGCGCCGGCGTTGTCGCCACTTCTGTCGATCCCCGCGCGGTTGCAGTCATGAAGGAGATCGGCATCGACATCTCAGGCCAGCGCTCCAAATCGGCCGGGGAATTTCAGGATACCATATTCGACCTGGCGGTCACGGTATGCGACCGGACCAAACAGGCCTGCCCCATCTGCAGTACAGATCTGAAGATTCCGTCCAAATCACCCAGAGCCAGAAAGGTTATTCACAGAAGCTTTGAGGATCCTGCCGCTGCTGCTGGATCAGAGGGAGAGAAGCTTCAGGTCTTCCGGCAGGTCAGAGACGAGATAAAAGACTGGATCTTTCAGACCTTCGGGGGATGAGGGCAGGGCCTTGTCAGGCACGAGATAAAGGCTCAAGAGGCCTTCGATGCCATTGTCTCCAAAATCCTGGAAAAACTCCTGCTTCCTCAAAAGCTGGCGGAAGATTAAGGCCAGTATTCATGCGGAATTGATATATCTATTGTACATTGATAATAGTAGTAGTCTTAAAGGAGCTGTTTGCAATGGGACGGGTAGAAGGTAAAGTGGCGATAGTCACAGGATCGACCTACGGAATAGGCGAGGCCATAGCCAAAATTCTGGCCAGAGAAGGTGCTGTGTCCATAATCACAGGCAGAAGCCAGGAAGAAGGAAAGAAAGTCGTAGAGGAGATCACAGGTGCTGGAGGCAGGGCTGAGTATTACCCGCTGGACGTGACCGATGAGAAGAGGATTGAAGATGTAACCAAAGCCGTTCACGAAAAATACGGCAGAATAGATATCCTGGTGAACAACGCTGGCGTGGCAGGTCCCAACAAGCCCACTCACGAATTTGCTCGTGTTGAATGGGAATGGGTCTTTGACGTGAACGTCACAGGTGCCTTTCTCTGCACCAAGTATGTTGTGCCCTACATGCAAAAGCAAAAGTCGGGAAACATCGTCTACATATCCTCCATCTACGGCATCATCGGCGCTCCTGATCTTCCCGCCTACCATGCCACCAAGGCCGCCAACCGGGTCATGGCCAAGATCGATGCTTTGCTGTACGCTAAGGACAATATCCGCGTCAACTCCGTTCATCCCGGATTCATCTGGACGCCACTGGTGGAGAACTTCCTCAAGGACCAGTGCGGCAAATCGGGGCTGAGCTGCGAGGAGCTGAAGAAGCAACTGGACTCCAAGCATCCCATAGGCCACATCGGCGAGCCGGACGACATTGCTTACGGAGTGCTCTACCTTGTCTCGGACGAAGCAAAGTTCGTAACGGGCAGCGAGCTTATAATCGATGGCGGCTATACCGCCACATGACATCAGGTATATTTGCCAATGAAGACCCACGGGGGCTGCTTCCTGGATATCCTACAACTACCATTTAGATCGAGGGAAGAACTGCGGTTAGAGCATAGTGGTCTGCCCTGTGGAGAGAGGTAAGCTTTGAGAGCTACAGGTTTCTCTTGCTACGGCCCGGAATTGAACTCCAGCGGTCCGGCTTTCCTTGTTTCCTGCAAGAATCTCTTCTCTTCCTCCAGCCTTTCTTCAAGTATCAAATGATGACCCAAACATGTCACTTTGTGTGATCAGCCTATGACCTCAATATCGAGCACATCGTTAAACGATTCGGCATTATTGGATGCGGTGGCGACTATGCTGACACTGTAGATTCCCGGAGCTACATTGGCATTCCATATCCCCATATATTTGTTCCCTGTCGTATGCAGCAGGCTCGTCCTTGCCGCCTCCGAGCCGTCCGGCGCATTCACTATGGCGGTGCAGCGCAGGGCGCTAAAGGCCTGCTCCGCGGCAACTTTACCTGTTGCAGTCGTCCTTCCAGAGGAGCCGATTTGTACCACTCCGCTGCTCCGGTCCAAATTAGCAAAGCTCTGAGGAGACCCAAATCCGCAGGTAGCGCACCCTTTCACAGTAAGCTTGACCTCGTCGTTTGATGACGCACTCGATGATGACTCCTCAGCAGCCGATGACTGTATCTCACGGAAGGATGCGGTTATGGTCGTGGCCTGCCCGGATCGCACCGGATTGGGCCTGGCCTCAATTTCCGCAAGCTCGTAGCCGAATTTGGGCTGATTTTCCAGCCAGTCACGCCAGGTGTAGAGGCGAGCATCATAGCCTGAGTGAGTCAGTGAAAACCAAACCAGTGAAGCCTCGACTCCTACATTGGTATAGACCACGACAGGCTTATCCTTCTCAAGCCCGGCAAAGACCTTCTGTAAATCCTCCTCTGCCTTTATGCTCTCGTTTTCCAGCACATTCTCGTAAGGAATGTTGACGGCACCGGGAATAAAGCCTATGCCGTAGTCTCTGGCCGGCCTGGCATCCACGATCTGAGCCCCGCTGCTAACGACGAATTCATAGGTGGCCAGAAGTTCGGGCATAAGCAGAAAATCGTAATTCGCCTTAGACATTGCGGCAGAATTATTGCTGGTATTTAGCCCGGCTGCTACCCAGTCGTCGATGCTGCCATCCAGGACTCTGACTTTTTCGTGCCCCAGATACTTGAGCACCCAATAAGTAAAGATAGCAGGGGAAGGCCCGCCGCCGCAGGGAAGACACTCGCCGGCGATCACCAGGGAGTCATTTCGGGAGATGCCTGCTTCGCCAAGCAACGCGGCCATCTCCGACGCGGACTTGAATCGACCACCTTTTCCCATAAAGCCCTCATAGTTGACATTCACTGCCCCTTCGATGTATCTGGTAGCACTGGGGCTGATGTCCAGCACAATGTCATCAGAGGAGACATCCTCAGGAGATGCAAACGCTCCGGCAAAGGCGCCGGTCCGCGTCTTGTTAAGGCTGCCGGGTGCAGAATCACTTTCAGGAGGGACCGGCGCGGGTTTCACATTTTGAGTAGTTAGCGTTATCTCTTGCTCTTCGAGCTGAGCTTTTTGCTGCTGTTCCAGCTCGTATGCCTCCTTCTTGGCTAGCCAACCATCCAGATCGGTCCAATCAGGACAGGTTGGGCAGAACTCTCCGTTTTCCGTGCCTGCCAGGGCTGGAAGGGCTAAAGCCAGGCAAAGGACGAATATCGAGGCCAAACCGAATTTCATATAAATCATACATTCACTCCTGAGTATCGCTTGATTTTTGCTCGGTTAACTGATTTGCCATCCAGTCCTGGTAGGAATAGAGCCTGGCATCATAGCCTATGATCTCCAGGGCAAGCCATACAACAGAACCCTTGAAACCCGTGTTAGTATAAGCTACAACCGGTTGCTCTTTGTTTAAAATGGAAAAGCGCTTTTCCAGGTCATTCACATTCCTTATCCTATCGCCGTCAAGGACGCTTTCATAAGGTATGCTGATAGCACCGGGAATAGATCCGGATCCATACTCCTGGACCGTTCTGGCATCGACAACTTGGGGCTGGCTGCTCTTTACATATTCGTAGTTTCCGATAAGCCGATCTGTGAATTGCGGTGTGTATTCAGCAGCAGGGCGAACGGTTGTGCTTGATGATACCGGCAGGCCTTTATCTTTCCAGTCCTGCACGTATCCATTGAGAATCCTGACATTTTTATGTCCCAGCGATTTCATCATCCAGTAGACATAGGCTGAAGCAGACGGCCCTCCGCCACAGGGCAGGCACTGCCCGTAGATTACCAGGAAATCATCCTGCGAAATTCCTATATTGCCGAGGATCTCCGCTATTTCCGGAACGGACTTGAGCGAATCGCCTTCCATGAACTCTTGATAGGGAATGGCGAGGGATCCGGAGATGTGCTCTTTGGAGCTTTCGCTTACATCCTGATCGTATTTTCCAGTGCCTATTTCATCCAGCTTGGCCAGGGGGTCCCAGCCGCCGTCATCGCATGCGCCTCCCAGTGAGGCGCATTCAGCTCCGGCATAGGCGCTCTGGGAGAGGGCTATGATAGCCAAAAAAGCCCCGCAGACTATGCCCATTTTCACCTTCAGCAAAACCATATCATTCACCGAATTTTCATGACGCAAGCTCCTCTTTCACCTTCTCCACAACCCTGGTGCAGGCCTTCTCGTCAGGGTCAAGATCAGGAGATTTTTCAATGCCTAGCTCAGTTACAATTACCTGTATGGCAGGCTCGATATCGGCATGCTGCAATATCTTGGCGGCACATTGCACTGGGCAGCCGTCTATAGCTATCATGAGGCTGGCTTCTTTGGCAGATTTTACCATTCCTTTGATGTGACCGCCCACTCCCACCAGGCAGAAGAATCCTGCCACTTTCTCTTTGGCCAGCTCAATGGCCGCCTGATTGGCAATCTGTCCTACATTTGAGGCTCCGGAGCATGCTACAACCCGTACATCCGAGGAGCCGCACATGCATTTCTTCTCTTCCATGAATCTGTCACCTATTTCTTGAGCATCCTCTTGATCTCTTCAACTGTTGCCGTTCTGCCGGTCATCACCGATTTTCCATCGATGTACAGTGCAGGGGTCATCATCACCCCTCTTTCCATGATCTCCTGGATGCTGTCAACCTTGATCACTTCAGCAGAAATTCCGGATTCTACCACAGCTTTCTCAACGTTCTTCAGCAGGCTCTTGCATTTTGCGCAGCCTGTTCCCAGGACTTCAATTTTAACCATCTAATTCACCTATCGAGTTTGATCTGCAATTCTATTTAATGAGCATGGGCCATTTCTAAGGCCTAAATCAGCTCCCACTATATGAGCGAAGCCAGAACGATCCATCTGCATCAGGCCCAGTATCAGCAGGATAGCGGCCAGGACCAGGCGGAACGTAGCGGCAGTAGACTTCTCCTGCAGAACATTAAACAGGCCCACTCCGAAGATGTAGTAGACCACGAATATGCCCATAGAGAAGAATGCTATCATGGTCAGTAGGTCCCTTCTGCGGCCCGAGCTGGCCAGAACCGTGCTCGCCAGAAAGGCCAGAATCGCTAAAAGGCAGGGATTGAAGCCTGCCAGAAGGCCAGCCATAAAGACGGTAACTGCGGATGAGAGGGTGAGATCTTGCAGAAGGCTTTCAGCAACAGATGCAAAACCATCCTCTTCTCCATCCATGTTTGACCTGCTGATATCTTGCCCTTTTAGAGCCGCTCTGATTAGCAGCTTCAGTTCGGTCTCATTTCCATCATAGTCTCTGTAGCCAATGACGATATCGCCTATGATTATGGAGGGAACGTCTTTGACCTTGTGCTCTTTTACGATCCTGTGACCCTCTTCGCTGGAGAAGGAATACTCGCTGGTAGGGATATTTCCAAAATCAGCCAGGACCGCAGACAGCGCCCTCTCAGCTGCGGCACATTTTGTGCATCCGGGAGACGTGATAATTGTGATCTCTGAGCTGTCAACGGCATAAGCCGGCCATAAAATCATTGCCAGGGCTGCCGCTAAAAAAATTGTGGTGATGCGGTATCGTTCCGCCTTCATTCCCGTCTTTCCGGATAAATGTCTCATGGCAATTAAAACCTGCAAATAGGAGGTTGCCGGAGGTGTTTTTTCTCCGGCATATTTTCTGCTATGCTAGCCGAACTAATTTGACCATCATCAGGATGCTTCATACACCAGAACAGCTTTCTCCTCTGCCGAGCCCTCCAGGGAGGCGAAGCTGATGGAGGCATCGCCCTCGGCTACAAGCACCAAAGAGAATGGACAGCCTTCACTGCACTCCTCCGCAGCCTTTTTCATAAAATCGGTAGCATCCCAGGTCTGCCAGCCCGTCTCCTGAATATCCAGGCTTCCTAAAGCTTCTGTACCATATTCAGGCTGATCCGACCAGGTGATAGTATCCATGGCGGCATTGTCATAAAGGTAAAGGCTTACCTTGCCGGGTCGCTCAACTTCTTTGGCGTACATCTTCAGGCTGGCGGATTTGACCTGCTGGGGCAGCGTGGTCATGCCGGCAAAGGAGAGATAGGCAATTCTTGCAGGCTCTCCGCTTTGAGATGACGCCCATAGCATGCTTTCCTCTCCAAAGCTCTGATCTTCATTCTCTGCATCGGTGTAGGTGTCGGTAAGCAATGCAGGAGATATTTTAACGGCTCCGGCACAACCTGCAAGCAGGGCGATACAGGCCAGTGCAATTATGGCCAACGTGGCATGTTTTCTCATTTATTTTCACTCCTACTATTGATTATGAAACGATGGCTCCGTAGAGCATTCCCGCCAGAGTTGATATGATCACGACCAGGCTGATGTAAACGGAGGCTTTTTTCGCTCCAATGATCTTCCAGATCACTATCATATTGGGAAGGCTCAAAGAAGGTCCTGCCAGCAGAAGCGCCAGAGCCGGGCCGGCGGCGGTCACTCCTGTGCTGTATCCGAAGAGAGTGCCGACGATGGGGACCTCCAGCAATGTGGGCATGTAGAGCAGAGATCCTATAACCGAGGCCAAAAAGCAGGCCAGGAAGCTGCTCGTGCCGAAGATGGTGCGCACCCACTCCACAGGCAAGAAGTAGCCGATCATGCCGGTTACGAATGTGCCGGCCACCAGCAGGGGAAAGATCCTCTTGGTCAACCACCACGTCTCGCCTAAGAACGCCTCTTGCTCCTCGGGCTGGTAGTAGCTCTTCAAGAGGAATGCAGCCATTACTATTAGCGCTCCTACAACTATCGCTTTGGGCAGAAGATCTATGGCATTTGAGGTAGCAGTCAGCAGTATTGCCACCAGTATGGCCATGAATACTCCCGTGATGTATTTAGGACGGCTCTCAGGAGCTGGTTCCTGATCGGCCTGATTCATAGCAGTTTTAGGGTTCAACTTGCACTTTTCATCGGACCGCTGGAATATCGCCGCCATGATCAGGCCGATGACAACAGCCATGCTGACTGCAGCCACGGCCCTGGCTATGCCCAGATCCAGGCCCAGGACCCGCGCTGTGAGGATGATAGCCATGAGGTTGATGGCCGGACCGGAGAAGAGAAATGCTGCGGCAGGGCCGATTCCGGCACCTCTCTTTTGAATTCCTGCAAACATGGGCAGGATAGTGCAGCTGCACACGGCCAAAATCGTGCCCGAAGTGGCCGCTACGCTGTAGCATAACCACTTGGGGGCATCAGCTCCAAAGTATTTGAGCACCGTCTCCTTGTGCAGGAGTGCAGCGATGGCTCCGGCAATGAAAAATGCTGGTACCAGACAGGTTAAAACATGGGCTGATAAATATTCCAGCAATGTTTGCAGACCCGCTTGCAGGGCCGCCATAATCGTGTAAGTAACCGTGAGATCAGCTCCTGTTGTTCAATGATTTCTCTAAAATTCTTCCCGCCTCAGAAAGCTGTGATATTTGCGTTAGTGCCAGGGAATCTACCATGCGAATTATTTCGAATACCTGAGGGTTTTTTATGCGGTAGACTGTCCTTTTGCCGTCTACCTTACGTTCCAGAATATCGGCTTCGTAGAGGATATTCAGATGCTTGGATATGGTGGATTGGGATCTCTGGAAAGCAGGGAGGATCTCGCAGACGCAGCGCTCGCCTCCGGATAAATAATCCAGCAGCTCAAGCCGGGTGGGATCGGATAAGGCGCTGAGGATCTTAACGCGCAAGTCCGAGACGGATTTTTGAGTCATGATAAAACAGGTTAAACGCTTATTCGAATATAAACATATCGCCATAAGACGATGAATCAATTTTTAGATAGATTTCAGCGCTTCCCTTAAAAACACTTTTGCGCTTTTTACTTCTGCAGGATCGGCAGTATAAGACATCTTCGGGTCTGCCCTGACCGCTTCTATTGATTCTTTCAGGATCTTCATGGTCTCGACCGATCCCAGGCAGGATTCGTTCACTTTGATTTTATCCTCCGATCCATAAATTCCCAGGAAGGGAAAGATGCGGCAGGACCAGGGCCGGGCGGCATAAATCTTGCAGCCCTTCGCTGATAGATCGTAAAATTTGCAGGGCAGGATATGCTTGAAGTTCAGTACTCCCGCTTTTTCCGGATCCTGAATAGTGTACTTCTTAAGAGCCTTGTTGAGGGGGATCTTAAGGCTCTTTGCTATGGCAGCTGCATCCTCCGATCGCAATCTAATCGGGTCGCCCGTAGTGCAACAGTTTCCGCACCTCTGGCACTGGAAGATCATGTGGCAGGCCATGCGATAGTAATCGACAGTGGTGTAGCGGGGTGCGTCCAGGTCCAGAAAGACCTGCCCGTCCGGCAAGGTCGTAGCAGAGAGGAGCTGCAAAGCGACATTTCTCGGATCTCTCCCCAATTTCGTCATTTATGTCCTCATCGTTGCATAGGCATCCTTTTCAATCTTGCCCTTCCCTATGATTATTATGTCCAGGGAGATCGTCCTTATCGGCAGGTCCAATGTCGGCAAATCCACCCTCTTTTGGGAGCTTACAGGAACTAAGGTCAGAGTGGGAAAACGTCCCGGAATCACTAAGTGGCCCTTCAAGGCAAAGGTAGGGGACATCTTTTATGTGGATATGCCTGGATACGGCTTCATGCTTAAAGCTTCCCGGGCAGACCAGGAGAAGACCAAGGACTTGATTGTGCAGTACTTCGAGCAGAATGCAGAGGAGATCATCATGGCCATACAGGTGATCGACGCCGCCTCCTTCCTGGATATTGCCGATCGCTGGGAGGGGCGGGGTGAGGTGCCTTTTGAGATCGAGCTCTGGGAGTTTTTAGTCGATATGGGTCTGGATGTGGTTCTGGCAGCGAATAAGATGGATCGCATTGCTAAGGCGGATGTGGATGGGGCACTGGATCTTATCTGCGAGCGGCTGGGCATGATGCCTCCCTGGACGCAGTGGACAGATAGGATCGTACCCATGAGCGCAAAACGCGGCCAGATCCAGCCGCTTAGAAGCATTATCGGGAAAAAACTGTCTGGAAAAAAAGCGGATTGAGTTCAAGCATGGCCCGAAGCTCTTTAATTCCTCTTGAGACCTCAAGTATCATTTCATAACATCTGTCTTGGGCTTGTCAGCATCCCTACTTTCCCGGGCATCCTCCATCCATCCAGGCACCGTAGACGGTCTCAGGTATGCTCTCGGCAGGGTCATCGCAGTGGGTGATATAGCCGCACCAGCGGTGTATCTTCTTTTCTGTGCCGGCGACAATCTGCTCCTCGCAGAAAACTTTGATCCCACACCCTTCCGCTAGACTAAGCTTTCTTAGCATCTCTTCCTGAGAAGCACCCTTGGAAAGCAGTTCCTTTAGCCGCTTCTGTGTATCTTCCATAGACATGATTAATACTTATGCTTCGCATTTATTTAAGGCATTGCCACAACTTCCGTCTTCTTCATCCCAAGCAGCCCCACAACCGCCAGAGCCGCCGCTCCCGCCCCGAAGATGAATGTCACCTCTGCTCCCCACCAGGCCCAGAGGGCTCCAGCCAGTAGACTGGATAAAATAGCTGCAACTCCAATCGCTCCGTAATATAGTCCCAGAGAGCTGCCGCGCAGGCTGCCGGGGGACAGGTCGGATATATACGCCCTCTCTGAGCCGTCCACCAGTGCGTAGACCAGCCCGTAGAGGGCAAAGAGGACTATCAGGCCTGCTAAATTGGAGACAAAGGCAAATCCCAGGGCGGTCAGGGCGAAGAGGGCGTAGCCCAGGGCCAGAACCCTTTTTCTTCCCACCCGGTCCGACCATATGCCAATCGGCATGGCCAGGATGGCGTAGACAAGGTTGAAGAGAGCATAAAGCAGCAGAGGCGCGGCCACAGCCTCTGCCCCGGAAAAAAGCCCCTGGGCACGCAGGATGAAGAACATGTAGCTGAAGTTGCCTAGAGCGAAAAGACAGGCAATGACAAGGAAGCGACGAAGTTCTGGGGAGAGACCAGAGAGCTTTAGTCTGACCTCGCAGTTCGGAGCCCTGAAGCTCTCCAATACCTTGTAGAAGGGAAGCAGAGCTACCAAAGATAAGACTCCCGCCACCATGAAGATGGAGCTGTAGCTCATGCCGCCCTGCCAGAGAAGATAGGCCAGGATCGAGCCGATGACAGCTCCCGTGGAGTCCATGGCTCTATGTAGCCCAAAGCCCCTTCCCCGGTTGCTCTTGTCTGTGGACTCGGATATCATGGCATCTCTGGGCGCAGAGCGCACGCCCTTGCCGCTTCTCTCCAGGGTTTTGAGCAGGAAGACATGCTGCCAGGTAGTGGCCGCGGGCAAAAAGAGCTTGCCAACCGCAGAAAGAGCATAGCCCGCCACCACCAGAGGCTTTCTTTTGCCCAGCCGGTCGGACCAGCATCCTGCCAGGACCTTGAGCAGGCTGGGCAGGCCGTCGCTAATTCCGCCGATGAGGCCCACCGCCAGGCCGCCGCCTCCGAGAGAGGCGATAAAGATGGGCAGAACGGGCTGAATGATCTCACTGCTGATGTCGTTTAGAAGGCTTACAAATCCTAGTAATAGTATATTCTTGCTCGTTTTAGGATCGGACAAGAGAGATCAACATTCCCAATCGCTAGATTTTCTGAAATTTTCGTAAGCTTTCTTGATCCGCTATTATGAACTGGATTTTCTGGATATGGCCGCAACAAGGCTCGCCGCCTCATCCGGTGACAGATCCTCTGGCCTTCTCTCCAAAAGGGCAGCGTCCAGCTCTGCTATCGCCCGCGGGCTTGCCCCCAAAGCCGCAAGACCCTTCTTTACTTTTTTGCGTCTATTGTTGAAGAGCCCTTCCACCAGCCTCATAAAATCTGCCGGGTCCGCCTCCGGACGATCCAATCGTGGCTGCAACCTAACAATGGCCGAGTCAACCTGGGGCACAGGTCGGAAGGCCATCTTGGAGATCCTCTCTAAAATCTCGATCCGGCAGAAAAAGCCCACTACCATGGCCAGGCGGCCGTATTCTTCGCTGCCCACGGATGCCGCCAAACGTTTGGCGAATTCCCACTGGTACATCAAAACTGCCGTCTCAAAGGGCCGGGAGAGAAGGCGATAAGTGATCCTGGACGAGATCTGATAGGGAAGGTTTGAGACGATCTTATTGTAATGGGGAAGCTCAACCTTCAGAGCATCGCCCTTTATCACTTGAACATTGGAAAATCGGCCGGAAAGCTGCGCGGCCAGATCGGGATCTATCTCCACCGCATAAACATGGCCAGCGCGAGAGGCCAGCTCTTCGGTGAGATTTCCCGTACCTGGTCCAATCTCCAGCACATTGTCCTCTGGCTTAAGTTCGGCATAGCTCGCGATGCGCATAGTCGCACCGCGATCCATAAGAAAATGCTGCCCCAGTTTCATCTCGCGCGGGGCATCGTGGTAAAAACGCGGTACTTGATCCGGTCATCCATCAGTTCGTCCTCGACGCGCTTGTAGATGATCTTCTCGGGATTGTGCAGCCCCTTCACCCTCTCCGTCAGATCGACAAAGCTCTTGAAAAGCCCTTTCTTGCGCTCATTGAGCACTGCCCACATCAGCTTTTTGCCTATTCCGGGCAGGAGCTCCAAAGCGTGCATGCGCGTGGTGATGGGTCCGGCCTCGTTAAAATAGCGAATGAACCGCGCCTCATTGTCCAGGATTATGCTCGGAATCTGGTAAGAGAGCTCAAGCTTGGCGTTGTTGGACAATTCCAAATAGTCGATTCTGCGGTTGACGTGATCTATGACATCACGACTACCGCTGCCTATGTAGACTCGAGTTCCGGCCGTTGGAACAACGCCCTCCTTGGGAGTCATCTCCATGAGAACGAAGTTGGCTTCTCCCACGGCCTGGACAATAGGTTGTTTTTGGTAGCTCCGAGAGTCTGGAGTACGTCCATAGGGGAGGTAATCGAGAATCCTAGCTACCTCTTCTCTCTTCGGCGGTCTCCCCTCAGGCATGTGCCTTTACCCCCTGAATACGATCTCTAAAATACTGTTGAGCTCTTCTTCGCTTAAAGTGAACCGTTCTTTGGCATAAATCGCCCTCAGCTCATCCTTCGTGACAGGTCTGACATCAGCGATCTTTACGGCAATTACCTTGTTCATCTTTTCCAGCTTCATGAGCTCCGCTACCATTGCCAGGCTTTCTTCTGCCGTGCCCTTGCTAAAGAGCTCTGCATGTCTGATGGCCCGGCGCAGTTCGTATCCCAGTTCCTCTTCATCGGCTCGCTTCAGCCGGATCTGGTCGAGGATCTCCCTGACCTCCGCCATGGTCAGGATGTCCTCCTGCAATACGCTCTTGACAATCATCTATTTCTGTGCCATCAAATGTTCTGGTAATGTGATCAAGGTCTTGGTGGCGTCGCCATCTGTGACCTTCAGTACGAAGGCTCTACCTCTCTTTCCTATAACCTCGCCCGTCTTTCCGTGGAACCTGGGATGAGGCATGCCCTTGTGTATGCTCGGATCGATTATCACATGGACCTTTGCGCCCGCATCGAACTCCTGAATCGCCTTGACTACGGAGGATTTGCCCCTAGCCCTGACTGTCCTGCTCAGCTTGTCTCTTGACTTCTTCCGCATTCCGTGATGATGTGCCATCTGATTCTCCACCTACATCTATTACATCTAATTCTTCGACGATCGCGTCGACTTTAAGGATTTCTGCGAGGTTCGGGCGGGTTCTGCCTCCGTCTCCGGAGATCAACTCCTTTATATACAGACCGCTGTCGCCTCTAATATTTATGCGGGCCAAGTTGCCCGTAACCTCTAGCAGATCAGCGCTATGAACTTTTCTCACCCTGACTTTATCTGCCCTTCGGTGAGACACGCGGGTTGGCGTACGCTGATCGATCGGCCCTTCTAATTCCTTCAGGACGGATTTAAGCTTTTCTTCTGAAACCTCTGCACCCAGCCTAACCAGGGCGGTGTAGGTCTTCTCAAATGTGGCCTCTTTGAGCTTCTCCACCATAGCGGAATATGCCTTGGCGAGGCCCAGGACCTCTACTTTGCCTGCAGCGCGCCGGTTGATCTCCTCTTCCAGCCTGGCCAGATCGATTGTCCTGATGAGTGGGCGCACCGCCTCGACAATGAAGGGGCGGCCAGTGCCAATCATGCGGGCGTCGATATCCTCGCGACCTGCACCGTGAAAGACGGTATCTTCGGCGACGGCCGCCTCCATCACTGCTGGGCGGATCAACTCATCTACGGACTCCGGGTACATTTTGCCCGTGCCCTCGCAGCGAGGGCAGCCGCGGCCGCGACACTCGCGACAGGGCCAGCGAGTCTGGGGAATGCCGCGCACAAGCTTTCGGTAGCGCCCGCGAATGAAAAGGGACGCGATCTGCAGCTCCACCTCGCCTTTTTCCAAATTGAGGTGAACTACCACATCCGGGTTCTTCAAATCAACCGTCTTCCCTGTCAGGGCAGAAAGTCTCTTTCCGACCTCGCGATTCAGCTCCGACTTGAAGGGTTCGGCGTGGGTGGAGCCGCCGTCCGCCAGCAGCAGCTCCTCGTTCTCTGCCAAAAGGCCGGACATCTTTGTGCCCACTACCAGAGTTTCAATCTCCCGGCCCGCGATGGCGGCGGCCGCTTTGTCCGCCCAGGCGTCCAGCTTTGGGGGGGCCATATCACCCAGGCAGACCGTGCAGCGGGCATCCTCCTCATTCTTGCGACCGAGCTTGAGGCGCGCCGATCGGAAGGATGGCGCCAGCTCTTCTTGCAAGGCGTTATCCTCGTCTGCGGAGGCCTGCATGGCCAGGACGGTCTTGAGAGAGCGTCCGCGCTCGGCGTTGGCAAGGCCTGTGGATAGCATGGCGAATTGGCGGCCCAGGCAACTGTCGCAGATAGGCCCCAGGCGGATGATCTTTCGGGCCGTGTCAAGGATGTTGTCTTTGGGATTCTCCAGATTCTCAAAATTCTCTTCACTCATAATGACTCTTCATATCTTGCGATCGAGCTTCTGGTTTATTAGAGCTTGCAATTGATCCATCCATGAAAGGTCTCTTCCAATGACCAGCTCCTGCATTTCGGTATGATGAGTGTTCTTCATGGGAACTAGCCGCATAGAAAATCCATGACTTCTGGCCAGATCTTTTACCTCATCGGCATTGTCATAGGTAATCAAGAAGTCTCCTCGTTGAAAAGTTTCTAGAAGACTGTGCATCATGGCCTTAGCCCCGCCATTTATGCCGTTGCCAAATTAAAGCCCATTTTCCATAAAACCAGTCATGCCCATCAAATGCTTCCATCGCCCTACTTTTGAGAAAATCTCCTGCTATCTCTTGTGGATGAAGCGTTGCTAGCGAAAATTAAACCCACGGGTACGGAATAAAACCACAGAGGCACAGAGCGCACAGAGGACCGACGCGGAGACTCAATTTAGTCCGAGAGGAGAGATTTAAAGCGGAGAGAAGAATTAATGGCTGCAAAGGATCTCAAATGTCGCTCTTTCACATAACTCGTCAATCAGGCATCCCTCTGGTGGGATGTATCTACTTCGGTGTGGTCGACCGGGGCAGCAGCCTGTTGCAGATCAGGCCGAGCTGCGGCTGCAATCTCAATTGTCCCTTCTGCTCGGTGGATGCGGGGCCGCACTCCCGCTCGCGCGTGACCGACTACCAGGTGGAGCTGGACTATCTGATGGAGGCGGTTGAGGAGATCGCCCCCTTCAAGGGGCCTGGAGTGGAATGCCACATCGATTCACCTGGCGAGCCCATGCTCTATCCGGATATTGTGCCTCTGGTAGAGCGGCTCAAGGCAATAAAAGAGGTCAGCGTCGTTTCCATGCAGAGCAACGGCACCCTGCTCGACGAAGAGCGAATCCGGGCGCTGGAAGAGGCTGGCTTGGATCGGATTAACCTTTCCATTCACTCTCTGGAGCCGGAGAAGGCGGGCTTCCTGGCGGGCATGCCCGGCTTTGATATTGAAAAAATAAAGCAGGCGGCAAAAAGCATTGCGGAAAGCAAGATCGACCTCATGATTGCGCCCGTTTTAATCCCAGGCATCAACGACGAGGATATGCCGGAGCTGATACGCTATGCCCTGGAGATCGGCGCGGGAAAGAGGTGGCCGCCGCTGGGCATCCAGAAGTTTGAGCACTACCGGCTGGGCCGCTCGCCGGGCAAGGTCAAGGCTCAGAACTGGTGGCAGTTTTACAATCGCAGCATGAGCGAATGGGAGAAGCAGTTCTCGATACCGCTCCGCCTCAAGGCGCAGGACTTCAAGATTGAGCGGCGGCCCACTATCCCTACAGTCTTTGAGAAGAAGGAGAAGACCTGGGTAGAGATCAAGGCTCCAGGCTGGGTGAGCGGTGAACAATTGGGCGTAGCGAAAAACCGGGTGGTTTCGGTGATGGACTGCCCCATCAAGCAGGGCAGCGTGCGGGTGCAGATTGTGAGCAACAAGCACAACATTTACGTGGCGGTGCCGTGCTAGGATTTGATATTAGCGCTGGTCCCGAAGAGAAACGTGGCACTTCGGGCCAGAGCCGGCGGGTACTGAGAGAATGATCACTTAGTGGCTGGAGCGGATTTCAGGGAGAATTGAGTCCTATCAAAGCCTAATGTTTATTTATATGAAAAATGTTAAGGGACATTTACCGTATGCTGCCGTAGTTATGCAATGGGTTCTAATACTGCAGAACCTGCCACGGGAATAATTGTGAGATGATGAAATGACTATGATATTGAGACCCATATCCCGGATTCTCCTGATAATGATAATAATATTGGATATGCAAATTTGCCTGGCACAACCTGGGCTCATTGCAGGTCCTAGCATAGATGAAATTAAAGCAGAGATCGCAGGAAAACTCGACCTGGAAAATCAGAATATTGCAGATACGGCTATGAACATGGCCGCAGAGTATCCCGGCGAGTACAATGTAAATCAGGTTAGCGAGATTTATTACACACTGGCAGGACGCGGCGGATGGTATTACTTCAACGATCCTGCTGATGCAAGCCGCTTTCAAAATGCCAATAAGACCTTACAGATGGGCAAGATGGAAAATACTATCGGCCTGGGTAACTGCAACGACTTTGCCATACTTATGGCCTCCCTGATACAATCCATCGGCGGATCAACAAGGATCATCTTTGCCTATGATGAACAGAATAAAACTGCCCATGCTTATTCTGAGCTCTATCTTGGAGATAAAGACGATCCATTGGTGAACTCAGCACTCCATTGGCTGGAGAGAGAATACTTCCCTCAGAAGATTGTTGGATTTGATTACTCGGGAAATGAAACATGGCTCAACCTTGACTGGGGCACGGACTCGACTAAGGCCGCACATCCAGGAGGATCATTCTTCGGGACTGGCAACTCGGCAATTCACAAGGAGGTTATCTGGCAGTCAGAAACCAGAGATTCTCCCAAGATCGTTTCAATTATTGATACCATGGACAGCATTGACGGTTGGGAGATTATAACAGACGATCTAGGATCTACTGTCAAGATCGATTCTGCTCCTGGAGAGAAAAAAAATGGCATCGAGATTTCTTATGATCTCCTGGAAAGTGGATGGATAGGCATCAGCAAAGAGGTCGATCCCACGCTCCTCTCAGAGTCCAGTGGTCTGATGGTATCCTATTTCTGCATAGATAATCAGGACGTCCTCGACATGAGGTTAGTTTCTGATGATGGAGCTATATACGGCATATCTTGGGATAAGCTTGAGACCAATAAGTGGTCATACCAAAAGGGGCTCTATACAGACTTTAAATGTCTCTATCCGATAGACAACCGTGAATTCAATATCACAGCTATCGATATAAGCAGGGTTAAAAAATTGGAGATTATAGTCTCCAAAAATCTTGGCGATATTGCCGGCTCGGGCAGCATCACTCTTGATGAAGTTAGGGGATTGACGGCCATACCTGTCGGCTCTCCTTGGATTCGAGTAGAAGAACAGAAAAAGAAAACCATCGCCCTGGAATTGGCAGCGGAATCTGAGAGGACACTAAACCAGGAGGTGCATGGAATTGGCCAAAACATACCACATATTATTATCGAGGGTACAAAGCTTGCTATTGAATCCCTAAGCAATTACGATACGTTTGCTGGCGAACAGGCTTTGCTTCAAGGGCTAAAATCATTGCCCTGTCCCATCGCTCGATTAAAACACAACGGTTCTGTGAGCTGCGTTGCTTTCAGTCCTGATGGCAGGCGCCTTGCTTCGGCGAGCTACGATAATACAACGAGAATTTGGGATACAGATAGTGGCAGGGAACTGACACGAATGGAGCATGGTTACTGGGTTGACTATGTTATCTTCAGTCCAGACGGCAGAAGAATTGCATCAAAAACCGAAAATAACATTGTCTGGCTATGGGATGCGGAAACCGGCAAAGAACTAACTAGATATCTGCTCAATTCCTCGGGGGAGAATGGCATAGCCTTTAGCCCAGATGGTAAGCTTCTTGCCACAGCAAGTATTGATGGTCCAAGGAAGAAAGCTTTCAGTCCTGATGGCAAATATGTGGCAACTGCAGGTGGTGGAGGCAACATAGGAGACGACTACACGGCGCAGCTACGGGATGCAGAAACTGGTGAAGAAATCTTTAAAATGATCCACAGGGATTCAGTTGAGGATGTTGCCTTCAGTCCTGATGGAAAGATAATAGCAACTGCCAGCATCGATCAATCGGTAATGTTATGGGATATTCAATCTGAAGAATCCTCCACCAGCATAGAATTAAATATTTCAGTAAACGACATTGCTTACAGCCCAGATGGCACAAAATTGGCAGCAGTAAGCGGCAATCTGAGTGAAAATAAAGGCAAAGTAAGCTTATGGGATGCAAAGACATACAAGGAGCTGTACGAAATTGATTTTGATGCTCAAGCTAAAGTTATTGCTTTTCGTCCGAATGGAGAGAGTATGGCAGTTGCCTTCGCAGATGGCTCTATAAAGCTGTTGAATGTTCAAACTCGAAAAGAAATTGCTGAGATGGAACAAAACGGCACGATAATCTCCATAGGGTTTAGCAATGACGGCAAGAAGTTGGCAATAGCTAGTGATGATGGCATAGCAAGCTTGTGGGACGTGCAGACTGTCAAAAAATTGTACGAGATAAAACCGGAAAGCGCAGTGAATTCAGCATCTTTTACAAGTGACTGCAGAAAAGTAGCAATGGATAGTAGTAATAATACCGCAAAGATATGGGATATTGAAACCGGCGAGGAATTGGCACAGGTGAAATGTGAGGAGCAAGTGTTCTCTGTGGTCTTTAGCCCGAACGGCAAGAGGTTGGCCACGGGAAGTGACGATCGTAGGGCAAGGATATGGGATGTATTGACTGGAAAAGAACAGGTCACGTTATATCATGATGATCTTGTTTGCTTTGTGGCCTTCAGTTCGGATGGCAAGAGACTGGTCACAGGAAGCATGGATGCAGCTGCCAGGATATGGGATGCAGAGACTGGCGAAGAACTGGCAGAATTGCAATACATTGGTTTGATGCGCTCAGCAGCCTTCAGCCCTGATGGTCGATGGCTCGCCATAAAAGATTGGGGCGACAAGGTGAGCATATGGCCTGTATCCTCTGATGATTCAATCTGCGAAGCCTGCAGCCGTCTGGCCTGTAATCTAACCCCTGCGGAATGGTGGGATCGATATTGCGGAACTTGCCCGGAAATAAATGTACATTCGAGATGATTATATGACATCAATGTCCGGTTTCATGTCTCGTTTTCTTTCTTCAAGTCTGGCGATTATCCTACTATGCACGACTTTAGTAGGTTGTGCCAATTATCAGGTGCCTTCGTACCCTGCCCCATCCCTGGACGATCTTACGGCAGAGGTCCCCGGAAAACTTGATTTGGATAATCCCAATATTTCCGATACAGCCATGACCATTGCCGCAGACTATCCTGGCGAATACAATATTAACCAGGTCTCTGCGATTTACAATCGCCTGGCAGGTGGTGGATGGTATTATTATTCCGACCCCAATAATCGTGATTATTTCCAGAATGCAAATGTCACTCTTCAACGAGGTAAGATCAGTAGCACTATTGGTAGTGGTGATTGCGATGATTTTGCCATTCTGATGGCATCGCTTATCGAGTCGATTGGCGGGTCTACAAGGATCAGCTTTGTCTTTGATCTGCAGAATAAAAGCGCCCATGCCTATGCTGAGGTCTATCTGGGGAGAGATGGTGATCCCAGGGAGATTGATATCCGCCGCTGGCTCAAGGATGAATATGATGTTGATGAGATCGTTGGCATAAGTAGAACCGGTAATGAAACCTGGCTCAATCTGGACTGGGTCTCAAACTCCACCAAGGCGGCTTATCCGGGTGGACCCTATTTCGGAAATCAAAGCCAGACAACTATAAGAAAGATTATCTGGGAGTCAGATCATAAGGTATCTCCCAAGATTGTCCCCATGATCGATAATATGGATAGTACCGATGGTTGGGAGACAATAAAAAACTATCATGAATCTACCATTAGCATAGATTCTACTCCGGGGAAAAAAGGAAAGGGAATTCAAATCATATACAACCTTTCCAAAGGAGGATGGGTAGGAATATCCAAGCGTATCGATCCTGCATTGCTATTGGAATCGACAGGACTGAACTTCCACTACTATTACACAGGCAATAAGAATAACATTGAGCTTTGGTTGATTTGTGATGATGGGAAGGCCTTCGGTGCATCATGGAGCATTTCCAAGACGGAGGATTGGTCGTCTCAGAATGTTCTATATTCTAACCTCATGTATCGAGATTTAAAAAATAGCCATGCGCTTAATAAAACCGGATTTAATATTAATAAGGTCAGAAAGATAGAATTCATTATTTCCACTCCGCCGGATAATACCGCATATTTGGGAACCATTATTCTGGATGATGTCAAAGGAACAATGGCAATTCCTGTCAGCTCGCCTTGGGAACTTGCTAAAAAAGAGAGGTTGAAAACTGATGCCCTGGATCTGGCACTGAAATCTGATACCGTCCGCAATACGGACTTCATCAAGAGTGTTCAGTTTGCCGTTGAATCAGTGGAGGACTATGAAACTCTGGCAGGCAATCGAGCTCTACGCAAGGGGCTTGATTTATTGCCCACACCAGCGTTTTTCTTGGAAAACGATAACATTGTCCGAAAGATGGTTCTCAGTCCAGATGGGAAGCTTCTGGCTTGCGCCGGTGAAGAAGGCGGGAAAGTATGGGATGTGGCTACCCGTAGGGAGATCTCAGCATTAAAGTATGATTCCTGGATAAATGCGATAGGTTTCAGCCCCGACAGCACTCGCATAGTAACTGCAAATCAGGATAATGCCTCCTATGTATGGAATTCTTCCACGGGAGAGATAGTCCATAAGCTGGAACATGGCGGATATGTAAACGCAGCAGCTTTTTCCCCTGATGGAAGATATATAGCAACTGCAAGCGATGACAAAACGACACGTATTTGGAGTGCAGCTACTGGTGAAGAAGTTTCAAGACTTAAGCTTGATGGCAAAGCTTTTGCAGTGGACTTCAGCTCCAATGGAAGACTATTGGCAACAGCTTTCTTGATTGATAAATCTGCCACGGATAATCAAGACTACAATAATGCTCAGCTTGATAACGTAGTTTTAATTTTGGATGTCCCAAATGGAAAAGAGCTTTCGAAGATACAACTTCACAGCGATATTTTTTCAATGGCCTTTAGCCCGGATAGTTCTCAGTTGGCAACTGGTACCAGGGATGGACTGACTGGATTGGCGCGTATATGGGATGTAGCCTCAGGCAGCGAGCTGAAAAGAATGGCTCACAATAGTGTAGTATCAGATATATCCTTCGATTCCAGCGGCAATTATCTGGCGACAGCATGCTGGGATAAAACGGCACGAGTATGGGATCTGTCAACCGACAATGAATTGATGCGTGGTCAGCATGATGATAATGTCAATTGTGCAGTCTTAAGTCCAAATGGAGAGCTGCTCGCTACAGCAAGCGATGATAATACTGCAAGGATATGGAAGGTTAAAAGCGGCAAAGAGCTGATCAGGATAAAGCATGATGGAAGAGTCGAATCCGTTTCTTTTAGCCCCGATGGGAACCTCGTCGCCACAAAGAGCATTGATAAAACTGCCCGCATTTGGGATATCTCCAAATTAAATGAGCCGATAAGAATGTATCACGAGGCCAGTTTGATGTCAATGGCATTAAGTCATGACGATAAATACCTGGTCACGTCTGCTGCGGATGGTATGGCTCATATGTGGAACATGACCACCGGCAGAGAACTATTTAGAGTGATGAATCGCGAATGGAACGTAAATTCAGTCGCCTTTAGCCATGATGACAAGACGTTTGCAACGGCTAGTGATGATAACACGACACGCATATGGGATTCATACACCGGACGAGAGCTTATAAGAATGAATCATAATGGTAAAGTTAAGTCATTGGCCTATAGTCCCGATGGCCTTTGCCTGGCGACGGCGAGCGATGATAGAACTGCAAGGATATGGCAGGCATCAACTGGAAAAGAGATCGTGCGGATGGACCATGACGATGGAGTGCACACAGTAGTATTTAGCCATGACGGCAAGCTCCTGGCTACGGCAGCTTATGATAATATTGCACATGTTTGGGATGCGGCCACGGGGGAAGAGCTGGCCAGAATGATCCACGATGAAGACAGATGGATATGTTCTGTTGCTTTCAGTCCGGATGATAAATACCTGGCGACCGCAGGCAGTGATACAACTGCTCGACTATGGGATATAGCAACCGGAAAAGAGATTTTGCGAATGAATAATGATAAATGGGTACTTCGAATAGCTTTTAGCCCGGATGGTACGAAGATTGCTACTTCATGTATTGATAATCTGGCATGTATATGGAATGCAACAAGCGGAGCGAGGCTGGCCACTATGAATCATGAAGGCATGAATGGTCATGACAATGAGGTCCGAGATATAACCTTCAGTCCGGATAGCAAATATGTGGCGACTGCAGGCGATGATAATACAGCGCGCATTTGGGATGCATCAACCGGATCTGAGCTTGCCAGAATGGAACACGACGAGCGGGTCAATTGCGTGCGCTTCACCCAAGATGGAAGGCGATTGGTTACGGCAAGTAGTGACTGCATATCTGCTATATGGCTTTTAAAGCCACAAGATCTGATATGTGAGACCTGCAAACGGCTTACCTGCAATCTATCAACTCTGGAATGGAGAGAGCAGCATTGCAGAGCATGTTTTAAGCAGATTGTATCTAACGAATCATCAGCTCCAATCCGATCAACTTCGGCCATAGTTGCACCAAAAAGCCCAGCAATATCTGAACAGGAGTCTTTTCCAGTGACTTGGACTAAAACCTTCGGTGGCCCTAGTTATGAAGATGGAATGTCCATCCAACAGGTCAGTGATGGGGGATACATCATGACAGGTAATACTCACTCCTACGGAAATGGCGGTGCCTGGCTGGTCAAGGTGGATTCCAACGGAAATAAGCTATGGGATAAAGTATTTGGCAATTCCACCTTTCATTTTGGCTCCACAGTTCAACAGACCCGCGATGGAGGTTTTATTCTAACAGGGCGTACAAACCATGGCGGTAAAGATGCCTGGTTGATAAAGACTGATACAAATGGAGATATAATCTGGGATAAATCCTTTGAGGATTCTTTTGGCGCCTCAATTCGGCAGACAAGTGATGGCGGATATATAATAACTGGATCAAGATCTTTCACATCTGCCTGGTTAATCAAGACTGATGCTGATGGGACGAAAATATGGGAAAGAACATTTAGCGAATCTTCTGAAATTACAAGTGAAGGACGTTCGGTTCAACAAACCAGTGACGAAGGTTATATCATAGCAGGCACAATAACCAATTGGCTTCCTGATACACGCAATGCCACTCTGAATTATACGCCGATGATCTTTAATAATGATATCTGGCTCATTAAAACGAACGAGCAGGGATATATTCAATGGGATAAGACTTTTGGAGGATCAGGTAATGACAGGGGTCGTTTTGTTCAGCAGACTCGCGAGGGTGGTTTCATAATCACAGGCGATACCAAGAGCTACGGAGCTGGCGGCGAAGACCTATGGTTGATCAAGACTGATGCCGATGGGAATATGCTTTGGAACAAGGTATTTGGTGGACAAGATGAAGATGAAGGGTACTTTGTCCAGCAGACCAGTGATGGCGGGTACATCATAACTGGTGTAACCAATTTTAGATTATATGTCGATAGAGCTGATGCATGGCTGATCAAGACCGATGCCAATGGAAACAAGCTATGGGATAAAACCTATGGCGGACCAAGATATAACACCGCTGCATCTGTTCAACAGACCCTTGATAGCGGATATATCATAGTCGGCAGCACGGATTCTTACGGTGCCGGTGGTCAAGATTTCTACTTGATAAAGACCGATGTTAATGGAAATGTGGGCGAATAAATCATCTATAGGGGAGGCGGTTATCATCTCTGCCTCTTTCTCGATGTTGAGTTTCGCAATCCAGGACTGTACGTTAAGACTTGGATGGAAAGAGAAAGTAATTTATGGACTTGACAGCCTAATTGCAGAACGAAAGATACTTATCAGGACGATTAATATTTAGGATCATGTTCGCCCAGAAATCCTCATTGTATTATTCCAAGGGTAACATGCCCCTTATTCTATCTTCCTTTTTTATTATATTACTAACTTTCGGAGTGGTAGGTGCAGAATTGATCACAGTTTGCCAGGATGGCTGTGACTACAGCACCATCGGTTTGGGAATCTATCATGCCCAGCCGGGCGATATAGTAGAGGTGCAAAGTGGAGTCTATATTGAGAATGTCGTCGCGAATAAGCCCATGGTCTTGCGGGGCGTTGACACTGGCTCAGGAAGGCCAATGGTGAATGGAAACTATAACGAAAGCGGATTTATTATTGAAGCAGATGGAGTGACCCTGGAAGGATTTGAAATCAATAACTCTCAGGGGAGTTATTTTGATCTCTGGGCAGGGATCAGGGTAGAGTCGGATAATAACATCATAGCTAATAATTCAATTTACACCAGCGAGAACGGAATTCTAATCAAAAGCTCAGGCCAGAACGTTCTCGATAGCAATGTACTCGCCGACAATAAATATGGAATAAAGCTTGACGCCTCTTTTAATAATCGCATCCTGAACAATACCCTTCGCAAGAACAAATTAGGTATCTTAATTACAGGCTCAAGGAACAATGAACTGAATGGCAACGAGGTTTCTTCAAGCGAAAGCATTGGAATTGAGCTTGAAAACTCCCTGGATAATATTCTAAAGGACAACCAGATGCGGAATAATACATACAATTTTGCAGCAAGTGGCAGGAATGATATCGATACAAGCAACTTTGTAAACTCCAGATCAATCTACTACTTGGTGGGCAAATCTAATCAGGTCCTGGACGCTACCTCATCGGCAGGTGCCGTATGCTGCATTGACTGCAAGAATATGACCTTTAAGGACCTGACCTTGAATAACAATCTCAATGGAATATATTTATTAAACACCGGCAAATCCACCATAGAGAACTGTAGCATAGATCGTAGCGAATGTGGCATCAAGCTGGAGGGCTCAGATGGAAATACTCTCCGAAACAATACGGCTTTCAATAACACCCTTGGAATCTCGATATTAAATTGCACTAATGATTTGATCTACGGGAATCGTCTTCAAGAGAACGGTGTGGCTGGTCTAAATCTGGATCTATCCCGCGAAGCTATTATCGAGGACAACCTATTTAACAAAAATCTGCAAGGAATAATCATCATAGAATCCGATGATAACCTTATCAGAGGCAATAATTTGAGCAATAATACTGGGAGAGGTATCTTCCTCTCGAAATCTCTGGGCAATAACATATCGGGGAACAGAATCATTGGGAATAATCTCGGAATGGAATTGGAAAAACCCTGGAAGACGAGAGTGTCTGGAAATGAGATAACGGAAAATGGGAAAGGATTGATCCTTGAATGCGGCATCAACAACGATATCTCAGCCAACAACATCACCCGCAATCTATTGGGCCTCTTGTTGGATAGGTCGGGAAACAACACTGTAAACAACTTCCTGCAAAATAACATCAAGGATGAAGAAGAGCTTCCGCCCTGTTCTCAGACCACTGCGGCATCCGGGACCAGCACACCTGGCATTGAGGTAATAATCAAATCCGATCCAGATGGTGCGCAAGCAAGGATAGATGGAGAATACATCGGAGATACCACCACCAGGGCTTACCTGCTCAGAGGGAATTACTCCCTGAGACTAGAGCTGAAAGGCTACAATACTAATGTAACAAGCATCATCATTCCTGGATCAAAGAATGTGATGGTCGAACTTTCTGAGCAAGACAATTAGCGTCCGTTTTGGAGTTCCAATGGCAGAAGACCAAAACAATATATGGTTGGAAAGATGGCTGGGAAAGATCCCCCTTCCGGTTCCAGTTACCTCTCTATTTATCGGGACGGTAATATTTTTGGTATATTTTCTCTTTAGCAGATACGTCATTTTTTTTGAGTGGAATTTCTACCACCAGTATGCATCCGCGGTAGTAAGTATTCTAATCGCTTATCAATTAGCAGGGATTTTTTACTTGATGGGTGCTATTAGAGAAAACTTCAGGAAGCTGGATCATTTCTATGCCTCATCTGAAT
>Ga0351866_10071_pt1 | contig 41938 bp, 42 predicted proteins | sample TotcelFGM3001L11_FD_206783 | JGI IMG/M metagenome (GOLD analysis project Ga0351866, IMG submission 206783) | Enriched cells from coal bed in the Powder River Basin, Montana, United States - Total cells FGM rep2 HSBNCT.FGM.300.1.L11 ...
GCCCCGGGCCCGGTGGAATGGCAGGCCCCGGTCTACGAAAAGGAGGAAGGCCATGCAATTGATTCATAAGGCTTTAGATTTTCAAGTCCGGCAGGTCGGCACCCCCGAGGACCGCACCCTGGAGTTTATCGGGAGCACCGCCACGGTGGATCGGTACGGCGACATCATCGAACCAGCCGGCTGGGATCTGAAGAACTATAAGAAAAACCCGGTTTTTCTCTGGGGGCACAATTATTCGATGCCACCCATCGGCAAGGCGGTAAGCGTCAAGGTCACCGATGACGCCCTGGTCTTTCAGATCATGTTTGCCACCGCCGAGGAATATGCTTTTGCCGACACGATTTACCGGCTCTACCTGGGCGGCTTCCTTAAGGCGACCAGCGTGGGCTTCCAGGACCTGGAGCGGGAACCGATCATCGACAAGAAGAACGAAGGCCGGCAGACCGGCTGGCACTTCCTCAAGCAAGAGCTTTACGAACTGAGCGGTGTGACAGTCCCGGCCAACCCCGACGCCATTATGATGGCGGTCCAAAAAGGAATTATCACCCAGGAGGAGGCGGCCGGCTTCCCCAAGGAAGCTCCCTCGGATCCACCCTTGAGCGATATCGACCAGAGGCTGGCCAAGCTGGGCCTCGAACCGTCCAGCGACCAAACCACCCCGGCCCTCTGCGATCTGGTGGAACAACTTCAGGAGCGCCTGGCCGAGGTCCCCGGCATCGGCCTCAATCTCACCCTCTCCGATGAGCAGACGGCCCTACTGCAGACCGCGGTGGAGGCTGCCATTGCCAAGGCCGGCGCCGTCCTGAACGCCAAGAACAAGGAGGCCCTGACCCAGGCCCGGGACCTGATCAGCCAGGTTCTGACCGCGGCCGAAAGCTCCTCCTCCGACGGCCTTGCCGCCACCCCTAACCAAAGCATCTACTCTCTCGCGTTGAACCCCGGCCAAGAGCCTCAGGGGGGGAGACCAGCGGGGGATTCTGTCAATCTGGCTGAAATCTTGGCAGGCGCCAAAGAATTGCACCAGCTAACCTGCCCGTCCAATCCGGGCTAAGGAGCGAGATCATGCCGAATACAGCACTTGCGGAACAAATCAAAACCATGCTGGAGGAGGTCAAGGGCCAGCTCGAAACCAAAACCGAGGACGGACAGGTCATCAAACTGCTCGACGTCTTCAAGATGTTCCCGGCTCTCCAGGAGAAATACACCTCCCTGGAAAAGCGCCTGGAAGAGTTCGAAAACCAGGTCAAGACCCGCAAATGGGCCACCGGCCTTGCCGGCCTGGAACTGGAAAAGGATAAGTTTTCCCTGTGCCGGGCGTTGTATGCCATGCGCACCAACAACTGGGACAAGGCCCAGTTCGAGGCCGATGTCTTCCGGCAGACCCGGGCTTTGTCCACCGGCGACGATAGCTCCGGCGGCTACCTGGTCCCGGCTCAGGCCATGCCGGAGTTCATCGAAATGTTCCGGGCCGAGGCGGTTTGCATCCGCATGGGGGCCCGGGTCATCGACGGCCTCACCGGGGCCCCGGTAACCTTCACCCGGCAGACCGGCGGGGCCACCGCCTACTGGGTCGGCGAAAACAAGGAAATCACCGAAAGCGCCCTCTCCGTGGGCGAGCTCAAGATGATCCCTAAAAAGGTGGCGGCTCTGACCAAGCTGAGCAACGAGCTGATCCGCATGTCCAGTCCCGGCGCCGAGGCCATGACCCGCCAGGACTTTGCCGTCGCCCTGGGCCTGGCCGTTGACCTGGCGACTCTGCGGGGGTCCGGTTCGGAAAACCAGCCCCTGGGGATCGCCAACACCCCTGGCATCAATACCGTGATCCTGGGGGATAATGGCGGGTTGCCGAATTTCGACACCTTCACCGACATGGAATATGAGGTGAGCGTGAATAACGCCCTCCGGGGCAACCTGGGATTCGTGTTCCATCCGGCGATTCGCCGCCTGCTCAAAAAGCTGAAGATCGCCCAGTTCTCCAACGACGCCGGGGGCGAATATGTGATTGCCCCCTTCAGTGATGCCCAACTGGAAGCCTACCTGGGCTACAAGTTCGGCATGACCACCCAGACCCCGGTCAACCTGAAAAAGGGCGAAGCCACCAACTGCACCGAAATCTTCTTCGGCAACTGGGCGGAAGTGCTCATTGGCCAGTGGCTGGGGTTCGAAATCCTGGCCTCCAATGTGGCGGGGACCGCCTTCGCCTCCGACCAGACCTGGGTGCGCATCATCTCCCAGGTGGACATCGCCCTGCGCCATGCGGCCAGCATGTGCCTGTGCAGCGACGCCAAGATCGCGGCTTAACCTGATCACCGCATAGGGGCCGGGACCGAAGATCGGCCAACCCCGGCCCCGCTTTATAAGGAGAACGACTATGAAAGGCAACGAGAACATCAAGCACCCTATCGGGATCGACCCTCAGGAGATCACCGGCGCCGCGGCTCCCGGGACCACTGTTGAAGGTCAGGCGGTTGATTGTCGGGGCTTCGAGGAGGGCCTGGTGACCCTGCAACATGGGGCCGTCTCTGACGGCGGGACCCTGAGCTGCAAGGTGCAGGAATCCGATACCGACGCCGACGAGGGCTTTGACGACATCGAAGCTGCCGCCTTCGCCGATATAGCCGGCGGCGCCCTGGTAACCTCCGGGGTCTATGTGGGCCGCCTCAACCTGGCAGGCCGGAAACGGTATATCCGGGTGGTGGCCACGCTGGTCGGGGCCGCTGAAACCGCCTTGGTTTCTGCCCTGGTGACCCTGCATCAGGCGAGGGAGTTGCCGGTTTCCCAGGTCAACGCCCTGGCCTTCAACCTGAGCTAAACCATGGCCCTATATCGAGTCAGGGAGGGCTATGTGGTCCACCTGGAGAATAGACAGACCTTATCCCCTGGGACCATCTTTGAGCCTGACCAGAAGGTCCTGGAGAGCCAGGGCTGGAAAGTCGAACCGGTAAAGGAGGTCGAACCGGTGCAAGAGGAACCGAAACCGGTAACCAAGGACGTGGAGGCTCCGCCCCGGGACCGCATGATCAAGAGGCCTCCGGTGAAAAAGTAAGCGCGAGAGAGGAAGCCGTGAACCTGACTACCCTGGAAAGCGTCATCCGACTGCTGGCGGTTGCATCTGATGAGATAGACGCCGACACGCAGGCCCAGCTCGAAGCCAAGATCGCCGAGGTTTCGGCCCGGGCCGCGTCCTTTGGCAATCGGATTTTCCGGCGGGAGGAAAGGATTTCCTATCATGACGGTGGGGGGCGTTATCTCTATCTGAATGAACCGCCGGTCCAGGAGATTACTGAGGTCCTCTATTCCTATTCCTGGGAGTGGGATTCGGCCACGGTTTACGGCCCCTCCGATTATGCCCTGGTCAACCCGAAAGCCGGGATGGTGGGGTTCAAGTGGGGCTTGTGGCCGGAAGGGGCCAAGGCCCTGCGGGTGAAATCCACCGGCGGGTATGATCCGGCCCCGGCGGCAGGAGAGGATCTTCCTGAAGGCTATGTCCCGATCCCGGGGGACCTGGAGGGCGCCGTCTGCCAGCAGGTCGTTTATGAATGGCGACGGCGCAACGATGTCGGGATCAGGTCGGTGTCCTTGCCGGATGGCACGATCAACAAGATGGACGTGGGCGAGTGGCTGGAGTCGGTGGAGAAAACCCTTAAACGGTATCGGATAAGACCCGGCTGATGGCTCCCAAAGACCCCATAACCTCGCTTCAGAAGATCGAACAGGCGATTATCGCCAAGGCGATCCAGGCGGTCAACGCCACCGGGAAGAAGATCGAGGAGAAGTTGCTCCGGAAACATATGTCCGGACCCGGGGACAATTCTCTGGCCAAGCGCACTGGTACCGCGGCCCGTTCCATACATCTGGAGCCGGCCGCGGTGGAAGCCGGCGGCACCCTGGTAGCCGCCAAGCTCTATGCCGGGGTGATTTATGCCAAGGTCCATTTCGGCCCCCGTGGCAGCGAAGTGACCATTACCCCGGTCAAGGCCAAGATGCTGGCTATTCCACTGGCCGCGGCCAAGACCGGGGCCGGGGTGGCCCGGGGCGGACCCACTTCGGGTATCTGGGGGCCTACCAAGTGCTTCCGGAGCAAGGCCGGCAACCTGATTATCTGGGGCTACAAAACCGGCAGGGCGGATATGGGAACGCGGCAAAAGACGGTCACCGGCGGCCAGGGCAACGCGGTCAGTCTTTCCTATGCCAAGAAGGCCATGGAAGAAGGAGAGTTAATCCCCCTCTTCGTCCTCAAGGACTCCGTGGTCATCAAGCGCCGGATCGACCCCAAGGTGGATTTGGCTCAATGGGCCAAGCCCATTTTAGCCGGGGAAATTAAAAAGGCCGGGCTTCTCAAGGCTGGATAAAGGCCATGGCGGATACCGTTAAAACTCAAGTGATGAAGGCCCTGGAAACCGTCCTGAGAGCCGGGGTCCCGGAAGTCAAGACGGTGGTCCGGCGGGAGCCGGTGGGGACGGACCTGGATAAAGTCGGTCTCCCGGCCCTGTATCTTTATGAAGACGATGAAAGCGGAGCCCGGCACAACCGGCTGAGGTGGGGAATTATCCGGGTGGAGATGGCGGTTTTCGTCCGACTTGTCCCCAGGAGCAAAGACCCAGGCTTCCAGGCCTTTTACGACCTGGCGGATACCATCGCCGGTCGGGTTTACATGGTGATCCAGTCGAGCCCGGGCCTTAAGGGCCTGGTGATCCAGGCCGAGGAAGACCCCAGGCGCAAGGCCATAGGCAACGAAACCTTTGGGGAATTGGTCCTGAGATATCGCATCACTTACGGGCACGCCGCGGGCGATGCCTTCACTACGCAAATCACTTAAGGAGGTATGCCGCGATGCAAGCGCCCAACGTTGAAAATATATTTCTGGCTGGCGGGATCATTTTCTTTTTCGATCCGGGCACGGGTGAAAGGGACCTGGGTCTGATCGAAGAGCCCCCGGACGTGGAGCCCAAATCTTCTGAGATCAAGGTTTTCAGCAACCGTTCCGGCCAGCGCCGGCTGGTCAAGACCTTCAGCACCGAGGAAGAGGTCATTTGGAACTTCAAACTCCAGGAACTGGTGGCCGCCAATATACAGGCCTTTTTCAAGGGAGGCCCCCTTGAAATCGTGGGGGCTGGCAGCGCCGCAATGGTGGACCAAAAGCTTATCCTGAACGGCCAGTTGCCTGTCTCCATCGGCAAATATGGCATCTCGGCAGTCACCGTGCGCCAGTTCCTGAATAAGTGTCTGGTATATGACGGGGCCGCCTATACGGACCTTTCGGCGGAAGCCGACAGCCTGGCCGGGACGCCCTTCGATCTCCTGGCTGGGGCCGACGATTTCGTCTATTTCGGCAAGGCCACCAAATTCAAAGAGCTTTACCTGGACCTGGCGGTGAACGGCAACTACACCGGGGTGGCCTGGGAATACTGGGACGGTTCGGCCTGGCAGCCCCTGGTGACCGGTGGGGCTGGCCATAGCCTGAATGCCGACGGCAAGGTCAACTGGACCATTCCGGGCGATTGGGCCACCACCATCGTCAACAGCTCCGATCCCCTCTTTTGGGTGCGGGTGAAGTGCACCGCGGTGACCATCGTTGCCACCTGCAACTGCGCCCGGCAGAACGCGGTGCAGAACACTGATTACATCGTGGACCCGGGCCAGGTGGCGAACAGCCTCCTGAATGGGCGCATCGGCCGTTTGGCCTCGGGCTTCCTGGCTGATGGCGAGGAGGTGAAGGTCAGCTATACCTATGCGACCTGGGAATCCCTGCGGTTCCCGGTGGCCAGCGCAGACTATCAACGGGGTGCGGCTCGTCTGCAATTCCGGCCCTCTCGGGGGTTCCAGTGGAGTTACATCATTCCCAAGTGCCAACTGAAGCCGAACGGCAAGCTGACCTTTGACGATAAGAAGCCGATGGAGTTGCCCATGATCCTGGAGGTCGTGGACGCCTCCGCCACCAATCCTGGCGCCCCTTACGGCTATTGGGAATGTCTGAACGAGCAGTAATCAATCCCTGGAGGAATCATGCCGCCTGGTAAGGCTAAAGACGAGGTCGCGATCCTGCTTTCCGTGGTCGAGATCGGCCCTTACAAAATCGAACCCTGGTCCTTCGGGCGTTTTAAAAAGGTCTATCCGGCCTTGATCGGGATAATTCCGGCCCTGAAGAACCTGGGCCTCACTTCCGAGAACGCCCAGGAAGTTCTGCTGGAAAGGGGTCTGGAGATCGTAGGGGCCATCCTGCCGGCCTTCGCTGCTTTGATTGCGGCCACCCTGGATATCCCGGAAGAAGAGGTGGATGAGATGGATTTCGGCCAGGCCGCGGCCATCGGCCTCACCATCATTTCCCAAAATATTGAGCGAATAAAAAACTCCTTGCCCCTGATCATGGGCCAGATCAAGGCCGTGATCAGGGCGACTTAAGTTTTACCCGGATCCTGGAGGTCCTGGTTAGCCGGGGCCACGACCTCCAGTCCCTGCTCCATGACTACCCGATAGATTTAGTGCTGAACCTGCACCGGGCGGCCATGGAGAACCGGAGAGAACAGATCAAGGTCAATGTCCTGGGGTTGTCGGTAGCCGTGATGAACGCCCTGGATGCGGCCTTTGGCGGCTGTAAGGGGAAGATTTTGGATAACTGGCTAAAGGCGATTGACGGTCCGGGAGACTCCCAGGAGGGGCGACGCCCTTCCCTCTCCCCCAACACCAGGGCCTTTTTTAATGGTGCCCCGGTCGTGACCCAAAAGGAATAGCCATGGCCGACCAGGAAGATCTCGGGGTTCTGCTCAGCAAGATTGCGGTGGATGTAGCCGACCTGAAAAAGGGGCTGCAGGACGGTCGCAATGAGCTCACTTCCTTCAAGACCATGGCGGAAGGCGTTGGGGCACAGGTAAAAAAAGCCCTCACCTTTACCGTGAGGGCCCTGGGCATCGGCGCCCTGCTGATGGAATTTAAAGGCCTGCTTCAGGGCGTGACGGAGGTCGGGGCCAAGCTCGAAACCGTCAAGCTCGCCTCTTATGCCGTGGGACAGAACTTCGGTTACACCTCCTCCAATATAGACCTGCTGGTCAATGATCTGAAAAAATTCAAGGTCGCCACCTCAGATGCCTATGAGGCCGTCAGTCAATTCATCAGCCATGGTCTGGATCCCCGCCAATTGGCTTCCATTGCCCAGGCCTCTCGGGACCTGGCGGTAGCGGCCGGCAAATCCCCCCAGGAGATGTTCAGCCTCCTGGTTGACTCCATCGTCACCGGCACGCCCCGGGCCTTGAGGCAGGCCAAGATTCCCATCAAGGAATTCCAAGATTCGGTTCTGGCCGAAGGTAAGAGCCTGGATGATAACCTGAAGCTTTCGGCCCAGGAACGCTCCCAGGTCATGATCGACTTGATCATGAAATACGCCCAGACCGTGCAGGGGGTGTCGGAATCTACGGCAGGGTCCTATTCCCGGCAACTGGGTCAGATCAAATACATGGCCAACCAAGCCAAAGAGGTTTTATGGGACTTCATGCAGCCGCTTCTCACAGCCATTACCGGTGAGAAGATCAAGGTCTGGAGCGATCTGCTGGGCTGGCTGACTGCGAACCGCGCTGAGTTGCAGAAATGGGGGCAGACCATCGGGGAATTCATCCGCATGGTCTGGGGCATGATTGCTGCGGTGATTGCCTGGGTGGTGGCCAACGGTGACCTCCTCAAGACCTTTGTTGAATTGGCTGTCCTTTTCAAGCTATCCGGTTACATCATCGCCCTGGGCACAGCCATACGAGGGGCGGTCCCCGCCCTCTATGCCCTGGCCACGGGGGCCACGGTGGTCAAGGCGGCGTTCGGCGGGTGGCTGGCGATTCTGATCCAGGTGTTGGTGGCCCTGGCCTCCCTGGGGGCCTACAAGATTGCCCAGATCGCCCAAGAAAAGCCCTCGGTGGCCCGGTCCATGCTCATGGGGGAGGCCGAATTTGTCCAGTCCGATCAGGACCGGGCCGCGGCATTGGCAGAAGATCGGACGGCGGAAGCCCGAGAGAAAGCCCGGAGTGGCGTCCATAAATCCACTGAAGAAAAACTCAAAGACCTAACACCCGAACAGCAAAAACAATATCAGGAACTCCAAAGCCAGTTATCCGCGGCCAGCGTCACCGGCAACCTGGATAAGCAGGTCCAGGATGCCATGGCAAAATGGAAAGATATGTTCGGCGACAAGGCCGGGGGTGGCAAGGGCGGTGGCAAGGGCGCCACCGGGGCCGCAGAAGACCTGTTCGGCGAGTACCTGAAAGTGCGGGAGCAACTGCGCCAGGTGGAGATCCAGGACGCCCAGAGTTCCCTCGACCTACTCAAGGCCACCAATGAAAAGAAAAAGGCCGAAATGGACAAGGACCTGGCCGAGGGCCTGATTGACGGCCAGACCTATTATGCCCGGCTGCGGGAGATGGAGAGCGGCGAGACCGCCGCGGCCCTGGCCCTGATCGACAAGAAACGCCAAGCCCAGATCAAGGCACATGAGGACGCCCTGGCCGACCTGGCCCGGCAGGAGATGAGCCCGGAGATGGCAGGCTACCGCCGCCAGGAGGAAGACAGCAAGAAGCGTATGGCCCTGGCCCAACTGGCTGCGGAGGCGGCCAAGGTCAAACTGGACGGCGAGAAGAAGGTCACCGAGGAGCTGAAAAAGCAGTTCGAGATCCAGAAGCAGTTTAAGCAGAAGGTGGAGGACCTGGAATTGGCCACCGCCTGGGGGCCCATTGAAGAGCAGGAAGCCAAGCTGCAGCAACTCTACCTGGACTGGCAGCGGGCCAAGGCCGAAGCCATTCAGCAGGGCGTCTCGCCGGAACTGCTGGCCCGCATGGAAACGGCCTACGGCCGTAAGACCTGGAACGCCGGGCCCCAGGCGGAGCAAGCGGCGGGCATGGCCAGCGCCATCACCCAATGGTTCAGTTCCGCGGTGGACGCCATTATGCAAGGCGGTCAGGACCTGAAGAAGACCTTGAATGGTCTCTTCAAGGCGGTCTTCACCGAGGCGATGAAACCCGGGCTGAAGGAACTGCAGCAGCTCCTGATGAACGGCTTCAAGGAACTCTTCGGGGCGGCCGGCAGCGCCGTGGGCAGCGCCATTATGGGGGTCATTGGCCTCATCGGCATGTTGCTCACCAGCGGCGGCAGTAACTCCTCCTTCACCTCATCCGGGGTGCAGTCTGCGGTCACCGGCCATGAGGCGGTGCGGGGGATCATTGCCGGGGAAACCTCCATCCCCATTGCCCAGATCGGCGATAGCCTGAAGGACGCCCTGGTGGAAACCAACGGCATCCTGCTCGCCATTGAAGGCAATACCAGGGGCGGCGGAAGCGGCGCCGCCGGCCCCTTAGATGTCCGGGTGACCATCCAGGGCATTGAAGAGGCGGTTAATGCGGCCATGGAACGGTATTTTCAGAACTATCTCATGTTGGGGGCCAGGAGCTGATGAATCTCGAACCATTGATCGCGGTCCTGTTCGGCGGCCGGGAGAAGCTGGATTGCTGGTTGAGCAAGACTACCGACCAACTGGCCGACCCGGAGATAGCCAAACCGGCCCCCATCCCGGGCACCATGATCCCCGAGAGCTTCCAGGCCTTGATGCTCCGGCCCCGGGAAGTGATCGACGCGCTCCTTTCGAAGCTGCATGAGCTGCACACCTGGGGCTATACAGTCCGGGTGCAGGGCGGGATGGCCGCCGTGATCGATGACCTCACCGGCCATGTTTTAGAGACCTGTGCGATTAATGGCGCGACTGAGATTGAGGCGCTCAAAGAAAAATATGGCCCGAATGTGGCCATGCACCTGGAGTAGCCAATGGCATACCCGATTGACAAGACCGCCTGGGTGGATGGGGTCACCGAACTCGACGCCTGGTGGTTCAACGCCATAGAGGACTATATCGGGGTGGTGGGCTCCACTGAGCCGGGGTCCCTCACCTACAAGCTGACGAATCCGGAGCAAGCGGATCCCGGTCATCGTCACACCGCCGCGGCGTTCAATGGCGGCATTGACGGCGACGTGTTCGGGCGGGCCGGGGGCGCCTGGGCCCCGAAGACCCCCGATGCGGCGGGGCTGGTGGCCAAGGCGGGGGATCAGTCGATTACCGGGAAAAAGACCTTTGCCACCATCCCCGAGGGGCCCAACGCCGATCCCACCACCGGCAACCAGTTGACCCGGAAGTCTTATGTCGATGCCGGAATAGCGGCCGAGGCAAATACCAGGGCAGCCGCCGATGCGGCTCATGACACCGCTATTGCCGGGAAGGTTGCCAAAGCTGGCGACACTATGACCGGCGACCTGGGATTCGGTGGCGAAACGGCTGATCGAGCGATCCAACAGGGGCGGCGCAGCACCGCGGACTCGGCCGGCCGGAGCTTCACCCTGGGGGCCGGAGGCGCCACGACCGGGGCCACCAACAAAGCGGGGGGCATCCTGAGGCTGCAACCGGGCGTTTCTACTGGCTCCGGAGAAAGTGGCGTGGAGGTCTACGGCTGCCCGGCCGGATTTCCGGGCGGGGTCGATAACGCCCTGGCCCTGATGTTCAAGATTCTGGGAAACAAAATGGGCTTCTTCGGGGAAGGCCCTGTGACTAAGCCTGCGCCGCTGACGGCGCAGCTTGCCACCTTGACCTGTGATGCTCCCGGCTTTGACGACTATGACCTGGCGGCCCCGGTCCAGAACACCGGTTGGGGTTTTTCCACGGCGGACGAATTCAAGACGGCGATGGCGGTAATCGCCAACCTCCAGACCCGCTGTCTGGAACTGGAGATACGGTTACAGAGCCTGGGGCTGTTGGGTATCGGGATAATCATTTAATGGACGAACAGCTTGAACAAGGCCTCGAAGATCTGCTGGAAGAGAACGGGGAGCTTCGCCTGACAAACCAGCAACTCCAGGGACTCGTAACTAAATTACGCCGCGATTTCCTCCAAGAGCGGATCTGGCGCACCAAATTTCAAATCAGCTACCTGGAGGGGCTGAAAGCCGAGGCAGTGGCCGAACTGGAGGAACTGTCCCGTGGGGGCTAGACTGAAAGCCCCCTTTACTGCCAGGGTTAAAGGCGGTGGGGTCCTAACCTACATCGGTACCGGCGTTAACCAGGCGGTCCATTGGTTCTTGGAAGCCATGGACCCGCGCCCGGGGCTGGGCCCTTGGCCCCCGGTGGGCACCCTCCGGTGGCAGCGCCGGAAAACGGACGCCTCGAAGCGGGCCACCAATATCTACCTGGGGCCGGAGCACACCCCGCAAATCCGGGTGGGCATGCACTACAGGGTCGGCGAATGCGTCGTGGGGCAACCATCCGGCCTCTGGGACCGGGTGACGGTCAAGGTGGTGGAGTAGTGTACGAGAAGACCTTCGAGAGCACGAAACTGGTTACTCCAGGAGGAGCGTCGCCCGCCAACTGGACCCAGATGATCTTCGTGACCCCGTGGGATGCCTTCTTCTGCGCCAATACATGGGAGTGGGCCCGGGTCTTCCGGGATGGGACGAAGGTCGCCTATGGTACCCCGTCTGGAGGATATACCGCCCTTCCGAGAGTGGGCGGATACACCTGCTTTTATAGTGGCTCCGGGCGCATCTACGGAGCCTATGAGATAGACCAACTTCCCAATCCTAACGAGGTTCTGAACCCGGATTGGCCGATCCCTTATGCCCTGGCTCCCTGGACCAATGTTGGCGCTTTTCTGGATGACCAAAACCAGCGGTACCTTTACCAACCAAACGCCAACTCGGTAAGAGTTTATGACCTGAGGATCGGGACAATCCTGGGCACGATCACCCACAATACGGGGGAATATTTTAAGAGCCTCAATTGGGTGCAGCATGGCCAGGTGGCTGGGATCTGTAGCGGCAGCGGCAAGATCAAGATCATGGATTACCTGTTCGACCTGAACGTGGTGGAAGCCGGAAGAATCGACCCGCACCGCGTCGCTGCTTATGATAGCGCCTTTCAAGTGCTGGTGTCCATCGGAGTCGACAACAAGACCAGGGTCTACTGCCGGGAAGCCTGGCCTTCAGCCCTGTCGAATCCGGTCTTCGATCCGGCCACGGTCTACGGCTTACAAGGGAACACCGTCAAGGTGCGGCTGACCGGCCAGGAAGGGGAGCCTTGCCCGGGCTGGTGGGTTCATTGGGAACTGGCAAGCGCGGGCGGCGCCCCCCTGGGTTATCTCGACAAGTACGTCAGCAAGACGGACAAGGCCGGGTACGCCTGGAACATTTATTTCGGCCCCGACGACAACACCATCGGGCCATGCAAGATCAAGGCGTGGACGGAGCTTAACTGATGAGCCTCTGGTGTCTGCGCACGGTCGCCCCTTGTATGGAATACATTGAACTCGGCAAAGCTTGTTATCCCCAGCCGCCGCCACTATGGGGTCCCGATGGTTTGACTTACAACGGCCACCTGGTTACCTGCCCGAGGCACTACAGGCAGGGGGACAGCAGCCTGAGCCATTTCTACTATGATCCGGGGGCTGATCTCCTTCGGGCAATCGTCGTGTACAGCACCACCTACTGGCCCAGCTGGGACGTGCAGCGCCTGGATTTTAGTGCAGAAACAGGAGAATGGGTCAATCGTGCCGATGTCCTGGCCAGGAAGGTCTTTGTGGGGATTTGGGGCTCGGCCTGGACGGGCAAGTCGACCATGGGGAGCTTCAACAAACTCTATGCCTGCATGAACACGGGGACCCAAATCAATGAGGTAGACCAGTTCACTCTGAACCCGGTTTCCGGGGGCTGGTCAGTCAACCCTTATACTTGGAATCCCAAGTCCATTTTCTCGGCCGCGGTGGTCAACCGCATCGACAACTACCTGGCCGGGGTTTCCTCGTGGACCCTGGATTGTTGGAAGAACATCGGCACCACTCCGCAACGCTTCGCCCAACTGCGGCTGCCGAACGTGCTGGGGTATCTGGCCTATGAGTCTCGCAATTACTGCTGGATCATCACCAAAGACGGGGTGATCTGCAAGGTGGATTACCAGATTCCCCGCTGGGAGATGATTTCCAAGGTGCAAAACCCCGGCGTGTCTGCTACCGACTTCGCCATTGCCTTCGACACCAGGCGCAAGCAGATCGTAGTGTTCCGGTCCCGCCCCGATGCTGCCGATGGGGGCTGCCAGCACCAGCTGGAGTTCTACTATCCCATGGTCAGTCCGGCCCAGCTTACCCAGCCGGTGCCGGTGACCTCCTTGCGAGCCGGGAAGCGGGTGATCCTGGTGGCCCACCTGATCGGGGAAGCGGGGGAAGGGGTGACTCCTTATACGGTCAACGGAGAACTGGCAGAGCCTGTGGAGGGCCGCTTAGTTACTCCCTTCTCCGGGACCGAGATGAACGGCCGGGTCTGCTTTCAATATCAGGCACCCGACCAGGCCTGTGAAGAAACCCTGTCCCTGGAAACAACGGTCGAGGAAACCATATGACCACCCTGACATCGGAGACGACTTTCAATATCCTGGCGGCGCCGGAACATTTCGAGGAAGCGGTGGACCTCTACCTCTACCCCGAGAATACCGGGACCCTGGCTCTGCGGGAGCTGCGCTATCCTGGCGACCTCTTGCCGCCCTTTATCTATGAGGAAAACCCGGATCGTTGGGAAAACTTCGATTCGGCCCCCATGACCGACCGGCCCCAGGTGAAAGTGGAGCCGACGCTATCTTGGGCGCAGGTCGTCCAGTGGCGCGGTTATCTCCCGGACAAGCCGGTCAAGGAGTATTGGAAGGGGACGGACAACACTTCCAGAATGTCAACCTATATGCTGCGCCGGCTCTATGAATACTTCGTGAGCCTGCCGGATGGCGACTATATCACCTGGTGGCCCAAGGACCGCACCGGGCAGGGCTACAAAATCCAGATCGAAGGCATCAGCGTTGGGGGCCAGGATATTATCAGCTTCGACTGGGTTGCTCTGAAAGGCGACTTGATCCCATTTGAAGTGGTTTTGCAGTTCCGGATCGTGGGAGAGGTGGTCGCATGAGGAATATTTCGGCCGCCATGCAGCAGGTGATAGACGGCGGCCTGCGGCGTCCCGCTTATAAAATCTTTGCCTGGGACCCCACGGCCACCACCATCTCAGCAGTGGTGAGCGCCATGGGGATTCTCGATGATCCGGCCCCGGTTGACCTGACGCCCTATGCCTCCGACCTGAGCTGGTCGGACCGGCAGCTGAGCTTCACCCTGGCGGATCCCGATAGCCGCTTCCATCCGGACTTCGGCCAGTACAAGAATTATCTGCGGGACGCGGCCATTATTCGCCTGCTGGAAGGCGATGAAACGGTGCCCGAAGCCGACTGGACCATCACTTTTTCCGGCCAGATTCATGGGCAGATAGGCTGGAGCAAATCGCGGCAATCCGCCAAGATGTCTTCCCGGGTGTCGGTCTTTGGCCGCGGTGAAACCCAGGCTTTCAAGCGGCGAAAGGTCACCAGCAAAGAATATTCGGTGGGCACGGACCTCGGGATCGCCCTCTCCGATATGTGCGAGACCTTCCTGGGCCTCACCAAGCGGGAGATGCGGATTCCGTTCACCCTGGGTCGCCAGTTCAAACACAAGACCAACCAGCTTTCCCAGGTCACGCCCTGGGACGGCATCTGTTCCCTGCTGGAAGTGGTCTGCTATCAGCCCTATTTCGATGGCGAAGGGAAACTCTCCTATATCAACAAGAGCCTGCACCGGCCGCCGGCGCGTTTGTACCAGAACGGTGACCGGATCATAGAGCTAAATGTCCCGGAGAGAAGCCAGGACGCGGTGAATAAGGTGACCGTGACCTTCCTTGATTCCCAGTTGGAACGGGTAGACGGTCCCTACCAGAAGTTGGGCCAGGCCCAGGTGACCACCGGCTTCTTCTCCATGCATGAAACCTTACCCTGCTGGTGGTCCGAAGATCATCGGCAGCGGGCCGACGGCACCAGCATGAAGGTGATCAAGTCGGTTAACTCGGGGCTGCTCCCGGTGGGCACCGAATCCTACCGTCAGGTGGATGAATTCCACGGTCAAATCGACGTGAATATCAGTGTCTGGGTACCCATCCTGGCCACGGTGATGCTGGCCGAATATCTTCTGGCCGCCAAGGCCCCGGACAGGACCTCACCGGCGGTAGTCACGGTCCCCGGGCCTGGGACGGTGCTTAGTACTGCAGTTGGTGGCGGTCCGGTGGTGGGGACCATTACGGTCAATCCAACCACCCTGGGGCAATGGACCGTCTCGGTTGGCCGCATCCTCCAGGCCCAGGCCATGCTCGGCATCCTGGTGATCATGATGTCCATGGGCAGCGCCCAGTACGAGATCTGGGGCACCCCCTACGATTACGCCTACCTGGAAAAGAAGTCCATCGCCATTGAAGACGGGCTGGACTATTGGCTGGAAAACAACCTGGACCTCAAGAACGACTTCATCGGGACCCATGACCAAGCGGACATCATCGCCATGACCGAGCTGATCTGGCAGAAGTGCCAGGGAGCTCCCCGCAAGATTGCGGTGGCGGATGACCCACGCCTGGAGATCGGCGACATCATCGGCCTGCCGGATGGCCGGAAGGTGGTGCTCACCGGCATGTCCAAGACCATTAAGCGGGGCGAGGTCTCTACCCTGGTGTTGGACGGGAGCAAGGTCTTAACGGCATGAGCGAAATCCCCCTGGCCGAGGATGGCGCCTTAAAGAAAGGCTTGCTTTTTTGTCCCTGCGGTTGTGGCCACATGATGAAGTGGGCGCCCCTGACTATGAATGAGGTTGAGATATTGCGCCTTCGTTGGGACGGCGTGTCGGTCAAAGAGATAGCCAACCGGCGTTTTGTTTCTGTAAAAACCGTAGATGCCCATCTCTCCAATTTGCGAATCAAGACGGGTGTGAACGACATAGCTTCACTTTTTCGCTGGGGATTGAGAGAGGGGATTCTGCAGCCATGAGCATCCGCAAGATCATCGACTGGGCCATTGAAGACGCCCGGGGGCAGCAGATCGGCAACATCGCCGGTCCCTTCTACCAGTATTACGACTCGGCGGGCCAGTGGGTCTGGGCCTGTGACGTGGACCTGGGCGATGAACAGGTCATCCGGTGCGTGCCGGTGGCCGCCAATAACCGGGAACTGATTTATGCCGAACAAGGCCGGGCGGTCACCCTGTCTCGGCTTAATAATGGCAAGTGGGTCATCACCGGCCTGGCCAAGTCTCGCAATTCGACGGTGCATTACATCTATATGGCCTTTAGGGATGACACCTATACCATTCTCGGCAAGAGCCTGCGGGGATTCGTTATTCGGCCCCTGACCTATGGAGAGTTGGGCACGCTGGTGGCTCCCCCGGGGTATGGGACCCTGCCTTACGGGGTGCAGGGGAAATTCAAAGCTGACGGCGCCTTCGTCGAGATCATGGAGCAGCTCTGATGACTACCAATTTAGTCACGCTATTTAAGAACTTCGTGGCCGGTATGACCGATTACATAGCCAAGCACAACGCCAACTATACCACCATCGAAGACAAGCTTAACTACATCCTCTCCATGCTCACCGGGCAATCGGGCGGCGACTTGTCGGTTCCCGTGGGCCTGCAGGAGATCTTCGACCGCGCCGGGATCATCGGCATCGGCTCTTACGATTTTTCCGAGGGCGCCCTGGTCGGCCCCGGCTATAACCTGGGCGTCAACTCGGGGGCTTATTGGTCCGGCACCACCTTCCTGCACAAGACGACTTCGACCTCTCTGTCCATGTCTGGCCGAGCTACCGGCATCTGGTACATCTACCTGGACGGCTCCGGGGCTCCGGCCCTGAGTGATTCGGCCAAGGCAGATACCGTCCGGCAGTTTCATTGGGATAGCGGCGCCCACGTTGTTTCCGCCAAGGCCCTCTATCAGGGGATCTCGGTTTTATTCGATGGTGATGACTTTGCCGACTGTCTGGACAGCGCCGCTCGGAACAAGAGCTTTACCAAGCTGGCTGACCGCCTGGAAGAGATTGAGCAACTGCTGGGGGCGATGATCGGGTTCTATGCCTATGACCACGCCGACGGCCTCAACTTCAATTACAAAGGCGGCAAGGTCAGAAACGATTCGGTAATCAGCACCACCCCGGATGGTCACGTGGCCTTAACGGACAACGCCACAAACTACGTGGAGGTCGACCCGGCCACCGGGATCGTAGCCAGAACCACCAGCGGCTTTACCTCCGGCAAGATCCCGCTCTTCCAGGTGGCCGCCGCCAACGGGGCGCTTACCGTGATCACTGACCTGCGGACCTGGACGACGGCCGGCACCGGGGGCGGGGGCGGCGGCGGCCACACGCAGAATACGGACGTGGGCACCACCGCGGACGAGTACGAAATCGACCGGGATGCTGCCGGCACCCCCACCGGGCGGGCTGGCCTCAAGGTGAACAACGGCAATGATCCGGCTGGCTACCTGAAATTCAACCGAGACACGAACCGCTGGGAATATTCCAACGATGGAGGCGATTCCTGGTGGGCCCTGGGCGAAGTGGACCTCTCTCTGGCGGCCCAGCAATTCACCAAGTACGTCCCCCAGGACGATCCGCCTTTGGTCTATTCCGAAGTTGAGCGCGGCGGAACGTTGGGCGAAGACTACGAACCTATCGACCTGACCGATTATCTCGGGGCTCCGCAGTTCGGCGTCAATGCTGTGGTCCTCCGGGTCTTCTTCCGGGACTCGGCTCCTGGGATCGGCACCAAGGTTATGTTCAAGAAGGGCGGAGGCGCAGCCAGTCCTGCCACGGCTTTCACCGTCTGGTCCGATGAATCGGATGCAGAGCAAAAAGCAGCCGACCTCATCATTCCCCTGGGGGATGACCGGACGGCCGAGTTCTTCCTGTTCGCTTCCGGGGCCGACACCGCCGGCCTGGCGGTTTACCTTCTGGGTTTCTTTGAAGAGGTGATGGGGGTCGGCACCCAGGAGAAGACCATCAGCCGCTCGAACATCCAGGTGGGCGCCGGAGCCACGGTCGAATTGACCATCGATGCATTCTGCAACCGGGGCTTGGTGCACTACTTCAAGATCGCCGAAACCGGGGGCCAGGCCACCAACGTTTATGATGTCCACCTGTACGCTGACGCCGGCTTCTCGGTCCTACTCTACAAAGTAGAGAACATCGTTCCGGGGACCCCGTTCGAGGATCACCTGCCATTCTGGATTTACGACCAGCTTGCCGGCAGGCACTTAAGGGTGCGGATCGTCAACCGGGACACCTTGCATCAGGGCACATATTCACTCGACATCAAGGCCGAGCAGTTCGCCTAGGAGATTTGGAGATGGGACTTGTCTGGATGAGCGGGTTTGAGTGGGGCACCAAGCTGGAGCTGACCACCGCCGATGGCGGGGTTTCCGTCACCAATAGCAGGAGCCGGGGAGGCGTCTACTCGCTTACTTATGGCAACGGCCAGCACGCCTACAAAACGCTGCCGGGTGGCCCGTACAGTGAGTTCTACCTCCAGTGCGCCATCCAGTATCCGGTTTCCCACACGCACCCGGTTTTCGGCCTGCTTGGCCCGGGCGGGAACTACATGTTCTCGGTATGCCGGAATGCTTCCGGCGTTCTCCACTTCTGCCTGGGATACGAGGTTTTCCCGGGCCTTGTCGTCGGGCAGACTCCGATCCTGAACAACGTCTGGTATGTGGTGGAGGCCCACGTCATAGTCTCCGATGTAAGCGGCCTGGTGGAGTTCCGGGTGGACGGTAACCTGGAGGGGACCTTTGTTGGAGATACCAAAGTCGGGGCCGACACCGGCGTTTCCCGGCTCCATTGGGGCCACACGACCGGGACCGGCGGCAACTATGCGGATGACGTGGTGTTCTTCGATGCCAACGGACCCGTGAACAACACCTGGCCGAACGGCGTGAAGATCATACTGCTTCGGCCCGTTGGAGATGCGGGCCAGAACGAGTGGATCCCAAGTGTGCCGGGCAACCATTACGACTTGGTGGATGACCGCCCCCCGAACAACGCGGACTGGTTGAAGGGGATGGCTCAGGGTGAGATCGAAAGTTTCCGGCTGGAGTCCCTGCCCGCTGAGGCGCTCACTGTCAAATGCGTCCAGGCAGACTTCTGGGGAGTCAAGGGAGCGATGTTGCCCCCGGACAAACTCAAACTGGGGTTCGATATCGGGGGTACTCCCTATATGTCTGATGAGATGAACATGATGTTGTCCCAGGCCCAGGCGTCCTGGCTCTGTAACCAGAACCCGGTCGGGGGCAACTGGACTTCTGGTGCCGTCAATAACCTGAACCTGGTCCTGGAAGCCAGGGGAGCATAGATCGTGGCTAACGACTTTTCCCGGGACACCTTTTGTAGGGCGCTGTATCGTTTCGAGGCCGGGGCCCTCCTGGTGGACTCGAAGGGCAACAACACCCTGACAAACCATGGCGGTGTGGCGGAGTCGGCGACCTGTAAGGAAGGCAGTAAGGCAGCAGACTTCGAGGACAGCCTCTCCCAGTACTTCAGCGTTGACGATGCCGCCCTGGATGCCGGTTTCCCTCTTAAAAATGGTGATGTCCTTAAGGTTGGGACCATCTGCTTCTGGATGCGGTCAGAGACTAACCCCGGGTCCGGCAATTATGACTGCGTGGTGGGCAAGTGGGACTATGCCGGGAGCAAGATCAGTCTTGCTGTCTATGTAAGTAATGGCTACCTATACGTTCGGTGGGGATATGGGGGGTCTGGACAAACCTATGAGTCTTGGAGCGTTGGCTACGTGGGTCTGGTGGCCAATAAGTGGTACCACGTTGGGATCAGTTTCGACGGGATTGCAAAGACTTGCCATGTGCGACTCTACAATGAAACTGACGGAACAGTCACCAGCTACGACAAGACGTTCACCAACGAGTTGCGGATATGCGATGCCCCGTTTACCGTTGGGAGCGAGGCAGGAGCCAATTATTTTGACGGCATCCTGGACGAGGTGGTCGTCTTCAACCGCAGGTTGTGGGATGTGGAGATCGACAATATCCGCCTCGGCCGTTTTGCGGTCAATGATTTCTCCCAGGATACCCGGATCGCCGGGCACTGGAGGTTTGAGGGAAACTGCAACGATGAGCGACACGGTAACCACCTTACGCTGAACAGCTCGGCGGTGTGGACCTCCGAGACCGCGGAAGGACAGTATGGCATCGACCTGCTGGCCTCGAGGTCGAATTACCTGTACCGCAACGATACCGACCTGTCAGCCGGCTTTCCTCTCAAGAGCGGCGATCCCGTCAAGAAGTTTGCTTTCTGCATCATGTTTAAGCACCGGGCTTACTCGGACGTCATCCTGGCGTCGAAGTACAAGACCACGGGCAACAAGCGGAGCCTGGCGGTCTTGCTATCCGGCGGCAATACGCCCAGGCTTTACCTCGGGTATAACAACGGAGCCAGCGCCCAGACCCTCGATTTGCTCACCAGCCATTGGTACGCTCCTGTGACCCCGAACTACTGGGCTTTCCTCGGGGTGTCCATTGACGGGGTGAACAAGTATGGCTCCCTTTACGTGTGGACCGCGTACACCGGAGCTTACCGGCCCATGACCCAGAATTTCACCTTCACCAACGAACTGTACGTTTGCGACGCCCCGTTCTCCATCGGGCTGGGGACTGACGGGGTGACGGCCTCATGCAATACGCTCATCTCCCAGGCGGTAGTGTATAACGACCTGCTCTCCGAGGCTGACTTCGAGCGGATCAGACAAGGATGGTTCAGCGGCCCCCAGGTTGGAGGTCCGGTGCAGTTTGCCGTGGGGATCCAGGCTGCGTATTCTCTGGTGCCCGAAGATGCGAATGTAGGGATGCACGCAGCCGGGATACAGGTGGCTTATAGCACTGAGGACCCGACCAATACACGCCGGGTTTTCCCGGTGCCCACCCGGTTGATGCGCTGGCAGACACAGTGGGGCAAGAGAAAGTTCCCGGTAACTAATATTCTGTAAAAGGAGGTGATCGTGCCAGAGCCTTCATTGACCTGGAGCCCAGACAAAACGGGGAACTCGAACGGCAAGGTGGGCCCTTACACCCTGTTTACCGTGGCCTTTCATACCGGGGAGCGAGCCTTTTTCGTTTTCCCCAAGCTGCCGGGTCTGAAGAGCGTCCGGGTGGGATCCCCGGATGAGGGCCGCCGGGTAGCCGCTGGGCTCTGGCGCCGGTACTTCGAACTGCTGGCCGGCCTGGCCGGGAGCGTCAACCCCTAACCCAAGGGAGGGTAACTGCGTGCAGAAAGCGCGGATACAGGAGGCCTTATTTAGCTATGGGGAATGGGGCCTGGGATTTCCCTGGGCCTCGGAGCCGCTGGTCGATCTCCTTCGCCAGGGACGGCACCAACCGGCGGGGGTGACGAAATGACGGAACTGTGCGAGCCCCGCCAACTGCTTCTCATCATCGGCGTGCTTTTAGTGGTCATCATCGCCATCTCGGCCGGCAAAGGTATGGGGGCATTGCTGGTGCCGCTTCTGAAAAAATTTTTGGGTAAAGGTGAAGTCAACGTCATTGTCGGGGCAGGGGGGAAAGGCGAAGCCCACAGCAGTATTGCTCCTTGCCTTATTGATCCTAAAAATTGCACGGCTCATCAAGCCGAGTACGAACGGTCTGAGGAAAACAAAGCCAAGATCGCGAAACTGGACGGCGAATTTCACCAGTTCAAAGACAAGTTTTTTAAGAAACTGGAGGTTATTGAAGGAGGCGTTGGCGAGATCAAGATTGCCATGGCGAAGCTTACCGTGGAGACCAATTATCAACAAGGACATCGTGGAGGAAAGTCCTAATGTCCCTCTTTAAAGAAGGCGAATTGGGACTGGCCAGAGAACGTCTGCCCATCTTTCAGGCGGCGGCGGACGCCTACCAGTGGCCCCCGGAGCTGGAACAGGCCCTCCAGGCCGAACTGGGGCCCCGGTGGATGGTTTGGGTTCTCATGGCCATTGACAGCCGGGAGAGTCGCTTCGGATTGCTCTTGGATGAGGACGGCCTGGGAGATGCCGGGCATGGTCACGGCGAGATCCAAATTGATGACCGGAGCCATAGGGCTTTTTGCGACTCGGGGCAATGGCAGGACTTGGCCACCTCGCTGGAGTATGTGCGGAAGAACGTGATCCTACCATCTTACAATTACCTGGCAGACCGTTTCGGCTTTTTCGGCGAAGACTATACCCGGCTTTTCTGGGGGACGGTGGCGGCTTATAACTGTGGCGCCGGAAATGTCTCCAAGGCGGTGGCCGCCGGGCAGGACCCGGATGCCCGGACGACAGGAAGGAATTATTCGAGCGATGTTCGAGCCCGGGCCCTGACCCTGGCGCAGGCCTTGGCATAGGAGGTGTTCGATGTGGAAAGGTATTGTAGGACAGAACTTCATTCCTGAAACCTTTAAGGAGTATGTCCAGAACTTGATTTGGGATGCCTGGCAACCGGACTTTGTTGTCCTGCACAACACCGGGGAGCCCAACTTGGCTAATAGGCCGAATGGCCTTATCTACCAGCATATCCTGGGATTACAATCCTACTATCGGTACGACCAGGGCTGGTCCGGGGGGCCCCACCTGTTCATTGACGATCGGCAAATCTGGGTGTTCACCCCCCTCACCGTCCCGGGCGTCCACTCCCCATCGTGGAATAGCCTAGCCTTGGGCATTGAAATGTTAGGCGACTATGACACGGAGGATTTCGACCTAGGGCGGGGTGCGATGGTGCGGGACAACACCGTGGCCGCCATCGCCATCCTGAGCGCCGTCCTGGGCATCGATCCCGACACCATGAGGTTGCATCGGGAAGACCCCCGGACTACCCATCATTGCCCGGGTAATAATGTGGACAAGGTCGGGTTTATCCAACTGGTTAAGGGGTATGCGGCATGAACTTCTGGCGGGAATTTGTTAGCGGCAGCAATCAGATCGTCAATTCCATGGCGGTTCTCGCCGTAGTTCTCGCCGCCCCGGTGGTGGCCATTGCCTCAGCCTCTATTATCTTTCATGTGTTTATCTTGAAAAAGGGACTTGACGGCCCCACGGTGAACCTGCTTCTGGGGATGCTGGGTGCGGCTACCGGGGGCCTGGGGGCCTCGATGTTCTCAAAGACTACCTTCAGCCAAACCATCGCCGGTGTTGAGGGGAAGGTGGTGCCTCCGTCCTCGGAAAAGGCCGCAAAGATGGAGGTAAATTAGTCAAATGCCCATTCTGTCAATAATCTGGTCTGTTTTATCCTCCCGGCTGGGGGGCTGGATCATGGGGGGCCTGGCGGTCCTGGCGATCCTGGGGGTGCTCAAGTTGGAAAACAATGCCAAGCTCAAGGCCCAGGCCCATGATGCCACCACCACCAAGGGCTATCAGATCCTCAATGAGGGCTACCTGAAGCTCTACCAGGAAAGGGAGGCGATCAAGTCCCGGGCCGACAAGCAGAGGAGGGATCTCCGTGCGTTACAAGAAAAGAACGATCTGGATGGTCTTGCTGATGACTTTAATTCTCCTGGCGGGGTGCGCCACGCCCTGCCCGCAAATCCCCAAGGAGGCGCTAAAGCCCCTGCCCGATATAAAGATGCCGGCGGAGCCGGCCCTGAATACGAAGAAGCTCATTGATTCTAAGACGGGGCAGCCGACTGGCCTCTTTTTCCCTACCGAGAGCGCCTTTAAAGAGGCTACCTATAAGGTGGATTTGCGAGAGTCGGCGGAGCTGGGCGCGGCCAATACCCGGACGGCCAATAAGATATTTGAGATTCTGAGACAGCCGCCTAAGCGCTGGTGGGAGTTCTGGAAGTGAAGGCGAACACGTAGAAGGGGAACAGGACTCCAGGCAGGGTTTGAGATACAGATATGATAACCATCTCAACTACCTATTTTTTTTATTTAAGGTGCGTATACAGGGCAGCTGATTGACAACCTCACCTTGGTCAGGGAGGAGCCCCCCTCAGCTGATCGGCGTCCCATCATTAACTTTCATTTCAGATGAAAGTTAATGAACCTCTTTCGGGAAGGAACGAGTAAAGCTCAGCACGTCAAATTCAAAGGTTATTCTATGAGTGCACTTTTTCTAATCTTTTTGACCCATATATCCTTAATGCTGGGAACTTATCAGTTGACAGATTTAATATTGTGTGATTTTAGTGATCTTACACAAACTAGAGTTGGCTCAATATTTTGCGCATTAACCACCTTTAAGCAAACATGTGAAACGACTTCTGTGATGGATATTTCACCTAGACTTACAGGCGATGAATGGCAGAACTGGGCAAACCTGCTTCTCCAAAGGCATTACGGGTTTACCGAATACCAAAAGGTCCCTGATAATTATAAAGGCGACGCTGGCATCGAGGGTTTCACTATAACTTCTGGTTGCGCTTACCAGGTTTATGGTCCTGAAGAGCCTCTCACGACAGAGCAGCGATTCAAAAAACACCAGAAGAAGATGACAGATGACTTACGTAAGTTTATTAATAACCATGTTATTCTTTCTACTATTTTTGGGAGAACCAAAATACGACGATGGGTTCTTCTTGTCCCTTTTTTTGACAGCAAACAAATTGTTCAGCACGCCACAAAAAAAACAGAAGAGATAATTGCTGCTAACCTCCCTTACGTTGACAACAATGACTTTCGTGTTGTTATCGTGGGTGAAGAAGCCTTTGCTTGTGAGCGTGATCAGCTTTTGAAAACGAACATGGAAGTGGTATCAATCGTGCCTGATGAAATTCCACCTCAAGCCATATTTGACTGGGGACAAGAACATGATACCTTGGTTCTGACACTAGACGATAAGAGTTCACGTATACCTACCCTCATTAATGATCATATGCGCCACTCATTTCGTAATCGCATGATTCAGCATTTTCTTGAGGGGCAGAACCTTTTAGGGGAACTGCGCAAGTACCCAACAGTTTATGAGAACATTCGTATGGCAAAAAGCGAATGTGAACGCTATTTGGCCACTGAAGTTCTGCTTGCGACCGGTTCTCCAATTTCCATTCTTGAGAATTCGTTAGAGAAAATTAGGCAGGTTGTCAAAGCTGAGGTTAGCGGCGTCTCAAATTACACAATTGAAGCTGTTGCAAGAGAGGCAGTTTCGGACTGGCTTATTCGATGTCCCCTGGATTTCCCTGAGAGGGTACCACATGGATAGCCTTAACATTGCCGATCTCAACACACACTTTATCTTCAAGTCACGACCCGAGTCCATCCCCGGAGATTTAAGGCCTCTATGGCGGATCGGCGTGCTATTGCTAATTCTCCTTATTTCATCGAGAGGAGGCAGATCAAGTTTCAGACGTTTGCAGGTATTAAATTGGGCTATTCTAACCCGGGAGAATCAACGGACGCTGATCGATGTCATCCAGGGGAAAATGAAACCAGATACGGTGGTTGTCCGAATCGAACCCTCACTTAATCGAGCAGTTGACCTAGCCCTCGGTGAGGGCTTAGTTAGTCGCGAGTCAAATCGCATCTCTCTTACTCATCTCGGTCAAAAAGTAGCAACGATATTGTACAATGAGGCTAACATTTTTACCGAGGATAAAATATTTTTGGATAGAATTGGCAAAGCACTCAAAGAGTATTTGGTGCAACAACTTCTCTCTGGAAGGCATTAGGGTTCAATGAGAATTCGCCATTTACGACTCAGAATCAATACAGACCGTGGTCTCCATGGAACGGACATAGCTTTCCCTGATGGGTTGGTTGTGCTATGGGCAGATAATTCAATGGGTAAGTCTACCTGCATTAGAGCAATTCTTGTTGCTCTCGGATTTGAGGCGATGATTACCGCTAGTAAGCAGGACCTGCCTCTCCCTCCCGTTATGAAAGCAGAACTTATGTCTGATTCTTACCATGCCATTGTTATCCAATCCGATATCTTTCTCGAGTTGGAAAATTCAAGCGGGAGTCGTATAGTCGTTCACAGGGCTGTTAAAGGAACACGAAGCAAAGATCTTATTACAGTCACTTATGGACCTGCCCTTACGCAACCCACGGGTTCCTACAAATCAGAGGACTTTTTTGTCTCTCGTCCTGGGTCAGCATTGCGCGAACGAGGCTTTCACTATTTTTTGGCTGAATTTCTTGGATGGAATCTGCCAAGTGTCCAAACTTACGAAGGCCGTCAATCGCCATTATATTTGCAGTGCATTTTTCCCTACGTAATTGTTGAACAGACACGTGGATGGTCCAATATCGACCCGCCCATACCCACCCAATTTGGGATCAAGGATCCCCATAAACGTAGTATTGAATTTATTTTGGACCTAGATGCGTACCGTATTGCGATGAGAAGGATGGAACTAGATCAACAAGCGACCGAGATACAGCGAAACTGGTCAACAGTTATAGGGGAAATGCGTGCTACAGCACAATTGATAGGGGGTATTGTAAACAATCTTCCATTAAAGCCTGTTTCTACTTGGCCTCCCGAAATTCCTCCGATTATTCTTCTGCCTCAGGACCAGGATTGGCTTACCTTGGATCAAGTATTGAATATAAAAAGAAAAACCCTCAGCGATTTGGTTGAGAACGAGATTCCAAGGGTTAAGGATGCAGCATCAGCTGCTGAGTTTGACCTATCCCAAGAGCAATCAAAGCTTTACGAAAGAGAAGCCATCCTTGCCCGGCTTCTTGAATCAATCGAAATGGAACGCGGTGAGGCAAATTCTATTGCAGAGCGAATGAGTAAGATTGAAGAGGACCTTCAGCGCCACAAAGATGTGAAGACCCTGATTTCACTTGGATCTTCAACAGCGCCCAACATAGTGGCGCATGTATGCCCAACTTGCCACCAGCATTTAATAGATTCCTTGATGCCTCTAGCCAAGGAGCAGAACGTCATGTCTATTGATGACAATATCTCTTTCCTTGAAGAGCAACGAGCAACATTTCATGCCGTTCTAAAAAATATCGAAGCCGTAGTGGAGGCCCGCCAGCAACAAATAGCAAACTTTCGTGACGAGATTTCGAGCCACCGTTCTCATATCCGAGCTTTAAAACAGACCTTAGTCACCGATGGTAGACTTCCTTCAAAAGCTGCAATTCAAGCCCAACTTGAACTTCAACTGCAAATAGAACACATTGAAAGGGCGCTGGAAGAATTTTCGATGAAGTCAGATGAATTAGAAAGTCTTGCAGATTCATGGGCCAAACTTCAAACTGAGAAGCTCGGATTACCCAAAGAAGACGCATCAGCTGAAGACCACAATAAAATAGTTCGCTGGGGTAATTTGCTTGTGGAGCAACTAAATCAGTATGATTTTCAAAGTTTGGCGCCAACTAAAATTACGATTTCACCCTATACCTATCGGCCAACGCATGAGGGCTTCGATCTGCCCTCAAATATCTCAGCAAGTGATTTTATACGTGTTATATGGGCCTATCTGAATGGTCTATTAGAGTTATCCAGGTATTTTGCCACAAACCATCCAGGACTGCTCATTTTCGATGAGCCAAAACAGCAGAGTGCTAAAAAAATAAGTTTTACAGAACTCTTAAAGCGAGCTTCAGAATCAGGTGCTTTCGGGCAACAAGTTATCTTTGCCACTAGTGAAGATCGGCAAAATCTTGAAGACATGCTGAAGAATATCGCACATGAATATATTCCATTCGAAGGACGGATAATCCGCCCCTTGTCGAATTGATTAAGAATCTTCGATTTAGTAAAAATGACTTATTAACTATTCCCAAAAAGTTAACAAAGGGAGCAACAGGCACCGATCCGGGCCTTGGTCCGACTGCCTTTCACGGCGATTATGAGCTTGCCAATCTCATAAAAGTTCAGTATTTTGACTTGTTATAATTTTATCTGTTCGGGTGTTGGGCAACCCCCAAAATGCACCGTCCTATTTTCCACGTCACCGACCACGCCGGGGTGGGCTCCCCTTATTTTGCCGCCTTGCCTCAACGAGGAGTCGCACTTGTTTTTGCCACCCCTCATGATGAACTACCCGGTCAAACTGCTCTCCGAGACGGCCCGATAGAAGTTGAAGACGGCTCTGTTGGGTGAGTTGCTCCCAATTTTCGTACATCACATACACGGCATTTCCGTATTCTAAATTCTCAAATACCGCTAGGTCATTTTCGAGCAATGCTCCGAAGTAGCGTCTGAACCCGCTCGTCCCGATGACAAGCTGTTTCGGCTTGAGCCTGGCGAAGAAGTCAGACCGCGCTTTTGCAACGTCAAGTTGCTGCTGTGTTGGCCTGCGTCCTCGGAAAAGACGTTCTATTGCTTCATAACGTGAGCCTGGAGGGAGAATCTCCCAGGAGAGACGAAGTGTGCGGGCGTATTCTTCAACAGAGAAGTCAGCCGCTTCTACGCCGCAAGCGCCGAGATTCTCTTGAAGGAGATTGAGGTTTTCGAGAAGATAATCATCAAAATTGGGATCCGCTTGACTAAGCACTTCATCAATCCGGGCAGCGATCACAAAAGTGGCTCGGGCTGCACTAGTATCGGGGCAGTGGAGGACAAGTTCCAACTCACGTGGAGCTTGGAAATCCCTTGGATATGCCTCATGTGGCAACCAAACCGTGTGAGTTCCCCGATACGAGTCTCCCCAATTGGGGGTTTCAGCTGCGTGGTAGTTGGTCTCTTTCGGCAAATCTTTTCGCACGACCTCAAGTCCCTCGACGTTGCGTGCCGAGTATTTGCCCTGCGATGCAGGGGGTACTATGCGCTCTGGGAGATGCAGACCATCGCCATGCAGTTCAATCTGAAGATGCGCCAAGTCTCTGTCGCGGATGGCTTTAGCGGAAAATTGCATGGCGCAACCAGCCACTATGTCTCGTCCACGGAGAGCCCTCAGTCTGTTTCTTACGGCCTGCGGAATCTTGCGTACGTTCTTCTTCATGGATTCCTCCGAGCTCCCACTCTAACCCTGTACACTCATTTCTAAAATTCACATTGGCACAAGAAAGGAAGTTTGTCAAGGAAGGGAACCTTTGGTCAAGGGTCCTTGTACTTATTAACTTTTATAAATAAGTTAATGAACTTGGAAAATGACCCGTATCAGAAAGTTTAAGAATAAGGAAGTGAAGCCCGCAGATACCTTGCCGTGAAAATAACTTGTCGGATTTACTAAGAAAATTGCGATATGCTACTGGATATGGAAGGTTTTTGGCGATGTGATAAGTCTCTGATCAGGGCAGTTATCTGCTTCCGGTCAGGGTTTATTTCTGCTCGCGAAATATTATTGCTTGACTCCTTGACATGAGGGACTGGGATGTGTATCGTGTTACGCAACACGATACATTTTTACTGGAGGACAGTATCAATGACGACGTCGCACAAAAGCTCCACCCATCCCGGCATCTACGTCCGCGAGAGCATCATCCCGGTTGGCTTGTCCGTGAAGGATGCCGCCAAGCGGCTCGGCGTTGGCAGGCCGGCCCTGTCGAACTTCCTTAACGGAAAATCTGCCCTGTCTCCTGAAATGGCAGTCAGGATAGAGAAGGTCTTCGACGTCGACAGGAAACGGTTGCTCGAGATGCAGGCCGCTTACGACCAGCAGGAGCGGCGCGGCGATGAAAAGCAGGTTGCGGTTCGCGCGTTCGTCCCGAATTTCCTGACCATAAAGGCAAGGCAGATCGAGGACTGGGCTGACAGGCAAATCGACGCCCGCAGTAACCTTCCCGTGTTTTTGCGGAAGCTGGTGCACTCGACCGGTAACGACCTCCGCCATGTCGACTTCCCCGGCTACGATAACGCACAGCGCAAGGGCTCTGATGGTTTTGTCGAAGCGGGCGCCGCTACACCTTGGGTCCCCGAGGGAAACTCCTATTGGGAGTTCGGCACCGACCAAAAACCGGCCACCAAAGCCGAGAGCGATTATTCCGCGCGGCTGACATCGGTTGATACCACCGAGCGGGCAAACAGCACTTTCGTCTTCGTGACACCTCGCAACTGGCCCGGCAAGACCGCCTGGGAGAAACGGAAAAACCACGCCGGCGACTGGAAGGCCGTCCGGGCTTTCGATGCTAGCGATCTTGAGCAGTGGCTGGAGCAGTCAGTGCCTGGGCAAATCTGGCTTGCCGAACAACTTTCCCTGCCCGTCACAGGCTATGAAACGCTGGAACAGGCATGGCGTCGCTGGGCGAGCGCCAGCGAGCCACATCTGACGCCCGAAATCTTCGCACCCGCGGTTGCGGCATACAAGAGCACTTTTAAAGGGTGGCTCAATAGGCCGAGCGACACACCCTTGGTCGTCGCGGCCGACTCGCGGGATGTGGCGATCGCCTTTCTCGCCTGCCTCTTCGATGACGAAGAACTGGGCCAATTCAGAGATCTCGCCGCGGTGTTCACATCTGCATCGACGCTCAGGACGCTCCTCACGTCCTCCGTGCCTTTCATCCCGGTTGTACATTCCGAAGACGCCGAGCGCGAACTCGTCGGCGCCCATCGTCGACTTCATTGCATCTTTTTCCGTCCCCGCAACGCAGTCGATAGGGAAGCCGATATAGTGGTCGACTTGCTCAGCTACGATACCTTCGAGAAGGCGCTCATCGCCATGGGAATCGAGAAAGGCGACATCGACCGGCTTGCAAGGGAGTCGGGCCGTTCGCCTACGATCCTGCGCCGCCGTCTCTCGCCGAATCCAGCAATCAAGTCGCCGGCATGGGCCGCCAATGACAACACGGCAAAGACCCTCGTGCCGATGGCTCTGATCGGCGTCTGGCATGCCGAGTCGGAGGGCGATCGTGATATCGTCTTGTATGTTGCGGATAGAAAGTACGAGACGATCGAAGACGACGTCGCGAGCCTGCTTCGGTTCGATGACAGCCCAGTGTGGTCTGCCGGACGTTATCGGGGTGTCGCGTCGAAGATCGATGCCTTGTTCGCAATCGCGAAAATGGTCACACCGGCGGACCTCGAACGGTTCTTTTACGCCGCCGAATACGTCCTTTCTGAGTCCGATCCGTCCCTCGAACTGCCAGAAGAGAAAAGATGGGCCGCCGCCTTGTACGGCAAGAAACGCGATCACTCTGGCGCGTTGCGCAAGGGCGTCTGCGAGACACTAATTATCCTGTCGATCCATGGCAACAACCTATTCCGCAGCCGCCTCGGCATCGATGTCGAAAGCCTGGTCGCAGTTCTGATCCGCAAACTCCTAAAGCCGCTGACGTTGGAAAAGCTGCTCTCTCACGACCAAGATCTACCGCACTACGCAGAAGCCGCGCCCGATGAATTCCTTAAGGTCATTGAAGAGGACCTTCAGAGCGACGTTCCCATCGTCTTTGGTCTTCTCAAGCCGGTCGACGGCGGCTCGTTTTGGGCATCGCCCTTGCGGACGGGCCTTCTCTGGGCGCTGGAGTGCCTTGCCTGGAAACCGCAAAACCTCCCACGCGTATCCTGTGTCCTCGCCCAGTTATCCCGGCCGAAGATCGACGACAACTGGATGAACAAACCGGACGCCAGCCTTCGGGCAATCTTCAGGTCATGGATGCCGCAAACGGCGGCCTCGGTGGAGCAGAGGGGCAAGGCGCTGGAGCTGATCATCAAGCTTTTCCCGCATGTGGGGTGGGAGATTTGCATCGACCAGATCAAGCCGGGTTCCCGGTTCGGCCACTCCAGCTATAGGCCTCGCTGGCGTAGTGATGCCTCTGGGGCCGGTCAGGTTGTCACGTATAAGGAGATGTACGACTTTAATAGAAAGGCTCTGGACTTCCTTATCGGTTGGCCATCGCACGACGAAAAGACCCTTGGAGATCTCGTCGAGTCCCTCCATGGTATGCCAGACGAGGACCAGACCAAGGTCTGGGACCTGATCAATGCCTGGTGCCGGAAAGCCAGTGAGGCCGCCAAGGCCGCGTTGCGCGAGCGTATTCGGCGTTTCGCCTTCACCCGGAGCGGCCGCAACCGTAAGCTTGGGGAAGCAAGCCGCGATCGAGCCCGCGAAGCTTATGACTACCTCCGGCCCCAAAATCCGGTCATCCTTCACGGCTGGCTATTCGCAGATCAGTGGGTGCAGGAATCGGCTGACGAGATCGAAGAGAGGGATTTCGACTTTGATAAGCGCGAGGAAAGGATTGACAGGCTGCGCCGCGAAGCGGCGATCGAGATATGGACGGAGTACGGTTTCGAGGGGTTTAAGGAATTGCTTAAGGGCAGCAACGTCGCGGGCACCGTCGGCCGTTACGCGGCGTCGTGCGTTACCAGCGTAAAGCTGAGGGTTGATTTTATCCAACGCTGCCTTTCTCTGGACGAAGACCTCCGGAGCAAGGCCGAATGGTGCCTCCAGGGCTTTCTTTGGGCGATCGAGGAGGACTCGCGTGCCGAGGTGTTGCAGGCTGCGGCGGGAAGGCTGCCTGCCGAAGACCATACGCGGCTATTTGTATGCGCCCCGTTCCAAGCACCCACTTGGCGTCTTCTGGATGGTTATGGCGAGGACATCCGCTCCGGGTACTGGAAGGATGTCATGCCATCTTGGGGCCGGCACAACCCCGCCGAGCTTGCCGAACTGATCGACCGCCTTCTGGAGGCCAAGCGCCCGCGGGTAGCTTTCCATGCCGTCCACATGGATTTCAAGGACATCGAGACGTCACTCCTCAAGCGGCTGCTGCGCGACGTCGCCACGGTCAATGCCGAGCCAGCAGGTCACTTCAAGCTCAACCGCTACTATATTTCCGAGGCACTTGATTCGCTTCATGGCCGCACGGGCGTTACCCGTGATGAAATGGCCCAGCTTGAATTTCTCTTCATCGGCGCCCTGAATGACAGCAAGCACGGAATCCCAAATCTCGAAAGCCAGATCGCGGAATCGCCGGGGTTATTCGTCCAGGCGGTGGCGCTCGCTTACAAGCGGAGTGATGAAGGCGAGGATCCGCCGGAATGGAGGATTGAGACCCCTGAGCAGCGGGCGGCAGTCGCGTCGGCAGCCCATCGCCTGCTCGACCAGATAAAGAAGATTCCCGGCACGGACGAAAACGGAAGAATAGACGCGACGGCCCTCGCCACGTGGCTTTCCGACGTTCGACGCCTGTGCCGCGAGTACGCCCGGGCCGATATTGGCGATCACTGTCTCGGTCAACTTCTCGCCAGAGCGCCCGAGGGCGAAAACGGCATGTGGCCCTGCGAAGCGGTATGCGAGGCAATGGAAGTGATAGCATCACCTGAAATCGGCGAAGGATTTTATATTGGCGTTCGCAACTCTCGTGGTGTTCACGTCCGGGGCAAAGGGGGCGAACAGGAGCGCGAACTCGCCGCGAAATACCGCGCCTGGGCGGAGCGTTTGCACTTCGACTACCCCTATGTCGGCAGAGTCCTCGATGAAATCGCCGAGTCCTACGAGCGCGAAGCCGGGTGGGAAGATACCGAAGCCACTATCCAGAAGAGGATTCGTTCTTGAAAGCGGGCGACGGCATCACGCGAAGGTATTTACCGCCACCCTAAGACCGCAGCGACCCAACGGCTCAGGGCAGCCAGGATTAAGTCATAGATCGTCAGATCTCGTTGGCGACTATCTCCTTGCCAAAATGAACACTTACCGGATTTTCTGAAAAATTTTTGCTATGCTCTGGATATTGGAGGTTTTTCAGTGCGCATCATCAAAGATATCTTGACGGTCGATGACTGGTTTCGCCTTGCCCCTCCGGCAGGCGGTGCCAGGCACTGGGTCGATGGCAAGAGTGCTAAGGAGCTTGCTAAGGCCTGGTGCGGCAGAGCCTCTGCCCCCGCCGTGCCTGTTGAGTTACAGGAATTGCTAAGCACCCATCCCGATATCGACGGCGCCGCATTCCTCGAAGCCATCCCGGAGCACAAGGTCGCATTCGACAACATCCCAGGAGAGCCACGGAACACCGACTTGGTATGTATCGCTGAACGAGCCAATCAACGCATCGCTATTAGCATCGAGGCAAAGGCCGACGAGCCTTTCGGCGAACTGGTCGCCAATGTACTCAGGACACCACCGCCGTCGCGACGGCCCGAGCGGTTGGAAAGGCTTTGCCAAGCTCTTCTAGGCAACCAGCCCGGCGACTTGCCCGGAATTGGCGAGCTTCGCTACCAGTTGTTCTACGGCATCGCAGCTGCCCTCGCTTATGCGGGTCAAGTCGACGCTTCGCACGCCCTCTTCGTAGTCCACGAATTCGTGACACCAAACACCAAGACAAGGCAGATCGACGCAAACGAGCGTGATCTCCAAAACTTCCTTAGCTTGCTTGCGCCTTTGACTGCTCCCCTTGGGCAACGCCTACACGGCCCAGTCCGCGTTCCCGGTAACGATTATATCCCCGGGCACATCCCTCTTTACATCGGCAAAGTGCGGACAGTAACAGGAGCCAATGCTGCCTAAACTGAACTGACAGCCTCAGCATCACGGAGTGATGGATAATTCGCGGGACTATTCGCGTGAATCTCTTTCTCATGATGCCATTTTCTTAACCTTTCTGTCCTCTGACCCACGTCAACCATGCGGTTTAAATAGGCCCCCGAAGTACATCGGCGTTCTCTCACGGCGGAGACACGGGTTCGATTCCCGTTGGGACTACCAACCGCAGCCAAAACTTATCGATTATTCCCCCGAAACAATTTCAGGGGAACCAGAACGTTGCGCCATTTGGTGTGCCTGGGGCGCGCCTTCCCATCCCTCTTACCGGAAAAAAAGTCAGCCGCAGGATTTTATCGGAAAAAGCTTTCAGCGGTCAGCTTTCAGCCATCAGCAAACACATATCGGGGCAATGCATGTAGTCGCCAACTTGCTGCAACGCCAACCTTTACAACCTCACCCCTTCCCGATTAATCCACTCCTCCAACGCCTCCAACGCCCTTTCCGCATAAGCCGCCCCCCTGAGTTTCTTGGGGATGCGGCCCTCTAATGGCGGGAACAGCCCGAAATTGACGTTCATGGGCTGGAAGTCGCGGGTCTCGGTGTTGGTGAGGTGATTGATGAGGGCGCCCAGGGCGGTCTCCCGGGGCGGGGTGATGAGCGGCTGCCCCAGCATCTGACGGGCGGCGTTGATCCCGGCCAGCAATCCCATGGCCGCGGATTCCACGTAGCCCTCCACCCCGGAGATCTGCCCCGCCAACAAGATCTGGGGATGGTCCAGGAAATTGAGGAAGGCCGACAAAATGCCCGGCGAGTGGATGAAGGTGTTGCGGTGGATGGAGCCCAGGCGCACGAACTCGGCCTGCTCCAGGCCCGGGATGAGCCGGAAGACCCTTTCTTGCGCCCCGTACTTCAACTTGGTCTGAAAGCCCACCAGGTTGTAGAGCGTCCCTTCCCGGTTTTCGGCCCGAAGCTGGACCACCGCAAAGGGCTGGCGTCCGGTTTTCGGGTCCACCAGGCCCACGGGCTTCATGGGGCCGAATAAGAGGGTGCGGTAGCCTCGGGCCGCCATAATTTCCACCGGCAGGCAGCCCTCAAAGTAGCGGGGCTCCTCAAACGACTTCAACGGCGCCTGCTCGGCACTGGTTAAGGCTTCATAAAAGGCGGCGTACTCGGCTTCGGAAAACGGGCAGTTGAGGTAGTCGTCCCCGGCCCCGTAGCGGGAGGCCCGGAAGACTTTTTGCCGGTCGATGGACTCCGCCGCCACAATGGGGGCGATGGCGTCGTAGAAATGCAGGTGTTCTTGTCCGGTGAGCCTTCCCAACGTCGCGGCCAGGGAGTCTGACGTCAGCGGCCCCGTGGCGATGATCGTGGTCTCCTCCGGGTCCGGGGCCTCAACTTCTTCCCGGATGATTTCGATCCGCGGCTCAGCTTCCAGGACCCGCGTGATATAAGCGGCGAACTCCCCCCGGTCCACCGCCAGGGCCTTGCCCGCCGGCACCCGGGTCGCCAGGGCTGCGGCCATAATCAGGGAATCAAGCCGCCGCATCTCCTCCTTGAGCAAACCCACGGCGCTCTCGCGGCTGTCAGCCCGGAGAGAGTTGCTGCACACCAACTCCCCCAACAACGGCGACTGGTGGGCCGGCGAGAATTTTCGGGGCTTCATCTCATAGAGACGGACCCGGACCCCCCGGCGGGCCGCCTGCCAGGCCGCCTCACTCCCCGCCAGCCCCCCGCCGATGATGGTGAGGCACTGGTTTTCGGTTTTTGGTTTTCGGTGGTCATTAACTACCGGGGTTTCGGTTCTGGGTTCTGGGTTCTGGGTTTTGGGCGGCATTTTTCGGTTAGCGCTAACCTAAACCTATGAGACTATTTGGGGGAAACGCCTTATGGTTTCAATTCTTATCAACAGCGTGAAAGATCAAGACAGCTCCTCATGGGCCTGTGGCACGCCCATAAATTATCAGAAGTCACGTAGGGCGGGCGTCCTCGCCCGCCACTCAACTGGATTGGTGGTGCGTAGAACGCACCCTACGATAGACCTTTCAGTGCAGACGATTTTTCCCAGAACCCAGAACCTAAAACCCAGAACCTATTCATCAACTGCCGGGGCGGCCTCCTCAAAGCTGCATTCGTCCCGGGGGCAGAGGATCTTCTTGCCTTTTTTCATCAGCCAGGGGTGCTGGCACTGAGGGCAGGGCCGCTCCTGGGGCGGCTGGTTCATGGTGAAGGCGCATTTGGGATAGTTGCTGCAGCCGTAAAAGATCCCCCGGCGGGACCGGCGTTTCGTCAGGTGCCCGCCGCAGCCTTCCCTCGGGCAGGAGTAGGCGGCGTCGGCCTCCGGGTCCTGGGGGACCACCTTTCCCTCGGCGTCCCGGGTAAAATTCTGGGTGAATCTGCACTTGGGATACCCGGAGCAGCCCAGAAATTCTCCCAGCCGCCCGCGGCGCAACAGCAACTCTTTGCCGCACTTGGGGCAGGTAAGTCCGGTGGGCACGGGCTTGCCCCGGACCACCGGGGCCGGGCCGGGCGCTTCTCCCGGGGCTGAGGGGGGCACCGGTTCCAGCCCCGCAAGGCTGATCCGTCCCTGGGCATCCCGGGAAAAATCCCCGGTGAAGCCGCACTTGGGGTAGGCGGCGCAGCCTACGAACTCGCCGTTTTTGCCCCAGCGCACCACGAGCTCGCCGCCGCACTCCGGACAGGTCAGATCGGTGGGGATGCTTTTCACCTTGCGCATGCCGGTCTTGGCCGCATCCAGATGCTGGGCAAAGTCACCGTAAAAATCCTGCATGAGCTGTTGCCAGGGGACCTTGCCTTCGGCTACCCGGTCCAGGTCGTCTTCCAGGCCCGCAGTGAACTTGGGGTCCATGATGTTGGGAAAATTTTCCACCAACAGATCGCTCACCACCAGCCCCATCTCAGTGGGCCGGAGCGCGGTTTTCTCCTTCACCACATAGAGCCGGTCCTGGAGGTTGGTGAGGATGGTGGCGTAGGTGCTGGGCCGGCCGATCCCCTGGACCTCCAGTTCTTTGATGAGGGAGGCCTCGGTGAAGCGGGCCGGGGGCTTGGTGAAATGCTGCTGAGGGTCAAAATCGCGCAACTGGAGGACATCGCCGGCGGCCAGCGGCGGGAACTTCACCGGGCCTTCGGTATCTTCGGTCTCCCGGGACTCCTGGTAAACCTTGGTGAATCCGGCGAATTTCAACACCGAGGCGGTGGCCCGGAAGAGGTAATCGGAGGCCGCGACGTCTACCGTGGTCAGGTCAAAGACCGCCGGCGTCATCTGGGAGGCCACGAACCGCCGCCAGATCAGTTCATAGAGGGCCATCTCATCCTTGCTGAGATGCGCCTTGACGTCCTGGGGCCGCCGGGTCACTCCGGTGGGCCGGATGGCCTCGTGGGCCTCCTGAGCCCCCTTGGGGCTCTTGAACCGGTTGGGAGCGGCGGGGAGATACTTGGCGCCGTAAGTCTGATCGATAAAGGTTCGCACCGCGTCCAGCGCCTCGGCCGAAACCCGGGTGGAGTCACTCCGCATGTAGGTAATGAGGCCCACGGGGCCTTCGTCCCCCAGGTCCTTGCCTTCATAGAGCTTTTGGGCCAGGCTCATGGTCTTTTTGGGGGGAAACCGGAGCTTGCGGTTGGCCTCCATCTGCAGGCTGCTGGTGATGAAGGGGGGCGCGGGGTTCCGCCGCTGGGGCTTGGTGTCGATCTTGGCGACCTTAAACTCCGCGGTCTCCAGGGCATCCAGGATCTTTTCCACCGCCACCACGCTGCCGGGCTTGAGGTTCTTGTTCTTGTGCTTATAGAGATAAGCCACGAATGGCGGTGGCGCCCCGGCGTCCAGGCAGGCGTCCAGGGTCCAGTACTCGTCGGGCACGAAGGCCATGATGGCCCGCTCCCGGTCGCACACCAGCCGCAAGGCCACGGACTGGACCCGGCCGGCGCTCAGCCCCGTTTTCACCTTCTGCCACAACAGCGGGCTGATCTGGTAGCCCACCAGGCGGTCCAGGATGCGCCGGGCCTGCTGGGAATCGTAGCGGGGCCGGTCGAGCTTGACCGGCTTCGCCAGGGCCGCCTTGATGGCCTTGGGGGTCAGCTCCAGGAGCAGCACCCGGTGAAAGCGGTGGTTTTTCTCCCCCAGAACCTCGGCGATGTGCCAGGCGATGGCCTCCCCTTCCCGGTCCGGGTCCGGCCCCAGATAAATCTCTGAAATGCCCGCCGCCGCTTCCTTTAAGTCTTTGACAACCTTGGCCTTTCCCAGAATGGTGACGTATTTGGGCGCAAACTCGTGTTCCAGGTCCACCCCCAGCTCGTTTTTGGGCAGGTCCTTGATGTGCCCTTTGCTGGAGATCACCTGGATGTCGTCGCCCAGGTATTTTTGCAGGGTTTTCGCCTTGGTGGGCGATTCCACGATAAGCAATGATTTTGGCATAGGCTAGGTTATATACATTATTTTGATTCGGGGTCAATGCGGGACAGGGTTTCTGCGAGCCGATTTAGAAGGTTGATTGACTATTTTTATCTGAAGGCGGTGGCTCCAATTATGTCAAAATAATGACATGTTTCGCCAAAATTTCCACTTATTATTATCGTCTCCGAAACCAAGCAAATTTATATTATCGAGAAATATGGGTTTCGTTAATAAATTCCGGCCTTGCCCTTGCCGATAATTAGGGAGACTTGGCTGCTCATACCAACGATAATTTCCTCACGGACACAATGGAAGATGAAAAATGCTGCTGTTGGTGGGGCGACCGTCTCTGGCCGCCAAATCGGTTGGCGGGCGGGACGCCCGCCCCACTGCACGGAGGCCCGCCCCACTGAGATATTTTCATATAAAACTGTGATCATGCAGGTATCTTATCTTCATGTAGGGGCGGACCTGTGTGTCCGCCCTCAGGTTGGCACTCTCAATTCCCCCCCAGCACATAGCACTTCCCCGGCAGTTCCTTTACCAGGCCCTGGAGTTCCAGGAGGGTGAGGCGGGCCAGGACGTCATGGACGGGGAGACGGGCGGCCTGGACCAGTTCCTCCAGCTGCAGCGGCTCCGAGCCCAACAGCGGCAGCAGCGGGTCCTCCGGCGCCGGGCGGATAAACCCCGGGGCTTCGGCCACCCGGCCCGGGGTGGCGGCGGGGGCGAACAGCGGCCCGGGCGCCTGGCGCAGGGCCGGGAGCTCATGCAGGATATCCTCCACGTCCTGGACCAGCTTGGCCCCCTCCTGGATGAGGCGGTGCGGCCCCATGCTGGTGGGCGAATCGATGGGGCCGGGGACCGCAAAGACCTCCCGGCCCTGGTCCAGGGCGTAGCGCACCGTGATGCCGGTGCCGCTCTTCACTCCGGCCTCGATCACCACCACCCCGAGGGCCAGGCCGCTGATGATGCGGTTGCGGATGGGGAAATTTTTGGCCTCAGGCGGCGTCCCCAGGGGAAACTCGCTGACCAGGGCCCCATGCTCCGGGATCTCCTGGTAGAGTTTGAGGTTTTCCGGCGGATAGACCACGTCCAGGCCGCAGCCCAGCACCGCCAGGGTGCGGCCGCTCATCTCCATGGCCCCCGTGTGGGCCGCGGTGTCGATGCCCCGGGCCAGGCCGCTCACCACCGCCACGCCCCGGGCGGCCAAGGCCCCGGCCAGACGGCGGGCCGCCTTGAGCCCGTAATAGGAAGCCCCCCGGGTCCCCACCACGGCCACCGCCAGGCTGTCGGCCGGGGTCAAGGTCCCCTTGATGTACAGCAGCAACGGCGGATAGGGGATCAGTTTAAGACCGGGGGGAAAGCGGGGGTCGTCCCGGGTAACCATCTCGGCCCCTTGCGCCGTAAGCTGCGCCAACCGCTCCTCCAGCTTATCCCAATCCCGGAAACCGACAATCGCCTTAGCCATGGCCGGGCTGATGCCTCTGACGTCCGCCAGGTCCTGAAACGAGGCCTGAAAGACCGCCCCGGGACTGCCGAAGCGCTGGAGCAACCGCTGCCCCAACACGATCCCCACCCCGGGGATGCTCCGCAGACCCAGCCAGGGAAGTTTGTCGGTCATGGCGCTTTCTCCAGAATGCCTTTGCCTAGGAAATACCCATCTCGTTTTGTTTCTATGCGATTTAGGAATAGAGCACAAGGAAAAAGCTGATGGACAGGCGAAACCTTTGACTGGACTACTCTGCTCCACCTCCAGACCGACCCCGGCAGCTTGATCCATTTGCGAGGCCCAGCATAACTTTGTTCCGGAAATTTTGATAAGTCAGGGTCTTGACAAGGCAGCGCTGGGCTTGGGCTTACAATCAAACCTGTAAGGGCGTGGGGGTGGGATTCCCCGGCGTTATTCGCCCTTTGAATTTTTAATCAAACTTCAAGCAATTTTCTTGACAATTTTCATTTACTCATGGTAATTGCAATTATTCTTTAACATAAAAAATATAAACTAACATATAAATAAATTTCTTGAAAAATATTAATAAGTTAGTTAATTTTTATCTAGGAGTCTCCCGTATGCCGCGCCGAAGGATTTCTGTTACCGCGTTCCTGGTTGTGCTCATGCTCTGCCTCCAGGCGGGGCCGGCAAGGCCCGGCATCCTGGAAAAGGCCAGCCAGTTGCTCTGTCTGGTGCGAACCGATCCCAATCCCATACCCCTATCGTCCTTTTTGCGGCGCCTGCCCAACGGGGAGGCCGTGGCTTACACCTTGCCCGCCGGCACCGTATTCATGGTGACCAAACTGAACTGGTCGTTCACCGCTGACACCCCTGCTCCGACTGGCGACGTCCTGTTCACCGTGGGCAATCATTACCGGATTAAAGCGACCCTAAACAATGGCCGCGCCGCGTTCAACGACGGCACCACCTTCGGAGTTCCCATCAGCAATATGAGCCAGGTTGTGAAGGTCAGCATGTTTGGGGACCCGACCCAAACCCCCGTGGCCGGCACCTTGAGCGTCCGGCTGCTGGGGTACACCGCGCCCGACAATTGATTGCCGGAGGCGCATTCCAGGAGAGTCCAGCCGACCCACCCCGTATCCATCCAGAAGGAGAACCGCCATGCCCCGCCGGAAACTCGTTGCCGTCCCCCTGCTGCTCTTGATTCTGGCGCTGTCGGGCGCCGGGGCGGCGCCGGCCGCCATCCTGCAAAAAGGCAGCCAGATCGTTAATCTGGTAGCCCCTGCGAATAACGATGGCTACATTACCTTCAGCGAACTGTCTATCCGCAACGCCGACGGCAGCCTTTCCCCCTTCATCCTGCCAGCCAATACGGTTTTGGTTATCAACAAGATCGCCTGGAATTTCATTGCTTCGCAACTCAGCTCCGGCTCCGTGCAATTCAATCTGGGAGAATATTACCGGATGGGGGCCACGATAACCAATAACCGTTGCTCCAGCAGTGACAGCACCCTTCCCGGAGTCGCGGCCACCAACATGAACGCCAGAATTTTCCTGGAGCAAGTCGGGGACCCGGCCAGAAGTCCCATCCCCGGTCTGCTAAGTATGAGGATCGTCGGCTATACCGCCCCGGATAATTGAGCCGGCGGCCAAAATGGATAGTTAGCTCTTAAGGCAACCATTAAACAAAAGGAGAAGCATCATGATCCGCCGGAAACTGTTCGCCGCCCCCGTTATGCTGGTGATGCTGATGCTCCTTGTCGTCGGGGCGGCCTCTGGCGATTCCATCCTGACCAGCACTAACCAAATAGCGCAGGTGGTCAGTCCTGCCGGCAACAGCGGCAGTTTCCTCATCTCCAGTATGCTGGGGGTTGACCGCAGCGGCGCCCTTAAACCTATCTCTGGTCCTATGC
>Ga0351866_10073_pt1 | contig 40108 bp, 37 predicted proteins | sample TotcelFGM3001L11_FD_206783 | JGI IMG/M metagenome (GOLD analysis project Ga0351866, IMG submission 206783) | Enriched cells from coal bed in the Powder River Basin, Montana, United States - Total cells FGM rep2 HSBNCT.FGM.300.1.L11 ...
AGGAGATGGGGGAGCAGCGTGATGACGCCGTTCTCCCAGCGATAGGCTTTGGTGTCGTAGGAGGTGCCCTGAATATGGTACCAGCCCGCCACCACACCCTGGTCGTTGATGCTGACAAATTTTTCACTGGAAGGATAGTTAAGGTCCGCCCCCGCTGGCAGAACTATTTCGGTTACCTTGTACCTGTTCGCCCCGGGAACGGGAGCGGCCGCCACCAGCAACTCCAACAGCAGCTTGAAAGAATGTCGGGCGCTTACCATAATGGTTTTCTCCAGAGAATAGGTCGATCGATTAGTCGGCGTCTTGGCACCCTGAGGTGCCTGGAGGTGAGTGGCGAGTCAGATAACCGGAATAACGGAGGTTGAGAAAGGCGCTCTGAAGACGCGGACTCTGGCGAAAATAGTTTGAATAAAGGTTAGTTTAAGGGTGAAGGGGGGTCGTGGGCGAGGTACTTCAAGTAGCTAAAAACCAATAGCCACGCAGATTTTTTCTGTAGGAAGATCGACTCAGGCATGTCCCTCTTATCCTATGATCAGGGGCATTAAAGGTAACTGACCACCTCTGTCAAAATTCATTAAAACATTTTTTCATCATTGTAAAGTCATTTCTTTAACCCTAGATTTCTTGGGTCGACAAAAACTTCTTCAGAATGAAAAAAGGGTGTGGATATGATCGGAATAGCGAAATGGGCTTTTGTGGGGGGGCGGAATCCTTTTTGGTCCGATGATACTATGCCTTGACGGATAAGGTGTCCGGTTAAATTTTGACCATTAGGGTCTTGGGCCTGGCCCCCATCCGGGAGCGGCCGGACCATCCGCCAGCGCCGCCGGGATTGGCGGCCTGATTAGCCATGCCCCTTTGAGACCGGCGCCACCGGCCTGGCTAGCTGGGAACCCGGGGCCGCCGGCTCGTCTTCAGAGTGAGACCGGCCCTCCTGGTTCCGTAAATCCCTCTGAGCCCGCTTAACTGCGGGCAATGATGAACACCCCCAAACAGGTAATGACTATGCCCGCCATGCGCATGAGGCCCACTGCTTCACCGAACATAAGCCGGGCCAGGACGGCGGTAAAGACGTAGCCCAGGCTGATCAGGGGATAGGCGTAGCTGACTTCCGCCTTGGACAAGACGATGAGCCAGACCATGAAACCCAGGCCATAGCAGAGGAGACCGAAGAGCACAGGGAGATTGGTGGCTGCTTTGAGAAAGACCGGTGGCAAGGTCGACAGGGAGAGAGAAAAATTGCCGATCTTGGACATGCCGTATTTTAAAGACAACTGCCCGGTGACATTGAGGATGACATCGATTAAGATCAGGATCAGAACTGCGTATTTGACCATTGCACCGTCCCTTGAGAAAATGGAATATCTAATTAGATTCTGATTTTCGGAAAAGTTAACCCCCGATGCAAGGAAATAAATTTTCCCAGGCCCTGCCGGGCTTAACCGGGTGCGCTGCTGAAAAGCTCTGATGAGACCGAATAACCTCTTGAAAACCCTGGGGGTATTTTTTGCGGGCTGTCTGGTGGCGCTGGCGGTGCTGGAAGTGCTGCTCCGGGTCTACAATCCCCTGGAAATGCGCTTCCGGCCCGACCGGATCGTCTTGCCGGTCAACAAGCGGTATATCTTCAATAACGCCGACAAATTTACCAAACTGCCCCCCACGACGAAACACACGAAGAATAGTCTGGGTTTCCGAGGCGCCCCGCCTCCCCGGGATTTCCCTGACTATCTGACCTTCATCACCATCGGCGGCAGCACCACGGAATGCTTTTACCTCTCCGACGGTCGGACCTGGCCGGATCTCCTGGGCCAAAATCTCTCCCGGGAGTTTAACCGGGTGTGGGTCAACAACGCCGGCCTGGATGGCGCCACCACCTACCGGCACCTCATCCTGATGGAGGATTATGTCGCTCAATTGCGGCCCAAGGTGGTGTTGTTCCTGATCGGCATCAATGACGTGGGCGCCGGGAACCTCGAGGCGGCCGCCAGGCGCCCGGGGCATGATCTGAGGCGCAGGTGGCAGGCCCTCCTGAATCGCAGCGAGGTCTATGCCCTGGGGCAGAATCTCTATCGCTACTTCGTGGCCCAGAGTCGGGGCTTGCACCACACGGAAATTGACTTGAGAACCGCCGGGACGCTGAATCTGCCGCCCGGAACTGCGTCAAAGCTGTTGCGGAATTACGCGGCCGACTCTCTGCCCTTTTTCGCCGCCCGGCTGGAGAAGCTCGTCAAGGTTTGCCGGGAGCGCGGCATCGAGCCGGTCCTGACCACCCAGCCGACCCTCTATGGGCCGGGCATCGATCCGGTCACCGGTGTGGACCTTTCGGCGGTCAGGGTAGGGGATAAGAACGGCAGGTTCATGTTTCAGGTTATAGAACTCTACAACGGGGTAACCCGGCAGGTGGCCAAAACCAACGGGGTGCTGTTAATCGACCTGGCCCGGGAACTGCCCCGGAACTCCGCTCTTTACTATGACTACCTCCACTACACCGAACCCGGGGCCGCAGCAGTGGCCGGGATCGTCGCCCGAAACCTGGAGCCTTTTCTGGCTGCCCGCTTTCCATCCTTCAAGAAATAGTCAATTCCTAACAACATTACCCTGAGAATCCCCACTTTTTGAAAAAATGGCTTTCAAAGGAAATCCAATAAGTTGCTTACTTCGGGAAAGAAGGGTAGGGGGATTTGGGTTCCTGGGCCACGTGCCATAACGAAATAACCTTTAAGCGTTCGCTTGGTTATTTCAGCTCCAGGCGCTACGATAGAAATTTAGACGTAGGGGCGGGTTTAAAACCCGCCCCTACAGGGATTTTTTGGCAATTACTTGGGCTCCGCCGCCAGCACCTCGGGCTCGACGTTGGCGGCGTACTTGGTGAAATTCTCCCGGAAGCGGGCCGCCAGGTCCTTGGCGGTGGTTTCATAGGCCTGGGGGTCGGCCCAGGTTTTCTGGGGATAGAGGATGGCGTCCGGCACCCCCGGGCAGGTGGTGGGCACGGTGAGGCCGAAAAAGGGGTCCCGGTAGGTGGGGACGCCGTCCAGCTTGCCGGACATGGCGGCGTTCAACAGCGCCCGGCTGTGGGCGATTTCCATGCGGTGCCCAACCCCGAAGGGCCCGCCGGTCCAGCCGGTGTTCACCAGCCAGCAGGTGGGCTGGTACTCCCGAATTTTTTCCCGAAAGAGCTTGGCGTAGACCTCGGGCGGCAAGGCCAGAAAAGGCGCCCCGAAGCAGGTGCTGAAGGTGACCTGGGGTTCGTTGCCCATGCCCCGCTCCGTGCCCGCCACCTTGGCGGTGTAGCCGCTGAGGAAATGGTAGGCGGCCTGTTCCGGCGTCAGCCGGGCGATGGGGGGCAGGACCCCGAAGGCGTCGCAGGCCAGCATAAAGATGTTCTTGGGGTGGTCACCCATACCGCCGCGCACGATATTCTGGAGATGGGTGATGGGATACGCCGCCCGGGTGTTCTCCGTCAGACTGTCATCGTTCAGATCCAGGCGGCGGGAGGCCAGGTCGATGCCGACATTTTCCAGGATGGTCCCGAACCGCCGGGTGCATTCGTAAATTTCCGGTTCGGCGGTGGGACTCAGGCGGATGACCTTGGCGTAGCAGCCCCCCTCGAAGTTGAAGATGCCGCCCATGCCCCAGCCGTGCTCGTCATCGCCGATGAGCTTGCGCTGCGGGTCGGCGGACAGGCTGGTCTTGCCGGTCCCGGAGAGGCCGAAGAACAAGGCTGTGTCTCCGTCAAGGCCCTCGTTGGCGGAACAGTGCATGGACAGTACTTCTTTCTGGGGCAGGTAGTAGTGCAGGATGGTGAACACCGATTTCTTGATCTCCCCGGCGTAGGAAGTGCCTCCGATGAGGATGAGTTTCCGGGCGAAATTGACGATGATGAAGGCCTCGGACTTGGTGCCGTCCAATTCCGGCACCGCGTGAAAGTCCGGGGCGCTGATAATGGTGAACTCCGGAGCGTGCTGCGCCAGTTCCTGCTGGTCTTTGATCTGCACGAACAGGTTGCGGGCGAAGAGGTTTTGCCAGGCCTGGGTGGTGATGATGCGGATGGACAGGCGGTAGGTCGGGTCAGCCCCGGCGTAACAGTCCTGCACAAAGATTTCTTTGCCCTGGAGGAAGGCCAGCAACCGGTAGTAGAGCAGGTCGAATTTTTCTATCTCCAGGGGCTGGTTCTCCGGCCCCCAGGAGATGTGATGGGCGCTGGAAGGCTCCTTGACGATAAACTTGTCCCGGGGCGACCGGCCGGTATAAACCCCGGTCCGCACCACGATGGGGCCCAGATGGGCGATGAGTCCCTCGCCCCCGGAGACGATCTGCTCATAGAGGGCGGAGGTGGGCAGATTCCAATGAACCGCCTTCACATTGCGGATGCCGTGCGCTTCCAAGCCTTTTTCCATGTGCTACCCCCTGATGTTCTTACCCCGCTGACTGTGATTACCCGACGAGAGGCTTAGGTCTCAGTTGTTACAAATCGGCATGAGGTTCTGGGGTTTATTGGCCTCGGCCGTCTGGTTGTGTAACCTGATGAACTTGTCTCTCAATCTATGCTCGATGGAAAGATCCGGGGACCCGAACCCAACCTTGATCAAATAAGCATTGACGAATATGCGATTTTTCAAGTAAATGTAAGCGCTCACCCGGCGGTGATCCATAATCTGATTGTTTTTTATCAGGACCTGCTTTCCCAGAATCCGGCGGCGCAAATAATCCAGGGTCTCGGCTGGTTGGTTTATCTGCACTCCTAAAAATCTGACCTTGAGGCCGGTCTCCAGTTCGATGGTGTCCGCATCAATAATTTGGGTAACTTTATGGAGGCCGGTCGGGTCGACTCGGCGGCCGGGGGCCTCCGGGCGGGCCACGGCATCGCGAATTGCCGGATTATAATCGATTTCCGGGAGTTCCTCAATTTTTTTGTGGGGCTTGCTTATTTGCAGGTCGCCATAAAACGGTAAGCGATCACTGCCGCCGATTTTTTTGGGGATAGCCTCCAGAAAGTCCGGGTTGATTTCATAGCCCACGGCATTACGGCCCAAATCCAGGGCCGCCTTTACCGTAGTGCCGCTCCCCAGAAACGGGTCCAGCACCGTGTCGCCCGCGAAGGTGAACATTTTGATCAGCCGCCGGGGCAGTTCCTCGGGGAACATGGCCTCGTGCCCCGCTTGCCGGACCCCGCCAAAATGCCAGTGCCCGGCGAAGTATTCCTTCCATTCCTCCTTGGTCAGCTTCGAGGCGGCCTTGATTTCCGGCGAGACTTTTTTGCTCGGCCCCGGCTTTTTAAAGATCAGGATAAATTCGTAGTCGATCTCCACGATGCCGTTGGGGGGAAAGGGGTAGGAGCCCATGATTACCGCGCCGCCGCTGGGGTTCATGGTGGTCTTTTTTTGCCAGATGATGGCCCCCAGGAAGTCGAAGCCGAGGTGCTCGCACTGGTTGATGAACTCGGCGTGCAGGGGGATGACTTTGTAGCGGCCATAGACCGCGGCCCGGGCGAACTGGTCGCCGACGTTGATGCACAGCCGCGCCCCTTCCCGGAGGACCCGGAAACACTCCCGCCAGGCGTGATACAAGTCCTTCAGATACTCATGCAGGCTTTGGCCGTAGCCGATCTGGCCGGGAACCCCGTAGTCCTTGATATGCCAGTAGGGCGGCGAGGTCACTGCCAGGTCGATGCCGGCATCCTCTACTTCCGTCATGGCCCGGCTGTCGCCGAGATAGACTTTGGCCCAGTTAGGCATGAATAATCCATTATCACATTGACCGCAGCTTGGGAAGGAGTGAACGCTGGTTCGGCTTCCCTGGATTCCCCGGAAGAGATCGGGAGTGGAGGTTTGGGGGTCTTCTCTAGGGGGTAAAGGTATCGCGTCCCGGCTAGGCTTATCTGGCATAACTAAGCTCTAATGCGGATTATTCGTTAGTCTCCCAATAGCCCGGTGGCACAGGCTTCCAGCCTGTGTAAAATACCCACCCTTCTGCGGATTTTTGGTTTACTTATTAATTTCGATAAGTTATCGGACATGTTATAAAGTTCGTGAATAAAGTGGGCGAAAAGGGCCGTAGGGCCGTAGGGCGGGAAAGTGAAACGCATCCCGCCTTCGGCAATCGGGTTGGGCTTCATCGATGCCGAACGAAAGGTGGGATGCACGGCGATCCGGGTGCTCTTCATAGAGGACAAGCCGCAAGACCTGCTCAAAATCCCTTAGCTTTTCTGTGATGAAAGGGGTATATTTTTCATATGGCCCAATACCAGTACACCCCGTATTTTGAAAATGAAGTACTGCGAAAAAGGCCCTATCTTCAGAAGGAATGGTGCATTCAGGTTTTGGAGAATCCCATCAGAATGGAGCGGCAAGAAGGCAATCGGTGGCGATTCTGGGGTCGAGTTCAAGAGCTTGGAGGAAGAGTCTTGCGGGTTGTCACTCTGGAAGACAAGGTCACCATCCACAATGCGTTTCTTGATAGAGGATTCAAAGAATGAAGATCAGCTACTATCCTGATACGGACTCTCTGTACATCGATCTATCCGAGCAGCCGAGTGCAGAGAGCCGTGAGATTTCCGAGGGAGTGGTGCTGGATTACGACGCCCAGGGGCGGTTGGTCGGCATCGATATCGACAATGCCAGCCTTAAGGTTGAGCTTAAAAAACTTACTCTGAGCAAACTCCCCGCCAGTGAAAAGATAATCGCTGCTTAATTTTGCTTACCGCGTTAACGGCGGGATGCGCTGCGCTTTTTCGCTTCGGGCTTTGAAACCTTGAATGCTGTTAAAACCTTAGATACAGCTATCATATCCATATCAACTCACTGTAACGGATTTTGAAAGGGAGGATAGATAGCAGTTATCTTCATCCTCACTGATCTCAGATCTGTGTCGTTTAGGGATCACATAGCGGGAAGAGAACCGCTACTATCCATATTTCCGGGAGTCCCCGTCGACTTTCTGCTATCTTGACCTCCGCAGTAAAGAACCGATTAAGTTTTGGGGTCCGCAAAACGTTTAAACTTAAGAATTGGGGAAGGGGGCCAGAAGGAACAGCCCCCTATCCCAGCTTTAGCCCAGGCCTCACCTGAATGGCCCGATCTTCAACCTACTCCTTTTTCTGGTCGTGCGGCACCTTGATGTCAACGGTGGCCGTGCTGCTGTTACCGGAGGCATCGGTGGCGGTAACCAGCACCGTATAGATCCGGCCGCTGGCCCGACCCGAACGCTCGGCCCGCAATTGCAGGATGATGACGCCCGTCGCCTGGTTGATCACCGGGTTGGTCCAGTCAGGCGCGGTGTCGCCGTCTCCCGTGCCCTACACCGGTTCGCTGCTGGACACCGCGGCGGACAGGTTCACCGGCAGGCCGTTATTGTCCACGGCATTGGCCTGAATGATGATATCCACCATCTGGTGGTTGGGCGGCCACAAGAGGCTCTTGTTCACAGAAGGCGCCAGAGTGGGCTTCTGAGTGTCGATGATCTCCACCAGAAAGTCCTTCTTCTGGGGCGGGTTGTTGTTGTCGCTCACCTCAAGGGTGAGGGTGTGCCGGCCCAGGCTGAGACCAGCCGCTATGTTCTCGGGGAGCGAGACGGGCGAGCCCCCGGCGGGCGGGGTGACCTTCCCCCAGGCGAAGGTATTGTCCCCTTCCTTCCAGGCATAGGTCAATTCATCGCCGTCATAATCGGCCACTTCACCTCTGAGCACCACCGCGGTGCCCACCTCATAGGCGCCGGGCCCGCTCTGCACGGTGGCGTGGGGTGTGGCGTTCTCGATGGTCAGGATCATCTCGTCGCTGCCGGTGAGGGCCCCGTCGCTAACCTCCAGAACCAGGGTGTGCGTACCCAGAGACATGGTCACCGAACCCAAAGTCAAGGGGGCCTCGCCGCTCGGTCCCACAGGCAGCCACTCCGTCAGGGGGCTCATCCCTTCGGCCAGCTTCTTGACCCAGCGGTAGGTCAGAGCCCCGCCATCCGGGTCGGCGGCCGTACCGTATAGGGTGGCGGCGGCCACCTGCTCACTGGAGAGGCTCACATTGTCCCCGGCGTCAGCCGTGGGCGGGGAGCCCACCGTAAAGATCTGCACCCGCTGGTTGAAGGTGTCGGCGACAAAAAGCCGTCCCCCTGTCACCGCCACCCCAGAGGGTTGTTGAAACTCGCCGGGTCCGAAACCCTGAGTGCCGAACTGCAGCCGGAAGGTTCCGTCATTAGCGAAGCAGACGATGCGGTTGTTGCCGGTGTCCGCCACCCACACATTCCCCTGGTCGTCGACGTCTAATCCGGCAGGATAGATGGCTCCGATGCCAGACTCACTGCCGAGCTTCTTAAAGATAAGGTTGCCGGCGCCACCGAATTTCATCAAAGAGACATTATCCACGACGAAAATATTGCCGTTTACGTCCACAGTCATATCCTGGGGGTAATAATCTTGTTTGAAGGGCAAAAGCGTCAAGGTCCCCAGGCTTTCCCCGGTGGCGGTGAATTTCTTGACAATCAGGTGCCACAGGTTCGGAATATGGGTTGCAACATAGAGATTATCGCTGGCGTCAATGCCCATTCCCTTGACTGGCAGGGTGCTGTCGGTGACCTGGAATTTGGCCAGAAAGTTTCCCTGGGTATCGAATTTTTGAATGCAGCCGTTGCCGTTCCAGCCGTCGATCAACTGGTTGTTGCTGCATAGATAAATATTTCCGGTGCTATCTACAGCCACATCCCTGGGGGCCCAGAAGAATTCCCCAGGCTCCCAACCGTTGTGGCCGAAGGTCAAAACCAGGTTGCCTTCCCGGTCCAGCTTGCGGATACGGTGGTTGCCCAGAAGTTGATAGTTGCTGTAGCTTGACCAGAACCAGCGGTAGAGCTCATCAGTGAGATAAACGTTCCCCTGGGCGTCCTTGGTTAGGTGCACGGGCTTGCAGAATTCGTCGTCGCCTTTGCCGTTGCTGCCAAGGCTGAGGAGCACGGCGCCGCTCTGGTCAACCTTGGTCATGCGGTCCAGAAAGGTGGTGATATACAGGTTGTCCTGGGCGTCCAGCGTGATGGTGTTGCTGTAATACCCGGAGGGGAAATTTTTCACCCAGACGGGAGTCCCATCGTCAAAACGATACATGGAGATCCTGCCGTTATAATGCTGGCTGATGTACATCAGCCCCTGGCTGTCGAAGGCCACGTCCTTGATGGCGTCGTCGGTGAGGAGATACACCCCCAAGGAGTTGCCATCGGGGTCGAATTTCTTGATGCGGCCATGCCAGGTGTCGGCCACGTAGAGGTTGCCGTCGGGCCGGTCCAGACAATAGGGATCCTCACGAATATTCGGTTCCACGAAACCTTTTTGCCAGAGTAAATTGCCGGCCGCATCAAATTTGCGGAGGTAGGTCCACCAATCCACCGTATATATATTTCCGGCCGCATCCACCGCGATATCCCGGGCCGAGGTGTTGGTGATGATCTTCACGACGTTGCCGTCCTGGTCCAGCTTCTGGATGCGCCGGTTCTCCAGGTCGGACACGTAGAGGAACCCCTGGGTGTCAATGGTGACGCACCAGGGCAGGTTGAACTTGCCCGGATGGCCGGTGCCTCGATCGTAGGCATAGCCGCCGTAAAATTTCACGAATTGCCCTTGGGGATCATATTTCTGAATCCGGTGATTGCCCTGGTCCACAATATACATGTTCCCCTGGACATCCAGAGCCACGGCCCCGATGCTGTTGAACCGCCCCTGATTGCTGCCAACGGTCTTGAGGTAGGTGGGCGGTGAAAAAGCCGCGGCCCCGGCGGGAAGCAGCACCAAAGCGATCATGAACACCACTATTCCCGCCAGCCCCTTATTTTTTTGCTTCATATAGCGTCCCTCCTGATGCCTTGCCTGTGACGCGGCCAAAGAGAGAAAGGGGCGAAGCCGGAACTTGCACATGGTGCAGATTTCCCGGCCTCACCCCTCACGGTTGATGTTAGGTTTCGCCCATCATACCCCTGGACTTATTTCTTCCGCTTGTCATGGGGCACGATGACCTGCACTTCGGCAGTACTGAAGTTTCCGGCTGTGTCCGTGGCCTTGACGACAATGGTATAGATTCTGCCGGGGCCGCCGCCGGCGCGCTCCGCCCGGAGATTCAGGGTGATGACGCCGTTCACCTGATCCACCACCGGGTCGGTCCAGTCAGGCGCGGTGTCGCCGTCGCCGGTGCCGAGAATGGGTTCGCTGCTCTTGACCAAGGCCTCCAGAGTAACGGGCTCGCCGCTGTTGTCAGAGGCGTTGGCGACCACCGTGACCGCAACCATCTGGTGGTTTGGCGGCCAGAGGATGCCGGGAGTGACGGTGGGGGCCAGACTGGGAGCTACATTATCCACATAAACGACTTTCACCTCGAGGGCAGGAAAGCTCACGACCGCCGGATTGGTCCCGTCGTCAACCTGGAGGGTGATCAGATGGGTGCCAGGATCGAGATTCGCCAGACTAAGGTTGGGAAGGTCTACCGGGTCGCCCCCGGACGTGGTGGCTATCGTGCCCAATCCTAACACGGCGCTGCCCTCCAGCCAGGTGTAGGTCAGGCTATCACCATCGAAATCGGCTGCCCGGCCGCTCAGCACCACCATCTCGCCGCTCTGATAGGTGCCGCCGCCGTTGGCCGTGACACAGGGCGGGGTGTTGGCAATGGTCAGACTCATACTGCTGCTGACGGTTACCTGTGCGTCCTTGACTTCCAAGGTCAGGGTATGGCTGCCGATCCCCAGATCCTTGCCAGCCAGGGCGAGCGGACAGGATACGTTCCCAACCGCCGGGGTCCAAGTCAGCAACTCCGTCCCGCCTTCCAGCCAGCGGTATTGGAGGGCATCTCCATCGATATCGAAGGCGGTGCCCGGGATGGTGGTGGCGCTCACTTGGGAGGAATAGATGGATACTTCAGGACCAGCCTGGGCTGAAGGAGTATGATTGCGATTGACCACCGTCAACACCATGGCGTCGGAGGCCGTCGCCTGACTGGTATCTTTGACTTCCAGGGTCAGGGTGTGGGTTCCAGCCGTAATGACGGCGGGGTTGAGAGATAGTGGGCAGGCGCCGCCCTGGGCTGCGGTCCAATCGAGCAGCACCGTGGCGCCCTCAAGCCAGCGGTATTGGAGGGTATCCCCATCATCATCGGTGGCGGTGCCCGGGATGGTGGTGGCGCCGACCTCGTCGGTATAAATGGTCATATCAGTGCCGGCATTGACCGTGGGCGGGTGGTTGACCGACAGCGGCCCGATAAGTTGGGCGTACTTGGTATAGTTGCTATCCTGATAATACCACGTCACCAGAAAGTTACCATTGCCGCCATAGGCCAGGGCCGGAAACCAATCATTGATTACCGTTTTATAGAGCTGAATCCCGGCCGGGTCCAACACTACCCCGGCGGGGCTGATCCGGGCGCCCCGAATCCTGGAGCCGCCCCAGGCCACCAACCAATCGGTGCCGTTAAAGACGGCCTGGGGCCCCTTGGGCGCCCCATAACCGGCGTTGGCGCCTGTGGCAATCAGGAAGCCTCCGGAGGCGGCATCGCCGTCGAGCAAGGCCCCGGTCGGTGTCACCCGGTTGGCATAGATTTCCCCTGAACCACTGCGGTTGTCCTGCCAGACCACCAGGAATTTGGCGCCGTCAAAAGAGATGCCGCTGGGCATCCAGTTGGCCTGCTGGGCCGGCGCCGTGGAGATGGGAAAGGAGGGTCCAACGGTCCCAGTTGCGTTGTTCACAAATGCACCATAAAGATCGATATTTTCGTAAGAACCGTTCACCGGAGATATGGTCGCATCGAACCAGGTGATCAGATACTGCCCCCCGCCATAGCCGATTGCTGGCCAGTTCTGGACTCTTTCAAGGTGGCTTATGCGGAAATTATTCCCCAGGAGATCTCCGGTTCCTGAAACTTTTTGGCCATAAATATCGGTATAGTTGATGGTGCTGTAGTTTCGATTATCGGTCCAGACCACCAAAAAATTTGTGCCGTCGGAGGCCACCTGGGGATTATTGGCATTTTCCCGGTCACAGATTTGCTTCTCGCCCCCGAGACTACCATCGGTGTTTACCGTTTTCCCTAAAATACCGTAATAGATCGGGTCGGTGTTGGTCGACCACACTACCAGGTACTTCTCCCCGTTAAAGGCCAAGGCCGGGTAATTTTGATTATTATTGCGATACACCGTGGAAATGAGAAAAGGATCGCCGTCATAGGCGCCCGCCGGGGTGAGAAACCGGCCGTAAATATCGGCATAATACGGAGAATCATTATACTGGGTCCACACTACCAAGTAGCGGTTGCCGTCAAAGGCCACCGCCGCCTTTTCGCCGACGCCTGTCCCGGTGCTGATTTGCAGATCAGCCGCCAGCAGCGGGCCGATGTCGCCGCAGTTGGCCTGCCCTAAAAAGCCGAAAAATAAAAGTCTACAGCGCAGACACTGGCCAAAAAACGTGTACCCTTGATCTTTTCGAAATGCATCGTTACTGCCTCCCGATATGGTATTTGAATACTAATTCCCACGATCATCAGACGTCTTTCTGTTCTTGAAAAATTCTTATAGGGCGGCCAGTGGCCGCCGTAATCGGCTGAGACTTTCCATAATTTACGGGTGGGCCAACGGCCCATGCGCGACTGTTCGAAGCATTCCGAGGTTCGAGGCATTTGCCCCAAGGTCTCCCAAGAAAGCAAGGTTGATTCAGCTCCAGGAGCACCAGGCGCCCAGCATCGGCGGCGAGGGCCAGGGCCGCCTCAGAGCCAGCCAAAACCAGACCCCGGCGCAATTCAGTTCCACCGCCCATCGTGAGGCGCCAGGATTCGGGCCTCGGCGGTGCGGCATTGCCTGGGGCCTCACTGGCAGTGATAGCCACCGGGTAGATGCGGGTGCTCGCCTGGCCGGACCGCTCGTTGTGCAGTTGGTAAACCCATCGCGACCCTGGCGATGTGGTGGAACCTGCCCACATGAGCCGCAGCGATTGTTCGCCGAATTGGTCCGTTCGAACCCTGGACAGGGATGGGAAAAAGGTGGGAATCGGGACCGCGGGAAAGTCTCGGCGCCGGAACCTCTGCAAGGGGGAGTTTCCTTTCAGGGGTGAAGAAAAGTGGTGGTACGCCTAGCTCTTAATAAACCTTAGTCTATAAAAACAGCCCTCAGGCAATAAAAGCCTCCCAATATCAGTAAGTAACTTAAGTGGTTAAGCAATATAACCCGACGGGCTTCCGTTTGATAAATCGAACATTTATCAATGATGGCGAATCTAAATTGACCATATCCTTTAAATTATAGTGAATGCATTTAAGGCAAAGGATTTTTTTTGTCAAGAAAAAAATTCTATCCAGGAATGGTCGCCGTTTTAGGGTTCCTGTGACACGCCGTGAAGCCCAGGCAGGATAAATGCTGCGGCAGAAGCTTTGTGTCTCTCACTTGCCACTAGAAAGCTTTTCTCAGCAAAGCCGGATAGTTGAATATATGATCTGGATAGCGAAATGGAGCTTTGTGGGGGAGATTCTCACTTCGCCAGAGATTTCAAACTCTGCCGCAGCAGGTCTTCCAGGCTGCCGGCGCCCAGGGCCTTGGCCGCTTCCAGGGCTTTTTCCGCCAGATTTTTGGGATACCCCAGGTTGAGAAGGGCCGAGAGGGCGTCCTGCATGAGTTTCTCCCCGGCCGAGGCCGGGCGCGGGCGGCGGGCCGTGGGCAGCTTATCCTTGAGTTCCAGCACGATGCGGGCGGCGGATTTCTTGCCGATGCCGGGAATCCCGGCCAGGCGCTTATCGTCGCCGGCCAGCAGGGCCTGGGCGAAGTCCTCGGGGTTGATGCCGCTCAAGATGTTCAGCGCCGTCTTGGCCCCCACCCGGGGAATGCTCAGGAGTTGCAGGAACACGTCCTTTTCCTCCTGGGTGTTGAAGCCGTAAAGGTGCAAGGCGTCTTCCTGCATGCGGGTATGAATCTGGAGGGCGACCGCGGCCGGCGGCTCCGGCAGGGCATAAAAGGTCGACAGGGGAATGAAGATGCGATAGCCCACGCCCCCCACCTTCACCAGGATCTGGTTCGGGGATTTATCGAGAAGCTGGCCTTCCAGGTAACCGATCATGGCGAGGCTCCCGGCCAGCGGCTGTGAAACAGGTGGCACATGCCCACCGCCAGGGCGTCGGCGGCGTGCTCGTTTTCCGGTTCGAGCCCCAGGAGTTGCTTCACCATCAGCTGCACCTGGGTCTTGGAGGCCCGGCCGTAGCCCACCACCGCTTTTTTCACCACCAGGGGGGAGTAATGAAAGATGGGCACCATGGACCGGGCCGCGAGCAGCAGCACCACGCCCCGGACCTGGCCCAGGACGAAGGCGCTGTGGACGTTGGTGGCCAAAAAGATTTCCTCCAGGGCGATGGCCTGGGGGCAATGTTGCCGGATGAGCTCCGACAGACCGTCAAAAATCTGACAGAGACGGGATTCCAACGGCGGCCGGGAGCCGGGGTTGATGCTGCCCGAGGCCAGGTGGAGGATTTGGTTGCCCTCCCCTTGGACCACCCCGAAACCGGTATGCCGGGAACCGGGGTCCACCCCCAGGATCACCGGGCTCACATCAAGGCCTCAAGCAGCTCGTCCGGGATGTCGAAATTGGCGAACACGTCGTTGACGTCGTCGTGCTCCTCCAGCAACTCCACCAGTTTGAGCACCTGTTGGGCGGCCTTTTCCTCCTCGATGTGCACCGTGCTTTTGGGGTGTAACTGCACCTCGGCCAGGATGGGCTTCAACCCCCGGGCCTCTAAGGCTTCCTTGACTTCAAAAAAGAGGACCGGGTCGGTGAGCACCTCGAATTGACTCTCATCCCCTTGCAGGTCGTCGGCGCCGCATTCCAGGGCGGCCTCCATGAGTTTTTCCTCATCCATGCCTTCCCGTTCGAAGACGATGACGCCTTTTTTATCAAACATCCAGGCGACGCAGCCGGGCTCCCCCAGGCCGCCGCCGTATTTGGTGATGAGATGCCGGACGTCGGACACGGTGCGGTTCTTGTTGTCGGTGAGGGTTTCTACCATCAGGGCCACCCCGGCAGGCCCGTAGCCTTCCAGGGTCAACTCTTCCAAAGCGGCGCCGCCGCTGCCGCCTTCGCCTCGCTTAATGGCCCGGGTGATATTGTCATTGGGCATGTTTTCAGCCCGGGCCGCGGCCACCGCGGCCCTCAGGCGGGGATTGCCGCTTTGGTCACCGCCCCCCAGGCGCGCTGACACGGTGATTTCTTTGGCCAGCTTGCCGAAGAGTTTCCCCCGTTTGGCGTCCAGGGCGCCTTTTTTTCGCTTGATCGTGCTCCACTTGGAATGACCAGACATCTGGGCAGACTCCTTCTTGACTTATAGCAGTTTCACTGCCGTATACACCAATTAAGATATTTAACTAAATTGATAGGGCTCTTGCTTTAATAGAGAAATCAGCCAACGGTATCGCTTCTGCACGCGCTCATGGCGGTTGGGGTCAGGATTTGGCTACCCGGGGACCAGCCGGGGCGCCCCGTTTCTTGAGGCCCAAGAGATACATTTCCCGGCTGGCGGGACGGGACCCGGCCGGTTTTATGGGCCGGCAGAGACTGAAGTTCTGCTTCAGAACCGCCGCCAGGGCAGGGGTATCCGGCCCCTCAAAGACCTTGACCAGAAAATGGCCGCCTTCCCGGAGCAGCCTCCGGGCCCACTCCCAGGCCAAGGAGGCCAGTTCCAGGGACCGTTGCTGGTCCACCTGGCGCATACCCGTGGTTTTCGGGGCCAGGTCGCTCACCACCACGTCAAACACCGGACTGATGGCAGTTATGGTCTCTAAGTCTAGACTTGTGATCTCACCCTGCACAAAGTATAGGGGCGGGACCGCCTCGATGGCCAACGGGGCCGCATCGACTCCCACCACCAGGCCGCCGGGGCCGACGCGGGAGGCGATATATTGCAGCCATGATCCCGGGCTGCACCCCAAGTCCAGAACCCGCTGCCCCGGCTTGAGGAGGCGGTATTTTTCATCCACTTCCTTGAGCTTGTAGACCGCCCGGGCCACATATCCTTCGGCTCGGGCCCGGCTCCGGTAGTAGTCAGGCTCCCCAGGGCGAGGCATAGGGCTAAACGCCTATCTTAGTAAATTAACTCAATATTCTTTTAGCATAGGTCCCCGTCTTTGGCAATGAAAAACCTCCCTGTGTCAAAAATCTGACAGATTCGGCCCCCAGGACCGACACTTCTCGTCCGCCTCCTCGGAAACTTCTCCGCAGCTTAGTAACCGGCTGCGACCAGGCTCAGAAAACCATGAAGCAGTAATTAATTAGTAATTACAGGATATTAATCGAATCACCCCGGGGGTTTTGTTTAAGAAAATGAACCGGCGCCTGGCATGATTGCGGCTGTTTACGAAGGTGAACGTCACCCGTAACGCCGCTGGCACAATCATTGCTCATTAGGTGCATGAAGAGCGGGTTCAACGTGAGCTTAGGGGCCCCGAAGGTGAGAGCGCCAGGCTGGGGATCAAAAATCCCGGCCGGCCTCTCCTCCCAGGGGGATCGGTCGCAAGACCATGGCGGTGGCAAGCAGGTTGAAAGCCGGAGGGCGGAGGGCGGCAAAGATGAGCCAGGTACTAACCCCGGAAGAAATGGCAGCTCTGTTTGAGGGGCTGAGGGAAGCTGAGGACCTACCCGTTCCATCATACTGCCGCCCACCCCAGGAGACCCCGTCAAAGAGCCGGATTTTCTCTGAACCCTGCCGAGGGAAAAGTTCGCGGAATTTATCGGCCTGGCTGATGGTAATGGCCGATTTACGTTGGCCCTACCTATAAGGGATTGAAAGCATGGAAGCAGAAATCCGACCGGCATCGTTCGCCACCGAACTGCATACGGCCCCCCGGGGAATCGCCCCTTCCCAAGGATGGCAGAGGGCGGGACCCCTCCGGGTCATTTCGGTGACCTCCGGCAAGGGGGGGGGTGGGCAAATCCAATGTCGTGGTGAATTTGGGGCTGGCTCTGTCCCAGCGTGGACTTAACGTCCTCCTGATTGATGCTGATTTAGGGCTGGGCAATCTGGATATCCTGCTGGGTCTCACTCCCCAGTTCACCCTTCAGGATGCCCTGGCCTCACAACTCAGACTCGCTGAAGTGATCGTGGATGGCCCGGGAGGTCTTAAAATCCTGCCGGCCTCTTCCGGGATCGCCGACCTGGCCATACTGGATGAATTTCAGAAGCTCTTCCTGCTCAACGAAATGGACCATTACACCGAAGATGTGGATGTCGTGCTCATCGATACCGGGGCCGGCATCTCTCCCAATGTCCTGTTTTTCAATATTGGCGCCCAGGAACGCATCCTGGTGGTCAATAACCAGCCGCCCGCCATCGCCGATGCCTATGCCCTCATTAAGATCCTGGCGTCTCAGCATGGCGAGACCAGCTTCAAGCTGTTGGTGAACGGTCTGGCTCACCCCTGGGAGGCGGAATTGGTCTATCGTACTCTGCTCCGAGTGGCGGAGCGTTTCCTGAGCCGGGAGATCAGCTTGGATTACCTCGGCTTTGTCCCTTACGATAAAGCCTTGCCCAAGGCGGTAATGAGACAGCAGCCGGTCCTGGCCCTCTACCCCCAGTCTCCGGCCAGCCAGTCTTTCGTCATGATTGCGCAAACTTTGTGGGAAAACAAGCCTCAGTCAGGCATTGACGGCAATATCAAATTCTTTTGGCGCCGTTTACTCTGATTACGTTCGGGTTCGCGAAGGCGGGAAAATCATGGAAGAACTATCGTTAGTCCAGGTCAACCGGGAATCAATCCCCGACTACAGCGCCGCAAAACTGGATCCCAATTGGCAGGAACAGATGGTGCTGCAATATGCGCCATTGATCAAGTATATCGCCTCTCGGCTGGCATTGCGGCTGCCGTCCCACATCTCCATGGAAGATCTGATCAGTTCCGGCATTATCGGTTTAATTGATGCGGTCCAGAAGTTTGATCCCTCAAAAAATATAAATTTCAAAACCTATGCTGAATTCCGCATCAAGGGGGCGATGCTGGACGAACTGCGCAGTCTGGACTGGATCCCCCGGTCCGTGCGCAAAAAAACTCACCTAATCGAAGACGCCTACGCCAACTTGCAGAGATCTCTGGGAAGGCCGGCCGAAGCCGAAGAGGTGGCCGAATTTATGGATTTGAAGATCGAGGAGCTCTACAAACTGCTGGACGAAACCAAGGCAGTTTCCGTGGTGGCTCTGGAAGAAGGGAGAAAGAGCGCTGGTGCGCATGCGAGCTATCTGGAGCATGAGGTCCTGGAGACTATCCAGGACGATAATGCCCGGGATTCGTTGTTGGCAGTACATTTTTCCGGACTCCAGGGAATCATGCTGGAGGCCATCGAAGCCTTGCCGGATAAAGAGAAGCTGATGATATCATTATATTATTATGAAGAGCTGACCATGAAGGAGATTGGTCAGATCATGGGGTATACCGAGTCCCGGATCTCCCAGTTGCACACCCAGGCCATGTATCGCTTGAAACATAAACTCCGGGAATACTCTCAAGATGTTTAGAGCCATCCTGAAACTGTCGCATTTCCAGGAAGCCCCGGATCTGGTGCTGCCGGCGTATCCTGAACTGCAGGCGCGCCTGCAGAAACAAGCTGAACCAGAGATGTTTTTACCGCCTGCAAGCGGTTCTGCTGGCTATTAAGGAGGAAGGCCATGTCTCTTTTTTTCTATGGAGTATGTATTTTAGGCGCAATGCTGGGCGGGTTGGTGTTGCTGGTGCTTTACAGTCTGTTGGTAATGGCCCAAAGAGGCGATCAATATCTGGATCGACTGGAATTAGAGATGCTCAAGAAACGCCAGGCCGCTTCTTCTTTCATTAAAGGCGAAAAATCCGAAAACCTCGTTATGCCGGTCACCTCCGATTTGTACCACGGTGGCACCACCTGAATTCGGATTTTCAGCCAACGTTGAGTCGGCCAAGATCGTGGTTGCTCCGAAGGCCGCTATTTCCCTTAATTCCCCGGGATTCGGGGTGACGGAGTCCCGGTGCGGGAAAGCGGCCTGACAACCCCTTCTGGGTGGCGCCTATTCCGGGGCATCCCGGCAGCAGCGTAATCAACTCCTGAGCAAACCTCTAAGATAAGCTATCAGCGGCCATAGGTTGTATTATTGCAGTAAATCATTTGTTATCGACACGATATGATAAGTCCTTGTTTTTGCTGATAGCTGGCTATTGAAAGCTTACCTTCGGGTAACCCGCCCTGACATCAAGGCAGGTTTCCCCTTCCTAAAAAATAGACTGGTTCCCATTGAGCCAACCTGCCTGATGCCCGCCCGCGTTTGGTCAGATCATCACTTCTCCGCATTGCGCCGACGGCTATTTTCCTCTAAACTGCTCTCCAATATGCTGGTATGTTACTAAAAAAATCGGGACCCTTATGTGGATGGAGAGACTGCCAAGACGCCTTAAGGCTGCCCGGGGAGAAGTGCCGGCGGACCTGGTGCTCACCGGCAGCCGGGTGGCCAACGTCTTCACCGGTGAATGGCAGGAAACCGATGTGGCGCTGTTCGACGGGATCATCATCGGCCTGGGGGATTATCCCGGCCCCAGGCTGGCGGTGACGGGGCGCTACCTGCTGCCTGGTTTCATCGACGGCCACCTCCATGTGGAGAGCAGCATGCTTACTCCCCGGGAGCTGGCCCGGGCCCTCTTGCCCCTGGGGACAACCACCGTGGTGGCTGACCCCCATGAGATCGCCAACGTCTGGGGCGCGGCGGGGTTGGATTATCTGCTCAGCGCCAGCGAAGGCCTGCCGGTGGATTTTTTCTTTATGCTCCCCTCCTGCGTACCCGCCTCTCACCTGGAAACCTCCGGAGCCCGTCTGGAGGCCGGGGATCTGGAGCCGTACCGGCGCCACCCCCGTATTCTGGGGCTGGCTGAGATGATGAATTTTCCCGGCCTGGTAGCCGGAGACCCGAGACTCCTGGACAAGCTCGCCCTCTTTCCCCAGGGGCCGGTGGATGGACATGCCCCGCTGCTTTCCGGGAGGCCTCTGAACGCCTACCGCCTGGCCGGTATCGGCTCCGACCATGAATGCACCGGTCTGGCGGAGGCCCAAGAGAAGCTCAGATTAGGGTTTTACCTGATGCTCCGGGAAGGCAGCCTGGCCAAAAACCTGGCCGATCTCCTCCCGGCCGTGACCCCCGCCAGCCTGCGCCGCACCATGCTGGTCACCGATGACAGCCACCCCGAAGACCTGGCCCGTACCGGGCATCTCAACCACCTTCTCCGCCAGGCGGTGTCCCTGGGGCTGGACCCCCTGGCTGCGCTGACCATGGCGACTCTGAACCCGGCGGAATATTTCCGCCTCCGGGACCGGGGTGCGGTGGCTCCCGGACTTGTCGCCGATTTGGTAGTGGCGGAGGACCTCAAGGAATTCCGCATCAACAAGGTTTTTAAAAACGGCCAACTGCTGGTGGATCAAGGCAGGCTGCTGGCGGAGCCGGATGCCGCACCCGGGTCGGCCCCGAGCTCTCCCCTGCGCGTGAAAGACCTAAGTCTGGAGGCGTTCTCGCCCCCGGCGGCCGGAAGTGTGGTCAAGGTTATCGGCCTGATACCCGGTCAATTGCTCACCGAAAAGCGCCTCTGTCCCGCGCCCGTCAGGAATGGCCGGTTGGCAACCTCCCCCGACCAGGACCTGCTGAAACTGGCCGTGGTGGAACGGCATCACGGCACCGGCCGTCTGGGCCTGGGACTGGTCCAGGGGTTCGGCCTGCCCCGGGGCGCCCTGGCCTCCTCCGTGGCTCACGATTCCCACAATATCGTCGTGGTGGGGGCCGATGAGGCCGACATGCTCCAGGCGGTTCGCCATCTGGTGGAATTGGGGGGCGGCATGGCGGTGGCGGCCGGCGGCCGGGTACTGGCCGACCTGGCGCTCCCCATTGCCGGGTTGATCAGCCCCTGGCCTCTGGACCGGGTGGCTGCGGCCTATACCCGTCTCAAGCAAGCTTACCACGGTCTGGGGGGCGCCCTACAAGATCCCTTCATGGCGTTGTCTTTCCTGGCCTTGCCGGTAATCCCGGCCTTGAAACTGACGGACCTGGGGCTGGTGGACGTGGACCGCTTCCAGGTGGTGCCCTTGTTTGGGGCGGATTGAGAAATTTTGGGGCAGGGCAGGGACTTCTGACAAAACATCAGAAAAATGCGACAAAGTTCCCTCCCCTCACTCCCCAAGATACCACAGAGGCCGTATGAGCCTGGTTCTTACCGCTTCCGAAGTGATGCAGGTCCTGGACATGGACCTGGCCATGGCCGCGGTGACCGAAGCCTTTCGAGCCCACGCCGAAGGCCGGCTAAACATGCCCCCCAAAGTTCATTTGGTTCTGCCCGGGGGAAGTTTCAAGGCCATGTTCGGAGAGATTTTTCTACCGGCGGGCCATATTTGCGGGGTCAAGTGGAACAGTAGCTTTCCCGAAAATCCGCGCCATGGCGGCCTCACCACCAAGGGCAAACTGCTCCTCAATGATCCGGAAACGGGTCTGGAACTGGCGGACATGGATGCCACCCGGATCACCAACTTTCGCACCGGCGCCGCCGGGGGCCTTGCGGTACAGCATCTGGCCCGGCCTGAGGCCACTCGCCTGGGTCTGGTGGGAGCCGGGGAGCAGGCCCGCACCCAGTTAGAGGCTATCCTCAAAGTGCGTCCGATTATGGCCGTAACTATTTATAGCCGCACCCTTGCCAGGGCTCAAGCTTTACAGCAAGAATTGAAGAGCTTCTCCGGCCTGACGGCGGTAGTGGCTGAGGATGTGGCCCTGGCAGTGAGGGAGCAGGATATTGTGGTCACAACCACCCCCAGTACGACTCCCCTGGTGCGCCGGGAGTGGGTTTCGCCCGGCACCCATATCAACGCCATGGGCGCCGACACCCCCGGCAAGCAGGAACTGGACCCCGGTATCCTGATTGCCGCCAGGATTGTTGTGGACGATTGGGCCCAGGCCAAAGACATCGGAGAAATTAACGTCCCGCTGGCCCGGGGCGAGATAACTCCGGCCCACATCTCTGGCACCATTGGCGAGGTGATGGCCGGCAAGAAACCCGGGCGCACCGACCCCCGGCAGATCACGGTGTTTGACGCCACCGGGTTGGCCATCCAGGACCTGGCCCTGGGTATGGCGATCTTCCGCCGGGCTAAGGAAATGGGGCTGGGGGAAGTCAAAGATTTTTTAGGATGAGGGAAAGGGTGCTGATATGAGCCTAGTGTTGAGGGGTTCCCAGGTGATGCAGGTTTTGGATGTGGACCTGGCGCTGAACGCGGCAGAGGAGGCCTTTCGGGCCTACGGCCAAGGCCGGGTGAATATGCCCCCCAAGGCCTATTTAACCCTGGCTCAGGGGGACTTCCGGGCCATGTACGGCGAGATATTTCTGTCCCGGGACCACATCTGCGGCTTGAAGTGGGTCAATGTCCATCCCGGCAACCCTGCCAGGGGTTTGCTGACGGTGATGGCCAAGATCATCCTCAATGACCCGGACACCGGCCTGGAGTTCGCCGATCTGGACGGCACCCATATTACCGACTACCGCACCGGGGCGGCGGGCGGGGTCGCCGCTAAATATCTGGCCCGCGCCGACGCCACCCGGTTGGGGCTGATCGGGGCCGGGGCCCAGGCTCGCACCCAGGTGGCGGCCATCCTCAAGGTGAGGCCGATTCAAGAGATCGTGGTCTATGACCGCCATCTGACCTGTTCCCGCCCCTTTGCCGAGAAGGCCGCGGCCCTGTATGGGATTGCGGTTCGGCCGACGGAACACCCTGCTGAAGCGGTTGTGGGCATGGACATCGTGGTAACCACCACCCCCAGCCGGACCCCGGTGGTGGCCCGGGAATGGGTGTCGCCGGGGACGCATATCAACGCCATCGGCGCGGATGCCGCCGGCAAACAGGAACTGGCCCCGGCGATCCTCACCGCCGCCAAGGTGGTGGTGGACGATTGGGCCCAGGCGTCCCACTCCGGGGAAATCAACGTGGCCCTGGCCCAGGGCGAGCTGACCCCGGAGCAGATCTACGGCTCTCTGGGGGACATTGTGGCCGGAAAGAAGCCGGGGCGGGTGACTCCCGAGGAGATCACCGTGTTCGACTCCACCGGCCTCATCATCCAGGACCTGGCCCTGGGGCTGGCGGTGTACCAGCGCGCCAAGGAAAGAGGCCTGGGGGAGGAAAAAGATTTTTTGCAGTGATTTTGGGGGGTGGGGCCAGGGGAGAGATAAGCCGCCAGCCGTCAGCAAAAACCGATCCACTAAACCGCCTTCATTTTTTTGGGTTTGGCTGAAAGCTGACCGCTGAAAGTTTATAACTCAAGAGTCCTTAGCTCCTTGTCCAAAATTCCTTTTGGCAGATCCAGAAATTTCCATATTTTCTTGACCACCTCAGGACGGCTGGCCGGATCGAACTCCCACAGAGTGGTTTGTTGGGGCGCGTCTTTGTCATCGTCCTGACAGTCGCCGAAGCCGCAGACCGACGGTTTGGCCTTGGGGGGCCCCAGGATCTGGGCCAGTTGGTCGGTCACCTGGGTGATCTCTCCCTTGACCGGCCAGACGCTCAGGACCAGATGATCCCGGGCGATGCGCACGGTAAGATTGAAAGCCCCTTCCGGGTCGGTGTGCCCGGCTTCGACGCCCTCGAAGTTCGTTCCCCTTCGGTCTTCGTTGATCGTGAAATCAAATTTTATCGGTAACATGTTTTTTTATCCTTTGCCGGCGCAACGCAGGCACAGGAGTCCCTCCGGGGTCTCCCGGTGCCAGCCCTGAAGCACCACGGCGCCGCAGTGTGAGCAGATACCCAGGATAGTGGGCGGTTCCTGGCCCCAAACCGGCTGACCCTTGCGCCCCAGACCCAATTTCTGCCGGAGACGCCGCCACCATACCCGGGGAGATGGAAATTCCATGGGTTGCATTATAGCAGAGTTGCTGCTATTTTCCATAGCTCTGGCGTCGTCGGAGATAATCGGTGATAGGGTAGGGTTCTGCCAGTCCACCCAGGGGCGGAGTTGGCAGGAGTTATGCATTTGCTTTTTAAAAGTTTTCGCGCTAACATAAAAAACTTGGATATGGGAAAAAAGCGGACATAATCCGAAAATAGATAGATAAGGAGAGAGGCGACATGGCCAAGGCAACGAAAACACGCTATTGCTATGCCTTTGAGGAAGGCGACGGGACCAATAAGAAGCTGCTGGGAGGCAAGGGCGCCGGACTGTGCACCATGACCCAAATTGGCCTGCCGGTACCTCCGGGGTACGTCATCACCACTGAAGCCAACATCGAATATCTGGAAGGCGGCGATAAGTTTCCTGATGGGCTCATGGATGAAGTCCATGAATACATGGAGGCCCTGGAGAAAAAGACCGGCAAAGGCTTCGGCGACCCCAGCAAACCCTTATTAGTCTCAGTGCGCTCCGGTTCCGCCCTCTCCATGCCGGGCATGATGGACACCATCCTCAACTTGGGGCTCAATGACGAAACCGCCAAAGGCATGATTGCCCTGACCAAGAATGAACGCTTTGTCAACGACGCTTACCGGCGCTTCCTGCAGCTCTTCGGCAAGATCGGCCTGGGAATCCCGGACCCTGAATTTGATAAGATTTTTGATGATGTCAAAGAGAAGCATCGTGCTCACGTGGATACCGAGCTCACTGCGGAAGCCCTGGCGGAGGTGGTGCAAAAATTTAAGGATGTCATCAAGCGCATCACCGGCAAACCCTTTCCTCAGGACCCCTGGGCCCAACTCTTCCTGTCCATGGAGGGGGTTTTCAAGTCCTGGATGGGGAAGCGGGCTGTGGACTATCGCCGCCAGTTTAATATCACCAAGGATCTGGCCTACGGCACCGCAGTAAACATCTGCACCATGGTCTTCGGCAACATGGGGAACGATAGCGCCACCGGCGTCGGCTTCACCCGGGACCCGGGGACCGGCGAAAATAAACTCTACGGCGACTACCTGATCAACGCCCAGGGCGAAGACGTGGTGGCGGGCATCCGCACCCCCCGGCCCCTAAAAGAACTGCGCACGGACATGCCCGCGGTCTTTAAAGAACTGGAAAAGATGCACAATATCCTGGAAAAACACTACCGGGAAGTCCAGGATTTCGAATTTACCATCGAGCAGGGCAAGCTCTACATGCTCCAGACCCGGAACGGCAAGATGAACGCCTGGGCCCTGGTCAAGACCTCGGTGGATATGGTCAAGGAAGGTCTGATAACCGAAGAGGAGGCCCTGCTCAGGATCGAGCCGGACATGCTGGAGCAGTTCCTGCACCGCCGCATCGACCCGGACTTCAAACAGGAGCCTCTGGGTTTGGGCATCTCCGCCTCACCGGGCGCGGCCATCGGCAAGGTGGTGTTTGACGCCGACCGCGCCGAAAGAATGGGCAATGAAGGCGAGAAGATCATCCTCACCCGCATCGAGACCAAGCCGGAAGATATTCACGGCTTCTTTGCGGCCCAGGGCATCCTCACCAGCCGGGGCGGCAAGACCTCCCACGCGGCGGTGGTGGCCCGGGGCATGGGCAAGCCCTGCGTCTCCGGGGTCGAAGGCCTGGATATCAATTATGATCTGAAAGAAGCCCGGGTAGGCAATGTGGTCATTAAGGAAGGGGACATCATCACCCTCGACGGCACCAACGGCAAGTTCTTCCTGGGCACGGTGCCCATGTTGGACCCGGAGCTGCCCAAGGACCTGGCCAAACTGATGGAGTGGGCCGACCAAAAGGCCAAAATCGAGGTGTGGGCCAACGCCGACACTCCGGACATGGCCGCCAAGGCCAGGCATCACGGCGCCAAGGGCATCGGCCTGTGCCGCACCGAGCGCATGTTCAACGAAGGGGACCGTCTGCCCCAGATGCGCAATCTGATCCTGGCGGACTCCCCGGAGGAACGGAAGCGCTGGGCCGACAAGCTCATGCCCATGCAGCGGGAGGATTTTGTGGCGATCTTCCGGGCCATGGAAGGGTTGCCCGTCACCATCCGGCTGCTGGACCCGCCGCTGCACGAATTCCTGCCCAGTATTGAAGAGCTCATCAACGAAGTCAGCCGGCTTAAAGAATTCAGCGCCATCATCAACGCCCTGGAGCAGCTGCCCGGCACCGTCTCCATGCTGGACCCGGAGCTGTATAAATTCGTCCCCTCCATTGAGGCGGTGGCCCGGGAGTTAGGCGAAGTCAAGGCCAAGGGCCTGGATCAGAAACTCTTGAAGGATAAAGAAAAGGTGCTACGCCGGGTCCGGGTGCTCGTCGAATACAACCCCATGCTAGGCAACCGCGGGGTGCGCTGTGGCATCTCCTTCCCGGAAATCTACGACATGCAGATTCAGGCGATCTTTGAGGCTGCGGCCATTGCCCTCCGGGAAAAGGTCGATGTGCGGCCCGAGATCATGGTACCCAATGTCTGTACCCGCCAGGAGTTGGTCTGGGTCAAACCCCGGGTGGAGAAGATTCATAAAGAGGTGGAAAAGCGCTACAATGTAAAAATTAACTACAAGTTCGGCACCATGGTGGAAATTGCCCGGGCTTGCGTGCGGGCTGCCAGGATCGCCGAGGTGGCGGAGTTCTTCTCCTTCGGCACCAACGACCTCACCCAGGGCACCTTCTCCTTCTCCCGGGAGGACGCGGAGAACAAGTTCCTGCCCATTTACAACACGGAAGGCATCCTGCGGCACAACCCCTTTGAAATCCTGGATGAGCTGGGGGTGGGCTGGCTGATGCAGTACGCCGTCACCGAAGGCCGCAAGACCCGGCCTGATCTGAAGATCGGCATTTGCGGCGAACACGGGGGCCAGCCCCAGGCGGTGGAGTTCTGTCACCGCATCGGGCTCAACTACGTGTCCTGTTCGCCCATGCGCATCCCCATCGCCCGCATGGCCGCAGCCCACGCCATGATCAAGGAGACCAAGGGCGGCGGTGGGCGCTCCAAGGCGCTGTAAGGTGCGTCTTACCCACCAAATAAACTGGAGTCAAGTTGGGAGTTATGTAGGGTGCGTCCCGCGCACCACATAACATAATCGATGGTAAAAAAATGGGGGCAGACACTATTTTTATCCTGTCAGGGTAAAAATAACCTAAGTGTCTGTCCTCATTTTGCTTTCAAAGAGATTTATGGTTATCGGCAGACGCAATGCTATAGAGTCTTACACGGACGGGGGGTGTTCCCTAAAGCGTCCCAGCCAGAACCTCGTTCTGAAGGCGGGATGCGCGGTGCTTTCCCGCCCTAAGAATGCTCAATTGCCATCTGACGTAAATCATGATTAATATGGGTCTGCAGGTATGCTAGCCAATCGCATCCGCCGGATTTTGCTGGAGCAGGAGGCCCGGGATTATCCCATGACCCGGCGGATTCTGGCGCGACTGCCCGCCGTGCCGGTGGAAGTTATCCAGGATCGGGAGGCCCTGAATACCTCAGGGCGAGAGCGGGCGGCCTGGCTATCCGAAGCCAAGACCACCTTGCTGCTGGCGGTGCAGAAAGGACCTTTCTGGCGGTCCTGCCCCGGGACCCGGGACTATATCTGCTGCGGCTACCAGGTGCTCCAGGTTGGCCTCAACTGCCCCATGGACTGCACCTACTGCGTGCTCCAGGGTTATGTCAACGTTCCGGCCATTACTGTGTTTGTCAATGTAGAGGATTTGCTAAAGGAACTGGAGGGCCGGTGGGCCGAAAATCCTGCCCAGGTGTGGCGTTTAGGAACCGGGGAATTTGGCGACAGCCTGGCCCTGGACGGCCTCATGGGTCTCAATGAACTTCTGATTCCCCGGTTTGCCGGCCGGGGGCAGGCTGTCCTGGAGATCAAGAGCAAGTGGCCTCGGCTGTCGCATCTTCTCTCCCTGGGCCCCAATCCCCAGGTAATTTTCGCCTGGTCCCTCAATCCCCCCGAGGTTATTTCCGGGGAAGAGCATTTTGCCGCTTCCCTTGAATCCCGCCTCAAGGCGGCGGCACAGGCCGTGGAGGCGGGATTCCGGGTGGCCTTTCATTTCGATCCCTTGATCTATTTTCCAGGCTGGGAAGAGGCTTACCAGCGCACCGTTGAACGGCTCGGCGCGGCTGTCCCCTCTCAGGCCATCGCCTGGATCAGCCTGGGAGGATTGCGCCTCTTACCACCCCTGCGTCAGCTCATGCTTCAACGTTTTCCCAGAAGCCGCATTGCCGCCCAGGAAATGGTCTTGGCCCCGGACGGCAAGCTCCGGTATTTCAAGGGCCTGCGCGTCGAGATGTACGCCCGCATGCGGGAGTGGCTGACCAAGGCGACCCCGGAGGCGCTCCTCTATCTCTGCATGGAAAGCCCCAGGGTCTGGCAGGAGGTTTTCGGGTTTACTCCCGACGGGGAAAGCCTGGCTCGTCTACTGGATGGTCGAGTCCTGCCCCGACGCTGAAGGCAACGGACTCTTATGGATGGCTTTGCCTTTGGCTTTGGAACCCCGATCTTTCTTCCCGTGGGAGGAAAAGATCTCCTGCAGACGCATGCGTACCCCGAGAGCCGTGAGGTGTTCTTGGTCCAGCAAGCGCTGGATGGCCTTAATCCGATCCAGGTCCTCGATGGTGTACTCCCGCCGGTTGGAGTGGGTGCGGGCGGGCTTTAAAAAGTCATCAAAAGATTTTTCCCAATAACGCAACGTGGATTTGCGGATTCCGGTGATCTGGGAAATTTGATCGATGGTGAGCATTAAGTTGTGAGTGAAGCTGGTATTGTCCATAACTCTCCTTTCTCTTCATGGTCCGGCGGCGGCGCCGGATTATCTATTGTCCGATTGTCCACTCAGGAAAATTTTGTCCCTGGCTGGAGCCCCCTGATTCTGCTTGAAGGGAGGAGCGCCGGCTATTTCTCCCCTATGGGCGTTTGCTATCCTCAGGAAGGGCAACGGTTCCTTGAGATTTCTTCACTTCCGGGGGCCGGAAGTTTTTGCAAGATTCCCCACCTCCCTCGGTTAAGGTTAAGGAGACGGCTGATTGAACTCACCTCCGTGTTGTCCTTGCCGGCTCTTTTCTGAGGCCTGGTTCAATTTCGTTACCGCTCTCGTGACCCATGTATTCTTCTTTTCGAACCTTCCGGAGAAAAACTTTAGAAAAATTTCTCGATCAGGTTACCCCAGTTATTATGAGGTGCCAGATTGAGTTAAGGAGGAGGTATATAATCTCCCCCTGGGGGCTAAAACCAGATTCTTGTCGGGATGCAACCAACCTTTCAAGGCATGGTGGGTGCCGAGTCCGGCCCCACTATCCAATTTGTCTTTTTGGAATGCGAACTCTGTATGAAACTGTCTCGGTGGGGCGGGCCTCCGCCAGCCAGCGAGAGGGGCCCATGGAGGCTGCTTCACTAATGCCGGCACTTTTCCATCTTTCGTGATGTCCGCAAGGAAATGACCGCTGGGATGCGATGAGGATAACCTTTTGCGGATAAAGTCCTGTTAGGGTATTTTCCCAGATGCGAAAGGCGGGATGCGCTTTGCTTTCCCGCCCTACGAGGCTACGGGGCTGTGTGATCGCAGTGATGGAGCAAACTCTGCCACGAGGCGGCATATCAGGAAAGGGCAGGCTGCTATTATATAGTATTGTCTGCCCATCTTTTTTATAATCATAAGAAATTACTTGGGTTTATTATGCCTGAAGTGATATTTGAAGATAAACTGCGCAATCATTTGATTCGGAGGAGGAGCACCTATGATGCTGCTTTCTTAGCATTGTTGGAACGCACGATCTGGGGTTCGGGGGGGATAAGGTACACTATTAATAACCTGGCGGAGATTTTGAACCGCATCCAGCATCCCCACTTTCTTGCCCTTGAAAAAAACGGCCAGCTTATCGGCGCCTTAACCCTGATTCACAAAACCAACCGGCTCGGGGGAAAAGACTACCCGGCTTTTTACGCCTATGGCCTGGCGATTGAGGCTGCCGAGAGGGGCAAGGGGTATGGAACGCTTTTGTCCGGACAGGCGCTGCACTATGGGCTCAGCCGATTGCAGGAACAGGGAATATATTATGGTTATGTTGAAGCGGCCAATACCCGCTCTCTGAGAACCCTCCACAAGGTCGGCAGAAAATCCCTTGGCCAGTTTCACAGTCTGCTCGTGAGCCGATTATGCCCCAAAGACCAGGGTGGGGTCGAGCAACTGGAAGATTCAAAGAGAGAGCGGTTGGTTCAACTTCTTGATGAGCAATATGCAAACCACTCTCTGACCGATTTTGAGCAGTCCATAAAAACCGAGGATTACTATGTTGTAGTGCACGGAGGGGAAATTATTGCCGGTTTGCAATGTGAAAGGAACCATTTGACCATAAAACATTTGCCAGGAGCCAGTGGAGTATTGTTGTTAACAATATTGCCGCGTATCCCCTGTGTTCGCCAGCTATTCCCCAAGGGAAATTACTATTTTTTAACATTTGGGAATATTTATATCAGAGAAGGTAAGGAGCGAGATTTATTTACTCTTATTGAGGCAGTGTTGGCAAAACATCACCTCAATTTTGGCATGATTTACCTTGACCGACGCAGTCCCATCTATCAGCGTTTAAAAACGGCGGGCAAGTTTGGAGTCATTAACGCCCTGGTAACGGTACCGGTCCATGTGATGGCTTATTTAAAAGGTTTTACGGCCAAAGAACTAGCCGAAATTCGTCGGCAACCCTTATTTATGTCGATGCTGGATCCGGTTTAAGACCACGTGGCGCTCATGCAAGTAAGAAAAGCTCACGGTCTTTAAGGACGCACCCTGAGGGCGGACACCTATAGCAATTGCCAAAAGTTTTTTCCGCTCAGGGAACCCTTATAATCCCCCCTGCCCCCCTTTAAAAAAGGGGGGAAACTACAAGGAATTGCAGGAAAAGTCCCCCTTGGAAAAAGGGGGATTTAGGGGGATTTGAAAACCTCCAAGGGGAAAGAATTTATGGCAAACACTATAGGTCCGCCCCTACGATGGATACATTACCTGGTTGAGGGCGACCTGGTATTAGCTTGCGCCTGTACAGGCTGGAAAGCCGGTGCCACCACTTGACTGCAATAAAGTTTAAGCAAAAAAAAGCAGGGCCGGCGGCCCTGCTTTTTTCATTCAGTCCAGGTATTGGTTACAAGCCCGGGAAAATCTTCACCGCGTTCATGGCCAGGTTGTAGAGGCTGCCCGGGAAGATGCCGATGGCCAGCACCCCGGCGGCGGTTAGGGCTACCACCGCGGTCTGGGCCGGGGAGAAGACCACCGGACCCAGGTCGGCCTCCGCCGGCTTCATGTACATGAGCACGGTGATGCGGAGATAGTAGAAGACCGACACCAGGGAGTTCATGACGCCGATAATGGCCAGCCAGATGTAGCCGGCCTGGACGGCGGCGGAGAAGATATAAAACTTGCCCACGAAGCCCGCGGTGGGGGGAATCCCCGCCAGGGCGAACATGAACAGGGCCATGGAAGCGGCCAGGACCGGGTGCTGGGCCCCCAGGCCGGAGTAGTCGTAGATGTTGAGGTAGCTGTCCTTTTTCCGTCCCACCAGGATCACCACCCCGAAGGCCCCCAGGTTCATCAGGGTATAGGCCAGGAGGTAGTAGAGCAGGCTCATGGCGCCCAACTGGTTGGCGGCCACCATGGCCACCAGGAGGTAGCCGGCGTGGGCGATGGAGGAATAGGCCAGCATGCGTTTGATGTTGGTCTGGGAGAGGGCGACGACGTTCCCGATGGTCATGGTGGCCACGGCCAGGACCCAGAGGACCATGGTCCAGTCCACCTTGATGGCCGGGAAGGCCAGGAAGAAGACCCGGGCGAAGGCGGCAAAGGCGGCGGCTTTGACGGCCACGGCCATGAAGGCGGTTATCGAAGTGGGGGCGCCTTCATAGACGTCCGGGGTCCACATGTGGAAGGGGGCCGCTGCCACCTTGAAGCCGAAGCCCACGATCATCAGGCCGACCCCCAGGAGCACCAGGGGCGCCATGGCCGGGTCGGCGCCCAGGCGCAGGGGCAGGTCGTCGAGGAACAGGGTGCCCCCGGAGGCCCCATAGAGCATGGCCATGCCGAAGAGCAGAAAGGCGCTGGAGAACGACCCGAGGATGAGGTACTTCAAGGCCGCCTCATTGGAGCGCAGGTCTTCCCGGAAGAGGCCCGCCAGGACGTAGACCGCGATGGACATGATTTCGAGGCCCAGGAAGATCATGATCAGGTGAGCACCCGCGGCCATGAGCATCATGCCCACGGTGGCGAAGAGGATCAGGGCGTAGTATTCGCCCATATTTTTGCCGTAATCTTCCAGGTACTGCCGGGAGATGAACACCGTCAGGGCGGCGCCCAGGATGAAGATCAGGTAGAAGAAAAAGGCGAAGTTGTCCAGGTAGACCATGCGGGCGAAATCGGTGCCGGTGCTGCCCCAGAGGCCGATGGTTTGGAACCCCGCCACCGCCAGGCCCGTTAGGGCGACCCAGGAGAAGCAGATTTTCCGCCCTTTGGGGGAGAGGGCATCCAGCACCAGGATGAGGATGGCGGTCACCGTCAGCGTCAACCACGGCCCGATGCTGCTCAATTGGAAGCTGGGGATGATGAGGTTCATTGCGCCTCCCCCTTAAACACGTGGGATTGGGACACCTGCGTGGACTTGGCCTTTTCCATCATGGCCACGAAGTTCTCCGTCGATGCCTTGGTTTTATCTAAAAAGGTGCTGGGATAGACCCCGATCCAGATGATGAAGAGGATCAGGGGCGCAAAGATGGCGATTTCCCGCCAGGACAGGTCCTTGAGGTCTTTGTTCTTGTCGTTGGTCACCTTGCCGAATACTACCCGCTGGAACATCCACAGCATATAGCAGGCCGCGAAGATGACCCCGGTGGCGGCGATGACGGCGTAGAGCTTGTTGACCTGGAAGGTTCCCAGGAGGATGAGGAATTCACCCACGAAGCCGTTCAGCCCTGGCAGCCCGATGGAAGACAGGGTGACGATCATGAAGATAATGGCAAACACGGGCATGGGGGTGCACAGGCCTCCGAACTCGGAGATCATCCGGGTGTGGCGCCGCTCGTAGATGGTGCCGACGATCAAGAACAGGGCGCCGGTGGACAGGCCGTGGTTGATCATCTGGATAATGCCCCCCTGGACCCCCGGCATGGTGAAGGTGAACAGGCCCAGCATGACGAAGCCCAGGTGGCTTACGGAGGAAAAGGCGATGAGGCGTTTTAAGTCTTTCTGCACCATGGAGACCAGGGCGCCGTAGACAATGCCGATGATCGCCAGGATACTGAACAGGGGCACGAAGTAGTGGGCCGCCTCGGCAAAGAGGGGCATGTTGAACCGCAGGAAGCCGTAAGTCCCCATCTTCAGGAGCACCGCCGCCAGGATGACTGAACCCACGGTGGGGGCTTCGGTGTGGGCGTCCGGCAACCAGGTGTGGAAGGGGAACATGGGCACCTTGATGGCGAAGGCCAGGCCGAAAGCCAGGAACATCCAGAACTGCATGTTGAAGGGGATGGACACGCTATACAGCTTCAGGAGGTCGAAGGTGTAAGTGCCGGTGGTCTTGCCGTAGTGGAAGTAAAGGACCAAAATGGCCACCAACATCAGCAAGGAGCCGAACATGGTGAACAGGAAGAACTTGATGGCCGCATAGACCCGGCGGGCCGGGTTGCCCCAAACCCCGATGAGCAGGTACATGGGGATGAGCATCACTTCCCAGAAGACGTAGAACAGGAAGAGGTCCAGGGAGACGAAGACGCCGATCATGCCGCTCATCAGGGCCAGGAGGCAGACCATGAATTCCTTCACCCGAACCTGGATGTCGTCCCAGGTGGCCAGGACGCACAGCGGGGTGAGGAACGTGGTGAGCATGATGAGCAGCAGGGAGAAGCCGTCGATCCCCAGATAGTAGCTGATACCGTAAGTCGGCATCCACTCCCGCCGCTCCACGAACTGCATGGCCGCGGTCTGGCTGTTGAAATCAAACCACAGGGGCAGGGAGACCAGGAACTCCGCCACGGATATGATCAGGGTGGCGATCTTCAAAGCCTTGTGGCGTTTCCGGTCCAGGATCAGCAGGATGCCTATCCCGACGATGGGGAGGAAAATCAGAATGGAGAGGATGGGTAGTTGCATGTGCCCCCCCTAACGTCCGATGAGATAGCCGGTGACGAGCACCGCGCCGATGAGGATGGCCAGGGCGTAACTTTGGACAAACCCGGTCTCCAGTTTTCGGAGGTGACTGCTCAGCCAACCGACGGTAGTGGCGCTGCCGTTGACCGCGCCGTCAATAACAGTTTCATCTACGCCGTGCCACAGGAAGTCGGAGCCGTTCTTGATGGGCTCCACCACCGCGGCGTCATAGATTTCGTCCACATAGTACTTGTTATAGACCAGGTCGTAAACCACCGGGATTTTCTCGGTGACCTTTTCCGGCAGTTCGGGCTTGGCGATATACATTTTGTAAGCCATATAGATGCCCGCCGCGGCCACCGCCATGGAAAAGACCATCATGGTGATTTCGAACCAGGCCGGGGCGTGGACCTCATGCACCAGCGGGGTAATGGACGGGGCCAGGAAATCCTTGAATTTATTGGCGCCTTTGATGATGGGGAAGCCCACCAGACCGCCCACCACCGAAAGCCCCGCCAGGGTCATCAGGGGTATGGTCATCAGGGGCGGAGACTCATGGGGATGCACATGGTGATGGTCGAACTTTTCTTTGCCGTGGAAGGTCATGAATACCGCCCGGAACATATAGAAGGCGGTGATAAAGGCAGCCACGGTGGCGATGCCCCAAAAGACCGTGTGGCCGCTCACCAGGGAGTGGAACAGGATTTCGTCTTTGCTGAAGAAGCCGGCGAAGGGGAAGATCCCGGCGATGGCCAGGGTGGCCAGGATGAAGGTCCAGTAGGTGATGGGCATGTATTTCTTCAAGCCGCCCATATGGCGCATGTCTTGTTGGCCGTGCATGCCGTGGATGACGGAGCCGGAACCCAAGAACAGGAGGGCTTTAAAGAAGGCGTGGGTCATCAGGTGGAAGATGCCGGAGGTAAAGGCTCCCACGCCGCAGGCCAGAAACATATACCCCAACTGGCTGACGGTGGAGTAAGCCAGGACGCGCTTGATGTCGAATTGGGTAATACCGATAGTGGCGGCGTAGATGGCGGTGAGCGCCCCCACCCCGGCCACTGCGGTCATGGAAATGGGCGACAGGACGAACAGGGTGCTGCACCGGGCCACCATGAAGACGCCGGCGGTGACCATGGTGGCCGCATGGATCAAGGCGGACACCGGGGTGGGGCCTTCCATGGCGTCGGGCAGCCAGGTGTACAGCGGCAACTGGGCCGACTTGCCGGTGGCCCCCAAGAACAGGCACAGGGTGATGGCGGTGAGGACGCCGGAGCCCATGGGGTACTTGGCGGCCAGGGGGAACACCTCCGAGAAGTCCACCGACCCGAAGGTCCAGAAGATCAGGAAGACGCCCAACAGGAAGCCGAAGTCGCCGATCCGGTTGACCACAAAGGCCTTTTTGCCCGCGTCGGATGCCGACTGCTTTTCATACCAGAACCCGATGAGCAGATAGGAACAGAGACCGACGCCTTCCCAGCCCACGAACATCAGGAGGAAGTTGTTGGCGCTCACCAGGATGAGCATGGCGAAGACGAAGAGGTTGAGGTAAGCGAAGTACCGGTAAAAACCCTCGTCATCGTGCATGTAGCCGATGGAGTAGATGTGGATGAGGGTGCTCACCCCGGAGACCACCAGCAGCATGATCAGGGATAGGGGGTCGATCAGGAAGGCCACCGAGACCTTGAAGGGCCCCGAGGCGATCCAGGTGTAGACCACCTTTTCCACCGCGTGGACCCCCTCCGGGAGCTTAAGGAATTCCAGGAAGATCGCCACGGTGACCAGGAAACTCAGGCCCACGGCCGCGGACCCGATGGTCCCCACCACTGACTTGGGCAGACTCTTGCCCACCAGGCCGTTGATCAAAAAGCCGATGAGGGGAAAGAGGGGTATCAGCCAGACATAATCCATCATGGAGTTCGCCTCACCACTTGAGGATATTGAGGTTGTCTACGTAAACGTCGCCCCGGTTGCGGAAGATGGCCACGATCAGGGCCAGTCCCACCGCGACTTCCGCCGCGGCCACGGTCAGGACAAAGAACACGAACATCTGGCCGTCCACGGCTTTGAAGTAGTCGGCAAAGCCGATGAAGGTCAGGTTGACGGCGTTGAGCATCATTTCGATACTCATGTAGATGACCAGGGCGTTGCGCCGAATCAGGACCCCTATCACCCCCAGGGCGAACAGGGCCACGCTCAAGGCCACGTAATATTGGACCGGCACTACCATAATCATTCTCCGGTAAAGGGCTCACGCAAAGCCGCAAAGCTCGCTAAGATTTCTAAACTTTGCGCTCTTTGCGCCTTGGCGTGAAATATCATTATTTTCTACTTCAACTTACTCTTTGCCAGCACCACGGCTCCGACGATGGCCACCAGGAGCAGGACCGACGTGACTTCGAAGGGCAGCAGATAGTCGGTGAACAGGCTCCGGGCGATGGATTCGGTGTTGCCCAGGCCCGGGGCCGCTTCCTTGCCGGTGGTCAGCGCCGCTTTGGCCACGCCGTAGATCAGGATCAGCCCGGTGAAACCGGCCAGGATGATGCCCGCCATTTTCTGCCCGATAAAGGGAATCTTGGGGGCCTCTTCCGGCTGCCGGATATTCATGAGCATGATGACAAACAGGAACAGCACCATGATGGCCCCGGCGTAGACGATCACCTGGATGGCGGCGATGAACTCGGCGTGGGCCAGGAGGTAGATGCCTGCCACCGCAAAGAAGTTGACGATGAGCCAGAGGGCGCTCCTCAGGGGGTGCTTCTGAAAGACTACCAGGCCGCCGGCAATCAGGGCCACGGCGCCCAGGATGAAAAACAGGATCTGCATCCCTCGGGCCTCCTATTCCTGCCGAAATGGCTGGGGATTAGAGATCATAACCAATCCCCCAGGCGCAGTTGCGACTTGCTCTGGGTTGCCCCCTCGATGTCGAGAATGAGCACCTGTTTGTCGTATTGGGCCAGTTCGTAAAGTCGGTTCAGCTTGATGGCCCCCTTGGGACAGGCCTCCTGACAGAAGCCGCAGAAAATGCAGCGCTGCAGGTCGATGGTAAAGGCCACCGGATACTTCTCGTGTTCTTCACCTTCCGCCGGCACGATTCCCCTGATGGCGTTGGACGGGCAGACCACCAGGCACAGGGTGCAGGCTACACACCGCCGGCCGCCGTCGTCATTGATGGTGAGTTCCGGATGGCCCCGCCAGCGCTGGGAAACTTCCCGTTTCTCTTCCGGGTACTGCAGGGTGATGGGTTTGGAGAGCGCCATCTTGAGGGTGGTCGCCAACCCTTTGAGCAAAGGAATAATCATGGATTAACCCTTGATAAGTAAGATAACCGCCCCGGTGACCAGGATGTTCACCAGGCTGAGGGGCAACAGGACCTTCCAGCCCAGGGCCATGAGCTGATCGAAACGGAAGCGGGGGAAGGTGCCTCTTACCCAGATAAAGAAGAAGACCAGTGCGAAGGTCTTGGCCATGAACCAGACGACGGGGGGCAGCACCGGTCCCTGCCAGCCGCCCAGGAACAGGGTGGTGGCCAGGGCCGAGGCCGCGATGATGTGGGCGTATTCCCCCATCATGAACATGCCCCACTTCATGGAGCTATATTCCGTCTGGTACCCGGCCACCAGCTCGTTTTCGCACTCGATGAGGTCAAACGGCGTCCGGCCGCATTCGGCCATGGCCGCGGTCATGAAGATGACGAAGCCCAAGGGTTGATAAACGATATACGGGATGGACTTCTGGGCTGCCACGATGGCGACGGTGCTCAGGGATCCGGCCAGCATGATCACGCCGATGACCGAGAGCCCCAGGGCCAACTCGTAGCTGACCATCTGGGCGCAGAGCCGCAGACCCCCCAACAGCGAATACTTGTTGTTCGAGGCCCAGCCGCCCAGGATGGCGCCGTACACCCCCAGCGAACCCACTGCGAAGATGTACAGCAGGCCGATGTTGGTGTCCCCGATGACCCCCTGATTCAGGGACGCCACGGTCAGGTCGATCTTGTAGCCGTAGAAGGTGATCTCCGGCGGCAAAATAGTGTTGGCGAAGGGAATGACCGCAAAGGGCAGGAAGGCCGCCGCGGCGGTGATCACCGGCGCCATGACAAAAAGGTACTTGTTGGCTCCCGGTGGGGTGAAGTCCTCTTTGAACAACAGCTTGAGGGCGTCGGCCAAGGGCTGGAGTAACCCCCAGGGGCCTACCCGGTTGGGGCCGTACCGCAGCTGGATGAAACCCAGGACCTTGCGTTCCAGGAGCACCGTGTAGGCGACGCAGGTGAGCAAGACCCCCATGACTACGGAGATCTTGAGGACGCTGACAGCTATTACGAGGGGCAGATTCATGTTCTCAACCCTTTTGGATGGTCACGCGCACCAGGTTGGAGTTAAGGGTTAAATCGTTGGCGGCCGGGGCAGCGAAATGCTCCGGCAGGAACACCACGCCCGCAGGCACATCCGCGGTCAGTTTCACCGGCGCCGTAACTTCCCCGTGGGAGGAGATCACCTTTACCACCTCTCCCGGGGCCAGCCCCAGGCTCTGGGCGTCCTCGGGATTGATCTTCAGAAGCGCCGCGCCCGTGATGGCCAGGGTGCCGCCGGGGTGATGGGTGGTGAACGACCCGGAGTGCTGCAGGGATTTGCCGATGATCAGGGTGTAGGGCCGGCGGCCGGGCAGGCTGATGTCGACCTCAAAGGGCACGAACTTCCCGCTCACCGCCGCCTTGATCTTGGGGCACGGGGCGCTGAATTTGGGCTCCAAACCGGCCCACAGGGGCATCTTTTTCGCCAGTTCCTTGAAGATCGCCTTGGGGCTGACGGATTTCAGGGCGAACCCCATCTTGGCTCCTAACTGGCTGATGATCTGCCAGTCGGGCCGCACCCCGTTGGTGGGCAGGGCCTGGGTGACCAACCCCAACTGTCCGGTGCTGCTGATGAAGGTGCCTTCCTGCTCGGCGTGCACCGCCACCGGCAGGACTACCTGGGCCAGCTTGGCGGTGTCCGTCAGGAAAGCGTCCTGCACCACCATGAACGGCACTTTCTTGAGCAGTTTTTTCGTGCGGCTGCGATGCGGCAGCCAGCGCAGCAAGTCGCCGCCCAGCAGATACAAGGCCTTGGGCGCCGCCGGGTCGTCGGCCTCCAGGAGGTCCAGCGCCTCTTCCAGGGTGGGGCCGGGCTCCGAACCTTCCACCGGTGCATACCCGGGACCCATATCCGGCAGGACGCCAACTTCGCAGACACCCCGGGAGTTGTTCTTCTCGGCCACGGGATACAGGGCGCTGCCGGGAGCGTCCGGTTTGCCCACTAAGAGGAAGAGGTCGGCCAGGGCCAGGGCGGTCTGTTGGCCCTTGTCCTGGCTGAGCACTTCGCTCCCGAACACGATGGCCGGGGCCTGGGCCTGGGCCAGGAGCGCCGCCATTTCCTTGAGCGTTGCCTCTTCCACCCCGGTTTTGGTGGTGATTTCCTTGGGGGTGATCTTGATGCTCTCTTTGAACTCATCCAGTCCGCTGGCGGCAATCGCCGGGGTCCAGTCGGGGTTGTCGGCCAGGAGAAACTTGATCAGCCCGGCGATGAGGACCCGTTCGCTCCCGGGTTTATACCGGACGGAGAGATCGGCGTAGCGGTCGAACTTGGTCTTGCGGGGATTGGCCACCACCAACCGGAAATTCGGGTTCTCTTTGGCTTCCATGAGCTTCCAGCCCAGGGGCGGCAACTCCGGGGTGACGTCCGTGCCCACCACCAGGACCAGGTCGGCCTTGGGCAGGTCGGCCAGTTTCCCCAGCACAAAGGGGAAGCCGCTGCCGGTGGCCGTTTCCGTGACCACCAGCGGCGAGTTGTAGGCCGGGACCAGGGCGCTGCCGGGCTCCACGCCCTCAACCTTGGGAGTTCCGAAGACCTCGGCCAGCGCCTTGATGGCCCGGACATAGTTATAACGGCCCGGGTTATCCAACTGGTTGGTGGCCAGACCTTTCCGGAAGAATTCCTGAAAGGCGTAGTTGGCTTCGTTGGTGGCCCGGGGCGAGCCGATGCCGTAAACCGCCTTGGCGCCGTCGGCCTCCACCGTTTCCTTCAATTTGGCGGCCACCAGGTCCAGGGCCTCGTCCCAGG
>Ga0351866_10083_pt1 | contig 37677 bp, 30 predicted proteins | sample TotcelFGM3001L11_FD_206783 | JGI IMG/M metagenome (GOLD analysis project Ga0351866, IMG submission 206783) | Enriched cells from coal bed in the Powder River Basin, Montana, United States - Total cells FGM rep2 HSBNCT.FGM.300.1.L11 ...
CAGCCCTTTTCTTTCCAGGCGGACAACGGCGGCGGCGGGGAGCCGCCAAACTTGAAGTTTTTGGGGCCGCGGGTATCCAACACCTGGACCTCGATTTCGTGGCCGTTCTTCTTGACCTTGTAGCCCCACTCATAGTTGTTGCTCGTGTTGGGGGTGGTATACTTGGCAAAATATTTGATGCTGTTGCCTTCATGTTTTATCCTGGAGAAGGTCATACAGCAATCCCCGACTCCCGAACCGCCGGGGCCGGTCAACCCGCCGCAGCCGCAGTTGGCAGCCTTCAGCTCCAGGCCGTCCACCTTGAAACCGCCGTGCACCTTTTCGAAGCAACCCATATCAGCCTCCTGGTGAGAATTTAAACATTTAGAGCTGTAAACCGCTTGGCGGCCGGCTCCACCGCCAATATTCCCCAGGGGTGAAGGACGCGACTAACCATGCCTGTACATTGTTATTTTTAAGTTAATAATCCCCAAGGCTCGAGCAATAGGCAAAAATACCTATTCTCGGCGGGGCTACTGCCAAAGGGAGGATTTTTTTGGCCTGGTATGGCTCGCTGGCAAAAGCCCCAGCGCTCATTCCAGGGAGGGCGCACCATGGCCGGGAGGAGAAGCCGCGCGGCGTCGCGGCTCATGGGGAGGTTTCCCGATTAGCTACCGATTAACGGTTGAAGCTAATTTCTAGTTGGACTCGATGTAGGCGTAGGCCGAATGGTTGTGGATAGACTCGAAGTTTTCCGACTCCACCGCGTACCAGGTGAAGTTGTCGTTCTGGCTCAGGTGGTGGGCGATTTCCCGCACCACGTCTTCGACAAACATGGGATTGCTGTAGGCCTTTTCGGTGACGAACTTCTCGTCCTGGCGTTTGAGAAGGGCATAGACCTCGCAGGAGGCCGACTCCTCCACCAGCCGGATCAGGTCTTCGATCCAGAAGAATTTTTTGTAACGCACCTGGACCCGTACTTCGCCCCGCTGGTTGTGGGCGCCCACCTGGCTGATCTCCTTGGAGCAGGGGCAGAGGGTAGTGATGGGCACGGTAATCCCCACCACCAGGTCCAGGACGCCGTTCTCATCCATGGAGCCATTAAAATTGCAGATATACTCCATCAACCCCCGGGCCTTGGAGACCGGCGCCTCTTTGTCGATGAAATAGGGAAAGGTCATCTCGATATGGGCCGACTGGGCGTTAAGGCGCCGCCGGGTTTCTTCCAGGATGGGGCCGATCTTCTTGAGGCTGACGTCCCGGCGGTGTTCGCTCAGGATCTCGATAAAGCGGCTCATGTGGGTGCCCTTGTGGCGGTGGGGCAGGTTGACGTACATGTTGATGCAGGCCACCGTGTGCTGGGTGCCGTTAAACTTGTCCAGTACCACGATGGGATACGAGATGTTTTTGACCCCCACCTTGTCGATGTCGATGGTGTGGGGACTGACGTGGTTCTGAACGTCGGCGATTTCGGCTACAGGCAGTATGACCGTGGGGGCTTTAGAGGTTGACATGGCTCATGGTCCTGATCTGGGGGACTGGGTTATGGTGATAATCCTCCCCGGCTGCGGCCGGGGCTGGCATCAGGGGCGCCAGGCCGGCTGGGCCTCGGCGCCGTTGAGTTAATCATGGCGAAACCTTTCGGCCACGGCCCGGGCGTGAAGGAGCAGGCCCTCGTGTTCGGCCAGGGTGATGACCGTATCTTTCAGGGACCGGAGCGCCTCCCGGGTAAAGTGCTGAAAGGTGGGTTTCTTGATGAAATCATCCACAGAAAGCCCTGAGAACATCCGGGCGCAGCCGCCGGTGGGGAGCACGTGGTTGGTCCCCGAGGCGTAGTCGCCCACCGGCACCGGGGCATACGGCCCCAGGAAGATGGAGCCGGCGTGCTTGATGCGGGGCAACAGGGCAAAGGGGTCCCGGGTGACAATCTGCAAATGCTCCGGGGCGTAGAGATTGGCAAATTCCAGGGCCTCATCCAGAGATGAGACCAGGAGCACCGCTGAATACCTCGTCAGGGCCGCCTCGATGATCTCCCGCCGGGGTAGGTGAGGCAGTTCCCGGGTGATGATCGCCACCACGGCGCCGGCCAGGTCCGCATCCGGGGTCACCAGGACCGCGGCGGCCTCGGGGTCGTGCTCCACCTGGGAGAGAAAGTCCACCGCCACATACCGGGCTTCTGCCGTGTCATCCGCCAGGATCAGGGCCTCGCTGGGCCCCGCCGGGGAGTCGATGTCCACCTGGCCGAACACCAGCAGCTTGGCCGCGGTGACGTACTTGTTGCCCGGCCCGACGATCTTGTCCACCCGGGGGACCGTCTGGGTCCCATAGGCCAGGGAGCCGATGGCCCAGGGGCCGCCGATCTTGAAGAGTTTTTGGGCCCCGGCCAGGTGCGCCGCCACCAGGGTGGCGGGGTTCACTGCCATCTCCGGTCCCGGCGGCGTGGCAGCCACGATCTCGGCCACCCCGGCCACTTTGGCGGGAATGATGTTCATCAGGGCACTGGAAGGATAAGCGGCCAACCCGCCGGGAATATAGCAGCCCACCCGGTCAATGGGGCGGGAGAGGCGCCCTGCCAGGATGCCGGGCTGGACTTCCATGGCCCACATTTCCCGGTCCAACTGGGCCCGATGAAATTTTTCAATATTGGCGGCTGCGGTCTTCAGCGCCGCGGTGACCCGGGGGTCCAGGACCCGGTAAGCCGCCTCAATTTCCTGGTGAGTGGCCACAAGGTCTGCCGCGGTGATGTCGGCCTTAAACTGCCGATGCTGCCGCAGGGATTCGGCGTCGCCGTCGGCCCGCAGGGCGCTCAAGATGGGCGCCACCACCTCCAGCACGGCGCTGACGTCGACCTGGGAGCGGGACAGGATCGCCTGCCGCCGCTCAGGCGTAAGTTCGGTGAGTAGTTCCACCTGCAAATCTGACACTCGCAGGTTCCGCCTTTTCCATAAAAATAGTTTATATCATCAGAAATTATATAAGATTGTTCCACGAAGCACAAATCTTAATGCGGCCGCGTCGCCGCAGGAAGCCCCGGGAAGCCCGGCGCCGGTGCTTGCCATACACCTTCACCGACACTCTACCGGTAATAAATTAAGATTGTTGACGATTGTGCCGATAATTTGAATATGAAGTTTGATCACTCCAGGCGTTGCTCCTCCATGGCGAAAATTCTATGATGATTAAGGAAGTTATCCCTTTGGCGCTCCCCCCGGAAAGACGCCGATTCGGTCGCGTTAATATCTCCGAACCCAGGATATGTCATGTTCATCTGCCCCAATCCCAGGAATTATGGACCGGCCAGGGCCTCTTGGTAAATATCAGTCTGGGGGGATTCTATTTCGTCTGTGACCAACAGCCGCCAATTGAAAAAGACGATATTTGCTATCTAACCTTCGCCACTCCCCAGGAAGATCTCGAAAATTATCATTTCGGGTTTCATGTTTCGGTGGTTCGCACCGGCAAAATGCAACTTTACCAGCCGCAATTTGCCCTGGCACTGAAAATAATTTCAGAACCTATTTATTATTCGCCGCATGAAAACAATAAACGAGAAATTACCTCATTTGATAAACCGCGTATACTGTATCAGTATTACGACTTGAATAAAAAAGCCTACGAAATTATTACCAATACCCCTGATGTTCGTACCGAAAAAATTAAGAAAATAAAGAAATTCATCGACAAAGGCTCTTATGAGGTAAAATCTGAAACAATTGCGCAAAGCGTTATCAATGATATTTTTATGGAAGAACTATTGCTTGCCACGCGATAATCTTCAGGCTTTCAATCTCTGTCGGTTTAACCCCTTAGCTGGCGTGCCTTTCGCCGGACCACCCCGCTCCCCTCAATTTTGGCGCTCACGGCCATAAGAGGCCCATCCTTCCGGAAAGTTAGATTGAAATAACACCCAGGCTGTCTTTTGAGGTCCCTGTCCGAAAAGTTTTTCGTAGGGTGCGTCCTACGCACCAAATAATGGGCGGAAACGGCGGGCAATGCCCGCCCTACAGATCTTTTCATGTTTTACGGGTGCGCCGATAGGCCCATGCGCGACTGCTTCGAAAAGTGTTTCCGGTGGCACAGGCTTTCCAGCCTGTGCCACCGGCTGGCGGGCGTGGACGCCCGCCCCTCTAACCTTTTCATGTTTTACGGGTGGGCCGAAGGTCCATGAATGACTGTTATGAAAGGTTTCTGGTGGCACCGGCATCTTACTGGTGATGCGCACAGGCTGGAAGCCTGTGCCACCAGAGTGTATGTAGGATGCGTCCTACGCACCATCAATCCGGTTGAGTGGCGTTCGCCCTTCCTGATTTTCCCTGTATGGGTAGGCCATAGCCCATGAACGGCTGCTTGCTCTTTGGTGCGGCCCCGGCCGGATACCGGCGCCTGGGAAAGGGGCGCCAAGATGCCGTTTTTAGATGACTATTGTTTAACATATTGATATTATAATAAATGTTTTTTATAAATCCGATAGTAACGCCCGCGGCGGGTAAGGCAGCTAACGCACCAACCCCTTTACGGCCCGGGTTTTGAGGCAGAAATGACGACAAGAAGACGGCGGAAAAAGAAGCCGGGGGCACTGGAAGACCGCATCTTGCGGACCTTGCAGGAGGCCGCCCGGCCGTTGTTGATGGAGGAGTTGCTCCGGTTGCTCAACGCCGGCCAGGACCAGGCCGAGGCCATCACCACGGTGATGGACCAGCTGGTAGCCCGGGGGCAGTTAGTTTCACTCAAGGGCGGCCGCTTTGGGCTGGCCGAGAAAATGAACCTGGTGGCGGGGGAGCTCTCCGTCCACCCCGACGGCTTCGGCTTCGTCACCCCTGAGACCGGCGGCAAGGACATCTATCTGGTGGCCGCCAACCTGAAAGAAGCCTGGCACGGCGACCGGGTGGTGGTGCGGATTGAGGGCAGCCGGGGCCGCCGCAAGGAAGGCCGGGTGATTCGCATCCTCTCCCGCCGCCTCACCGACGTGATCGGCACCCTGGCCCAGGCCGGCGACACCTATTTTGTTGAACCCGAAGACGAGCACCTGCTCTTCAACCTGGTGATCGCCCCGGAGCACTTAAACGGCGCCGCCCCGGGCCAGATGGTCCGGGCCGCGGTGACCCACTATCCCACGGGGCATCTCAATCCCCAGGGAGTGGTCACCGAGGTCTTAGGCGACGTCGAGGACGCCGAGGTCCAGGCCCGGCTGGTGATTTTGAAGTATGAACTGCCCGACGAGTTCCCGGCGGAGGTCCTGTCCCAGGCGGCCAACCTCGACCCGGACCTGTCGGAGCAGGCCCTGAAAGGCCGGCTGGACCTGCGCCACCTGCCCATGGTTACCATCGACGGCGAAACCGCCCGGGATTTTGACGACGGCGTCTGCCTGGAGAAAAAGCCCGGAGGAACGTTTACCCTCTACGTGTCCATCGCCGACGTCAGCCACTATGTCACCCCGGGCTCGCCCCTGGATAAAGAAGCCGACCAGCGGGGCACCAGCGTCTATTTCCCCCAGCGGGCGGTGCACATGCTGCCCGAAAACCTCGCCACCAACGTCTGCAGCCTCATCCCCGGGGAAGACCGCCTGGCGGTGACCGCCATTCTCAACTTCGACCGCCGGGGCCGCCGGAAAGACTTCAGCTTTGCCCGGAGCGTGGTGCGTAACCACGCCCGCCTCACCTACCGTTTGGTGGACGATCTGCTGGTAAAAAAAGACCGGCAGCTAAGGACCCGTTACCGGCCCTTCGTCAAAATGCTCACCCAAATGACGGCATTCTGCGACCTCCTCCGGGAGCGCCGGGCCGAACGGGGCAGCCTGCTCATGAGCCTCCCGGAAGCCGAGGTGGTGCTGGACGACCGGGGCTGGCCGGTGGACGTCCGCCGGGTGGATCACCTGGTGTCCCACCAGCTCATCGAGGAGTTCATGATCGCCGCCAACGAAGCGGTGGCCACTTACCTGGGGGAATTCTCCCTCTTCCGGGTGCACGAGCGCCCCGACGCCGTCAAGCTGGCCGCTTTCCGCACCTATTTGAAGAGCCTGGGGTTCGACCTGCCCAAGGAGGTCCACCGCGACCCCCGGGTCCTCCGGGAGTTTCTGGACGAGGTGCGTAAAACCCCGCTGGCCCCCATGGTGCAGCTCATGCTGCTGCGTTCCCTGAAGCAGGCCCGCTACGCCGGGGAAAACCTGGGCCACTACGGCCTGGCCACCGACTGGTACACCCACTTCACCTCTCCCATCCGGCGCTATCCCGACCTGCTGATTCACCGGCTGCTCTTGAGCCGTCTATCGGGGCGCAAACCACCCTTTTCCCTGGACCCGGAAGACCTGGAGACCCAGGCCGGGCATCTCACCCGGCGGGAGCGGGCCGCGGTGGGGGCGGAGCGGGAGATGCTGTCCCGTATGCAGGTGCGCTGCCTGGCCCACCGGGTGGGCGACAGCTTTTCCGGCCGTATCACCGGGGTCAATGCCTTCGGTTTTTTTGTCTCCCTGGAGGAGATCTTTGCCGAAGGCCTGGTGCGCCTGGTGGACCTGCCTGACGATTATTACCGCTACGAAGAATCCCTCATGCGTCTCTTCGGCCGCCGCACCCGGCGCATCTTCGCCCTGGGCGATCTCGTCCGGGTCAAGGTGGCCCACGTGGACATCCGCCGCCGCCACGTCAACCTGGTCCTGGTGGAGGAGGAGGAAGGGTCAGAACCCGAAGAAGATAAGGGGCCAAAAAACGAAAAGCCGAAAAGGAAAAAAGGGAAATCAGCAAAGGTGTAGTTGTAGAAATAAGGGAAAGGCCCAGGCTGATACTCCCGTATCGAGACCGGGGCAGCTTCGTAACGAAGCCAAGTCAGGGGGTAACCATTCCCCTTAGATCAGATTGATCCAACGCCGCTAAAGCGTCCCGCCCCGCTGGGGCCTGAGAATCATCTCACGGCTTAACAAAAACAACCAAGGGTGTCTCGCGCCTACTTGACAACTTTTAACCATATCCGGGTGGGCATGGCCCACCATAGGCTTATCCATGGCTTTCTAAAACTGATAGCTGCATCACAGTATTATGTTGCCAATTCAATCTCATTTTTGAGAGTCTCAAACATACGAATCGCTGTGGCGGCATACTCGAACGCGTCACCAATCTCGTTGCCTGTTTTATCGATTATTGGCATCTGGAACTCTAGTCCGCTTGGATCATTAATGTCCAAATCAACCTCGAATGCTCGAAAAGTTATGGATCGGAATATGGATTGAGGTGCCGTGAACTTGAGTCGACCCAACCTTGGGAACTTGCCAGACCTACTGTAATCACGCCGACTATGCTTAAGCCTATTCGATAGATCAGCACATATGCACAGGCACGGATCATTATTGACAGCCTGCTCAACAAAATTGTGATCGAGCCCCCTTGTTTTTGCGCGATGCTTTAAGTAGTCTTTAGCATTCCAGAGCCATAAAAAGAGGTTGGAAACGTCGTCCTCGACTTTTTCGAGGGATCTAATATTACGAAAGATATAATGATGGGTTTCTCCATCCGGAAAGGTAACAACCCATGTAGTTCCTTCTCCAGACTTTTGTTGAGTGGCCTCAACCAATCGTTCTAATCGGTTGAAAAGTCTCTTAATTTCTTCACCAGTCATGTTCATAGCCTCGCCGGTGATGAATGTTGTTAGCTTTTTGAGGTGGGTGTGCCCACTTCTAGCTGACTGCTGATAGCTGAAAGCTGACAGCTATTAGCGCACCAACTCGGCGCTATACAGAAACGCTCCGTCCCGTTTAATCAGCTTTCCAGCCCGGTTTTCGATGATCCAGCCGCTGTCGCCTTTGCCCCCGAAGGGCAGGCGCAAGGGCGTAAAGATGAACTCCGGGTTGTCGTAGGTCATGCCGAATTTCTCGGTCAGGGCCTCCTGGGCGCCCGGCGGCGGGGTGCCGAACCAGGCCACCAGAAACGGGTAGCGGCTGGGCAGCACCCGCGCCACCGCGGCCTCGTCGCCCTCCACCGGCGTCAGGGCCAGGAAGGGACCGAACATCTCGGTGTCCGGAGGCTCAGCGGTTTCCAGGAGAAACGGCCCCTGCCACTCCCCGTCCCGGCGGGGCTCCACCAAAAAGTGCGGAGCTTGTAAAGCCGCCAGGGCCCGGTCCAGGAGCTTGCGGGTGCGCTCCACCTTGATGGGGCCGATCCTGGTCTTGGGGTCCCGGGGGTCCCCCACCAGCACCTCGGGCATGCGCTCCAGGATCATCTTTTTCACCGGCTCGTAAATCTCCCGGTGGATATAGGCCCGCTTCAGGGTGGTGCAATACTGGCCGCCGTTGATAAAGGCCCGCCCCACCACAAATTTGACCGCCGCCTCCAGGGGGGCATCCTGGAACAGGATTACCGGCGGCAGGCCGCTGGGCCCGGCAAAGAAGAGCTTGTCGAAATGGTGGGCTTCCCTCTCGTAAGCGGCCCCCACTTCGCCCCCACCGCAGATGAAGAAGACCCGCACGCTGGGGTCATGGACGCAGCTCCGGCCGAACTCCCGGTTGTCCATACCCGCCACCACGGTAAGGCCCGGCAAACCCGTTACCACTTCGGCAAAGAGCCTCGCCGTCAAGGGCGTTTGCGAGGAGAAACTGAACCGGAACTGATTCCCCCCCAGGACGGCGGCGCCGCCCACCCGGGCCACCATAATAGGCGGGGCGTCGTAGGGCAGGATGGCGGCCACCGTGCCGTAGGGGGCCTTGCCCGCGACCAAAGGCGCCTCCAGGGCCATGGTGCGCAGATGCGAGACCGCCATATCCATTTCCATGGCGGCGGCAGAGCAGGGAGTGCCGATATCCTCCCCTTCTGCAGCTATGAGGTCGGCCCGCCTGTGCTCCATACGGTCCGCCAGTTGCTGTAATATCTCCAGGCGCGGGGTAATGTTATCGGACATCGTAAGCCTTATCCCTCCTCAGACAGCCTTGATCCAGCCTGGCTGCGACCGGCCGATGGTGCGTCAATAAGTTTCTGGGCTGAAAGCTGACCGCTGAAAGCTGAAAGCTTTTTTTAGTAAAATACCACAAAAATCTGGGCGTAACGCAGAAAAACCGCCACTGTGGCCCAGGGCCGCAAAGCCCCCCAAAGAGCGGCGCCTTTCGCCTCGCAAACGCCCCTGGGAGGGTTTTTGTGAAAAAAAGTATTTTCTTCTTGACATGAGCGCCCCGGCCTCTAAAATCAAAGTGCAGGGAGGAAAAACTCTTTATTTTTTGGTAAAAATTTTATATACAATCAATGTGGGTTAAGGTAAGAACTGCCTCATATTATTAAGGGAAGTCTTGAACCTGGCGCACTGCCTCGGGGCGCACCAGTCCCGGGCTTAACGCCAAGTGGGATTATACTAACCACAATTTACTTGGAGGGAAAATGCCAGAAGAGGCCGTAAAAGAAATCAAGGTGGACAGGAAGCACCGCAAAATCGGGAACATCGCTCCCGAGTTGGCGGATCGCTGCTATACCTGTGGCACCTGTGCCGGCGGTTGCCCCGCCACCGGGCTGGTTCCCGGCTGGGACCCCCGGAAGGCCATCCGGGCCGTTGTCCTGGGTATGGAGCAGGAGGTCATTGATTCCAAGTGGCCCTGGGTTTGCACCCTGTGCGGCCGCTGTCAGTATCAGTGCCCCATGGGTATCCAACTGATGCGGACCTTCCGGGCCTGCCGCACCGCCCGGGAGCGGGACAAGGTGCCCGGCCCCATCCACAAGGGCACCATGATGAATCTCCAGAGGGGCAACAACCTCGGGATTCCCACCGATGACTTCCGGTTTCTCCTGGCCGAACTGGGCGTGGAAATGGAAAACGACGAAGAGCAGCCCACTCCCGGCTTCTATGTGCCGGTGGACAAGGAAGGGGCCAACATCATCGTCACCATTAACTCCAAGGAGCCCTTCGGCGAGCCGGATGACATGAAATTCTGGTGGAAGATCTTCTACGCCGCCAAGGAAGACTGGACCGTGTCCTCCACCAACTGGGAAGGCGTCAACTGGGGCCTGTTCTCCGGGGACGACGAGTCCATGAAGGTCCAGGTCGCCCGGGTCATCGAAAACGCCCGACGACTTAAATGTAAAACGATCTTGTACCCCGAATGAGGGCATGCCTACTATGCAACCCGGTTCGGGTTCAAAAATTGGTTCCCCGAAGTTTACGAAGAATTCAAGGTAGTCAGCGTCATGGACCTGCTGGAGGAATACATCAAAGAAGGCAGGATCAAGCTCAATACCCATAAGTATCACGAAACCTACACGGTCCATGACCCGTGCAACTACGTGCGCAAATCCCAGCTGGCCTTTGGCGACCATATGGGCGACAAGACCCGCTGGATCGCCCAGCAGTGCATCGACCCCGGCCTTTACCGGGAAATGTGCGAAGATATGATGAACGACCTGTGCTGCGGGGCCGGGGGCGGCGCCTGGGCCATGCCCTATGACGACGAACGCCTGGCCTACGGCAAGATGAAGGCCGACCAGATCAAGGACACCGGGGCCGAGATCGTCATCGCCCCGTGCCACAACTGCCGTGACCAGATCATGAAGGGCCTCCCCAAGGTCCACGACATGGGCAACTACAAAGAGACCCTGTACCTGTGGGAACTGGTTTCCCTCTGCCTGGACTTCGAACCCTGGAGCGAAGCGGAGATCGAAGCCGGCCACGCCGCCCGCGACGCCCAGTTTGAGCGCGACGGGGTCGAGTTGGAAGAAGAGGAATAAACCGGCGGCCTGAACTGCACCTACCCGCCGAAGCACCTTCTGAGCCTGGAGAATGTATCGTTCTCCAGGCTCTTTTTGTGGCCGCCGCAGAACCCGTTGTTTGACGGCCTCCGGTATTGCTTTTTCTCCCGCAAGACTTAACATCCAAAATGAGGAGAATAGCTATGAAAAAATCCATCGGCCCCCGGACCATGGCCTTCCCCACCCCGGTGTGGGTGGTGGGGACCTATGATCAGGAAGGCAAGCCCAACGCCATGACCGCAGCCTGGGCCTCCATTTGCTGCTCCAAGCCCCCGGCCATCGGGGTGTCACTCCGCAAGGCCACCTATTCCTACGGAAATATTGTGGCCCGACAGGCCTTCACCATCAGCGTGCCCTCCGAGGCCCACGTCCGGGAGGCCGACTACCTGGGCATGGCCACGGGCAAAGACGTGAACAAGTTCGCCGCCACGCGCCTCACTCCGGTGGCCAGCGACCTGGTGGACGCCCCCTATGTGGGGGAATTTCCCCTGATCCTGGAATGCCGGGTGATCCATACCCTGGAAATCGGCCTCCACACCCTGTTCATCGGAGAGATTTTGGACGTCAAGGCCGATGAGCACGTCCTGGGCGACAAAGGCTTCCCGGATATCGAAAAAGCCCGGCCCATCATCTTCGGCCCCGAGATTCGCACCTATCACGGCATCGGGAAATCTTTGGGCCAGGCCTTCGCCGTCGGCCGGGACCTCTTGTAGCTGCGCAGGTTGGCGGATAAGCTATGTAGGGTGCGTCCTACGCACCATAAATGGCGCGGGAAATTCTTTCTCCCGCCCCACAGGCTGGAAAGCCTGTGCCACCGGTTTTTAAAGGGCGGCCTGTGGCCGCCAGAAATCTGAAGCACCAACCGCGCCTGGCGCCGCCCCGGCTGGAAAGCCTGAGGCATCACCGTCACAGAAGGGATAATTCCATGACCCCGGAACTGACCGAACCAGAAATTCTCCAGGTGCGGCAAGGCATCCAGGCGAAGTACGACCGGGTGGCCGCGACCGGGACCGGCGGCTGTTTCCAGTACCCCACCGGCAAGGCCGGCATGGAACTTCAGGGTTATCCCCCGGAGGTGCTGAAAAATTTTCCCCCGGAGATCCTGGCCGCCTTCTGCGGCGTGGGCAATCCCTTCAGCCTGGAACCCCTTAACCCCGGGGACGCGGTCCTGGACATCGGCTGCGGCGCCGGGGTGGACTCCCTGGTGGCGGCCCATCTGGTGGGGGCCAAGGGCCGGGTGGTGGGGGTTGACGTCACCCCGGCCATGGTCGAGCGTGCCCGGGCGAGCCTCTCGCGGCTGGGTCTGGCCAACGTTACCTTTGAAGTGGGCGAGGCCGAGGCCCTCCCCTTCCCGGACAACGACTTCGACGCGGTCATCAGTAACGGCGTCTTCAATCTGACCCTTGATAAAGAGAAGGCTTTGCATGAGGCGCACCGGGTCCTGAAACCCGGCGGCCGGCTGATGCTGGCTGACATGGTCCTGGTGGCGTCGCTGCCGCCGGATCAGGCCGGCAAGGTGGAAAACTGGTTCCAGTGAATCGGCGGGGCCATGCCGGGAAAGGATTTCCTGGCCCTGATGCTCAAGGCCGGTTTCCACCGGGTAGCGTTGCGCCGCTACACCGGCTTCAAAAGTTCCCCCTACACCGAAGGGGCCTTGTTTTACGCTGAAAAACCCGCTCCCGGCCAGACCCGGGACGATGTCGTCTTCCTTGCCGAACCGCCGGCGGCCCCCGTTATAGAGGCCGCCTGCAAACCCGGCGGGACCTGACCGCCGAAATAAGCCGCTCGGGGGGGGCGGGTATGTTGGGCGGGCACTGCCCGCAGTTGATTTTATACTGTTATCGTATTGAAAAGCGACAAACGATGTAGGGGCAGACCTATGTGTCCGCCCTGGCCAAGGGCCGACACGCAGGTCGGCCCCTACAATTTGTTTTGTTTCACTATGAAAATGGTATTAGTGGGCGATGCGCATCCTGCCGATTCTCTCAGGATAATTTCAGGCCGTGGCCTTGGCGTCCCCTGCCCCCAAATCCGAACTATCCGAGTGCGGCCGTCCTAAGCAGTTCCTTCACCACCAGCCCCATGAGGCCCAACACTGCGTCCAGTTGCCAGAAGCGGTCCAGGCCGGATGGCACCGTAAAGGACACCTGGGCCGGAAACTCGTCATCCGCCACCCAGAGAATTACTTCGACGCTCAGCCCCGGATAAACCGGGAAGGCCAGGGCGCCATCGCCGCTGGTCCGCCTCTCCGCCCCCAGGCGGCGGCCCACCTCCAGAAACCCGGCCAGATCCCGGCCAAACCGGTCCTCCAGGGGGGCGCTGGGAATGGCATGAGGCCCCCGATTCTGGAAAAAGAGGGTGGCGCCGGGCAGTTCCATGGGGCTGACCGGCGGCCCCAGCCCGGCGGTATCCACCGAAAGCAAATAAAGGACGGTAATCAGACAGAGGCGGAAACCCGGTTCCGCATCCGGCGCCCCGGCCCGGAACACCCGTTGCCGGTCCACATCCGCCACCGCTTCCTGATTAAAGTAAGGGAAGCGGAAGACATTCTCATGACGCCGGATGCCGGTGCGGCGAAAAATGTCCTCCGGGTCCGCCTGGGCCAGAGCCCGCCAAAACTCTTCATCCACTTCGGCGCAGCGATTATAGAGCATCGAATCAGCCTTTGGAGGAGCACATACATGGCGCCCCACGAGGGGGGACACACAGGTCCCCCCCTACAAGAGATTAATATAGTGAGTATGTGGGGGTTACACCCTGTATAAGCTGCATGGTGGCTGGGACGTTTCCCTAGAGCGTTTGCCATAAATTCTTTCCACTTGGCGGTTCTTAAATCCCCTAAATCCCCCTGGTTCAAAGGGTGACTTTATAAGCAATTCCTTATAGTTCCCCCCTTTTTTAAAGGGGGGTTAGGGGGGATTTATGGATATCAAGGATCGGAAAAAATTTGGCAATCGCTATAAGCTGCATGGCGGCCGGGGAGCTTCCATACGTGCCTTGGCTGACAGCTGAAAGCTGACCGCTTTTCCTACTCCTCCCCCGGATTGAGCAGATAGGCCTCCACGAAGCGGTCCAGGTCGCCGTCCAAGACCGCGTCGACGTTGCCCTCTTCGTGCTTGGTGCGGTGGTCTTTGATCATGCGATAGGGCTGGAGCGTATAGGAGCGGATCTGGCTGCCCCAGGCGATCTCCTTCTGGGTCTCCTGCATCTCATGCTTCTTGGCTTCCTGCTTGCGTTTTTCCAGGTTGTAGAGGCGCGCCCGGAGCACCTTCATGGCCAGTTCCCGGTTGCGGTGCTGGCTCCGCTCCGACTGGGAGGAAACCACCAGGCCCGTGGGCAGGTGGGTGAGGCGTATCGCCGAGGAGGTCTTGTTGACGTGCTGGCCCCCGGGGCCGCTGGCCCTGAAGGTGTCGATGCGCAGGTCATTCTCGTTGATGTCGATGTCGATGCGGTCGTCCACCTCCGGCAGCACCTGCACCGCTGCAAAAGAGGTGTGGCGGCGGCCGCTGGCGTCAAAGGGCGAGATTCGCACCAGGCGGTGGATACCGTTTTCGCTCTTCAGAAAACCGTTGGCGTAAGGGCCGCTGACGGTGAAAGTAACGCTCTTGACCCCGGCCTCGTCCCCGGGCAGGAGGTCGATGGTCTCGGTTTTGAAACCCTTGCGCTCGGCGTAGCGCAGGTACATGCGCAGCAAAATTTCGGCCCAATCCTGGGCCTCGGTGCCACCGGCTCCGGCGTGGATGGTGACGATGGCGTTCTTGTCGTCGTCTTCGGCCCCCAGGAGCAGCTTGAGCTCCCAGTCGGAGAATTCCCGTTCCAAGGCCGCCAGGTCCCGGACCACTTCCTTCATGGTCTGCTCGTCTTCTTCCTCCAGGGCCATATCCAGCATCAGCTCCAGGTCTTCCAACTGCTGGCGCCGCCCCGCATATTCTTCCGTCGCCTGGATCAGAGACGCCCGCTCTCTCAGGATGTCCGCGGCCCGGGCCTGGTCGTCCCACAACTCCGGGGCGGCCATCAACTCTTCTAAATGACGCAGTCTGACCTGCTTACCCGCCAGATCAAAGATGACCTCGAAGGGTTTCCAACCGCTCTTGCAAACCCTTTAATTTGGTTTTGATATCTACGCTTTCCGGTAACATTGCGACCTCCTGGGTGATGAAACAGCTATCAGCTTTCAGCAGTCAGCTTGCAGCAAAAACCGCTCTTTACGACCGGGGCGATTTATGCCGGCTCAACCTTATTCAATCTATAAATTTTATCAGAAAAATCCCGGATTAGGAAGAGAACGGCGCCTCCGGGTCAGGTTCCTCCCCCAGGTAGGCCGGCTGCAACTGAGGATGGGCCGATAACTCCTGCCCCGGGCCTTCCAGCACTACCCGGCCGGTGGACAGGACATAGCCGTGGTGGGCGATTTTCAAGGCCGCGGCAGCGTTCTGCTCGATCAGGAGGATGGTGACCCCCTGCTCATTGAGGCGGGTGATGAGGTGAAACACCTCCTTAACCAGCAGGGGCGCCAAGCCCAGGGAGGGTTCATCCAGGAGCAGAAGACGCGGCCGGCTCATCAGGGCCCGGCCCACGGCCAGCATCTGCTGCTCGCCGCCGGAGAGGGTGCCGGCCGCCTGGGCGCGCCGGGCCGCCAGGCGGGGAAAGGTGTCGTAAATCCGGTCCAGGTCCCGGGCCAGACCCGGCTGGTCCCGCCTCAGGTACGCCCCTAAGAGCAGGTTTTCGTAGACGGTGAGATTGGCGAAGATGCGGCGGCCCTCGGGCACCAGGGCGATGCCGGCCCGGATGATCTCGTGGGTGGGGAGCCCCTGGATCTCCCGGCCCTCAAAGACCATGCGCCCGCCCCCGGGCGCCGCCAGCCCGGTGATGGCCCTGAGCGCGGTGGTCTTGCCCGAGCCGTTGGCTCCCAGCAAGGTGACAATCCGTCCCCGGGGGACGCCAAAGCTGACCCCGTCCAGGGCCTTGATGGCCCCATAGGAGACCTGAAGATCGAAGACTTCCAGCATAGTATGACTTCCTTGAAAGCTATCAGCGGTTGTTGTAGGGGGGGACCTGTGTGTCCCCCCATTGAGGGCGCACACACAGGTGCGCCCCTACGTGCTGAAAGCTGACCGCTGATACAGTTAGCTGTTAGAAGTTAGCAGTTAGCGAAAAAATCAAAATTTGCCGATGATCTATGTTGGTTCGTTCCCAAGTACAACTTGGGAACGAGGGGAAAAAGCATCTTTGCTTTGGCTAAAAGCTAATTGCTAACTGCTAACCGCTACAAGCTATTTCCCCAAATAGGCCCGGATTACCTCCGGGTTTTTCCGTATCTCTGCCGTCGGACCGGCGGCGATGGTGAGGCCGTGGTCCAGCACGGTGAGGTGCTGGCAGAGGCCCATGACCAGACGCAGGTTGTGTTCAATGACCAGGATGGTTAAATCATAACGGTCCTTGATGTCCCTTATGAAAAAAATCAAATCGCCGGTCTCCTGGGGGTTGAGGCCGGCGGCGGGCTCGTCCAGGAGGAGGCAACGGGGCCCGGTGGCCAGGGCCCGGGCGATCTCCAAGCGGCGCTGGTGGCCGTAGGGGAGCTTGCCGGCAGGCTGGTCCGCGGCCTCGGCCAGACCTACTTCCTCAAGCAGCGCCAAACCCCGGGACCGGCGGTCCCGTTCTTCCCGGCGGTAGCGGGGCAGCCGGAACACGGCCTCGCCCCAGGTGGCGCGGCTGCGGCAGTGAAACCCCACCAGCACGTTTTCCAGAACGCTGAGTTCCCCGAAGAGCCGGATGTTTTGAAAGGTCCGGGCGATCCCCCAATCCGCGAGGCGGTGCGGGGGCTCCCCGCTGATCTCCCGGCCGTCCCAGACAATCCGGCCGCCGGTGGGTTTCAGAAAACCGCTGATGAGATTGAAGACCGTGGTCTTGCCCGCCCCGTTGGGGCCGATGAGGCCGTAGAGGCCGCCTGCCGGCACCGCCAGGTTCAGATCCTCCAGGGCCGAGAGCCCCCCGAAGCGCATGTCCAGATGTTCGGTGTGCAGCAGAGCCATAGGGACCTATGGTTTCCCGGCGCCGGGCGCCGAACCGGCAGGCCCGCCCCGCAGCAGGCGGCCCAGCCCGGCCCAGGAAAATTCCCGGCGGCCCATGAGACCCCGGCGGCAGAAGATGATCACCAGGAGCAGCGCCAGGGAGAGAATCACCATGCGCATCCCCGGAATGCCGGGAATAGTGAACCCGAAGAGGGTGGCCGGCTCCTCCACGATCCTCAACCACTCCCCCGCCAGGGTGAAGCCGGCCGCGGCCAGAATCGCCCCGGTGGTGGAGCCCAGGCCCCCCACCACAATGATGATCAAGAGATTGAAGGTGAGGAAAAAGGTGAAGAGCGACGGCGAGATGGTGGTGATGAGGTGGGCCAGCAACCCGCCTCCCACTCCGAAGAAAAAAGCGCTCAGAAGATAGGCTCCAAGCAGGTGGCGAAAGGTATTGATCCCCATGGCCTTAGCCGCAGTCTCGTCTTCCCGGATGGCGTTCAGGGCTCGGCCGTAGCTGGAGTTGACCAGGGTGACGACCACCGCGGTGGCGGCCACCGCCACCCCCCAGGACCACCAGAGGTTGGTATAGGGGTAGAGCCCTTTGAGGCCCAGGGGTCCGTTGGTCAGCCCCTGGAGATTGTTGGCCAGGACCCGCACCACCTCGCCAAAGCCCAGGGTGACGATGGCCAGGTAATCACCCCTGACCCTGAAGACCGGAAACCCGGTGAGCAACCCGAAGGCGACAGCCACCAGCCCCCCCGCCAGCAGAGCGGCGGGAAACGGCAGGGATAGCTGGCTCAGCGGCCCGTACAGGGGGGTAACCAGGAAGTTCAGGGTCTTTTCCGCCGGGGTCATGGTCAGGAGCGCCGCGGTGTAGGCCCCCAGGGTGATGAAGGCGTTAGGCCCCAGGTGCAGTTGGCCGCAGACCCCGTTGATCAAGTTGTAGGCCACCGCCAGGGTGATGAAGATGGCTACGTTATTCAGGAGCCGCACCTGATACTCGTCAGCCCAGCGCCCCGCCCCCCACAGGAACAGAAACAGCAGGACCATGGCGGTTAGGGTTAGGTACGAGGTGCGAATGATTCGACTCCTTGATTTGAGCAGTTAGCTGTTAGCTGTTAGCTGTTAGCTGTTAGCTAATTACTAACTGCTAACTGCTCACAGCTTCTCCTCCCCCAGCGCCTCTCCCAAAAGCCCCGTGGGCTTGAGCAGCAGGAGCACGATGAGCAGGGTGAAGGCCACCGCGTCCCGGTAGCCGGCCCAGGCCGGGAACAGGGCCACGATCATGACTTCCAGGAATCCCAGGAGCAGCCCCCCCAGAACCGCGCCGGTGACGTTGCCGATACCGCCTAAGACCGCAGCGATGAAGGCTTTCAGCCCCGGCAGGATGCCCATGAAGGGATTGACCTGGGGATACTTCATGGCCCACAGGAGTCCCCCGGCCCCGGCCAGGAGCGAACCCAGGAGAAAGGTAAAGGCGATGATCCGGTTGACGTCGATGCCCATGAGGCTGACGGTCTCGAGGTCCAAGGCGATGGCCCGCATGGCGCGGCCCACGGCGGTGCGATAGATGATGAGGAAGAGCCCGGCCAGGAGCGCCCCGGTGACCAGAGGGATGAGCAGGCTCAAGCGGGGCACGAACAACCCGCCCCAGGCAAAGGCCCCGGTGAACATCCCGGGGACGGGAAAGGGCCTGGCCCGGCCCCCAAAGATAACCAGGGCGAGGTTCTCCAGCAAAAAGGAGGCGGCGATGGCCGAAATCAGGAGCGAAATCCGGGGCGCCCGGCGCAACGGCCGGTAAGCGCCGCGCTCCAGCAGTACCCCCATGAGGCCGGTAAGCCCAACGGCCAAGCCGAAAGCCGCCGGCCAGGGCCAGGAAAACAGCCCCACCCCCATGACCGCGACATAGGCCGCCACCATCAGCAGGTCCCCGTGGGCGAAATTGATGAGCCGGAGGAGGCCGTACACCAGGGTATAGCCGATGGCGATGAGGGCGTAGAGACTGCCCAATGACAGGCCGTTGATGAGCTGCTGAAGGAAGGTGAGTAAATCCACGGAAGTATTATACTAAAAATTGCGCCGGGGGCGCGGGGAAAACTCAAAGAAAATCTACGGTTACTCCATGAGTCGCCAGAGGCCTCACAGATCCTCAAGGACCTTCGGACCACTCATAAATTATGAAAAGGTCATGATGAGTAACCTATTTATTTGCCTATCAATGCCTGATTAATATCTAACCATAATTCTACCCACTGATTTTTCCCTCAATCGTGCGATTATCTTATGGTCTCGCACCAAAATGCCGATAAGCTTTATTGATTATTAAATCGGGTCACCCCCTGGGTGACTCACAACCATACTCAACGGAGGAGAAATTTATGCAGACAAGGCGCCTAATGATCTTTTCCACCCTGGCATTCTTTATTGCCATAAGTCCGGTGGGGGCCGCCGACCTCAGCAAGGGCAAAGGCACCGTAGATAATATCCGCCCCGCTGACCCGCCCCAGGTGTCGACTGCGACGAAGCCGAGCCCTGTCGGCCAGCCGATCAGCGATTATAAACCCAAAGGCCCGAGCGTCCATGCTAAAGAAATACCAGCGCCAAAGCCTTACAATCCTCAGAATGACCCTGCGGTCAAAAAGGGCTACGAACAACACCAGAAAGCCCACGGCCGGTAGAAAGGAGAAACCGGCCCATCTTCCCGGCTGGCCGGGGGAAGTCAGCAGCCAGTTACCGGCAGTCAATAATCAGTCGATTTTACCGGCTGCGGACTACTGACCGCCATCTTCCCCCGGCCCTCCCCTCAGCCAATCAATCCCCGATCAACTTCGCCAGCCCCAGCAAATTGATGATCTCCGGCATAACCATAAGGCCGGTGAGGCGGCCCATGGCGCCCCGGCCGCAGGCGCGCTCGCTATAGGCCGTAACGTCATCGGGGCGCACCAGGCCGTCGCCCACCATCATGATGGGCACCGGGTCCCCGGAATGTTTCTTTAAGGCGCAGGGGGTGGAGTGGTCGGCGGTCACCGCCAGGAGGTGCGGCGTCTCCAGGAGGAGCGCAAAGGCCAGGTCGATCTTGTTGATGAAGTTCATCTTGCCCAGGTAGTCGCCGTCCTCCCCGAAGGTGTCGGCGGCCTTGACGTGGACAAAGGCGAAATCGTAAGACCCGGCCAGGGCGGTGAGGGCCGCCCGGAACTTGGCCTCGATGTCGGTGTTGGGCAGCCCCGTGGCGCCGGGGACGGGAATCACGTCCATGCCGGTGAAGGAGCCGATGCCCTTGTAGAGGCCGCCGCCCGCAATGGTGCAGGCCTTAAGGCCGTAGCGCCCCGGGAAGGGTTCAATCTTTTTATAATAGCCGGCTCCCCGCCCTAACAAATAATTGGCCGGGGGCAAACCCTTCGCCACCCGTTCCTGGTTGAGGGGGTTTTGGGCCAGAATGCGGTGCGCTTCCACCAGGAAATGATTCAATACCCTGGCGGTGAAGGCGGCTTCCGGCGAATCGTCCAGGGGGTGCACCTCGTGGACCTTGACCCCCAGCTCGTGGGGATCGTTGTCGCTGATGCGGAAACTCAGGCCCGGACCCCGCAGGATGATGCCGGCTCGGTGGCCGGTTCCGGGACGGACCATCAGGGTGACGCCCTCATAGGTAAGGCCGTCCAGGTCCTTGACAAAGGGGCCGGTGTCGGTGATGCGCCCGGCCCGCCGGTCCACCACTGTGAGGCCATCGTCCACCGTGCCCAGATTGCCCCGCAGGGCCACATCCCCCGCCTCCAGGCCCATGCCCAGCCCCGCCACCTCAATGGTGCCCCGGCCGGTATAATAGCGCTCGATGTCGTAGCCCAGAATGGCCAGATGGCTGGTGTCGCTGCCGGGGCGCAGCCCCACGCCCAGGGCGTTCATGACCCCGGTGATGCCCCGGGCCGCCAGGGCGTCCAGGTTGGGGGTGTGCGCCGCCTCCAGGGGGGTGAGGCCCCCCAGTTCCCTGAGAGGCCGGTCTCCCAAACCGTCCATAACGATGAGCATGGCTTTATGCATACGTTACTCCTTGGCGAAATCGGTATTACAAAATTACCGACTGATAACCCCGGGAGGTAATGGTGGCATAGTGGAAGGGCGGCCCCACCTCCTCTTTGATGGCGGCCATTTTTTCCAAAAATTCCTGGCTCAGGTGCAGGACTTCTTCCAGGTCCGCCCCCTGGCTGAGGGCCTTGAACAGGCGCATCTCCATCCCCAGGTTCCGGGGCATGACCAGCACGTTGCCAGTCAGCATCCGCCGCAGGGGAAGTTCGTTTTCCTCGCTGCCCAGGAGGATCATTTGAAAGTGGGGCGGGGGGCTGTCGGGCACGTAGCCGGCCAGGATGAAATAGATGCGGCGAAAACCTTCGGCCTCGGGGCCGTGGGTTTCCAGGTGGCGGCTGTAACCCTGGGAAAGGAGGGGAAGCGCAAACTCCACCATTTCCTCCAGTTCCAGAGGGCCGGGATGGCGGGCGATCTGCCGTCGCAAGGCCAACGACAGGGAGACGCTCACCCCGGCGCCGCCGCTGAGAATGCCGCAGCGCCGATTCAGGGCGAAGAGCTTGTTGACGTTGAAGACCTCGGGCTGCCCGCCGACGTCGAACCGGGTGGCCCGGCTGTCGGTGGCCAACACGATGCCGTGCTCGTTAAATCCCGCCAGGGCCTGGGTCATAGACCACCATTGAGATTAGTGATTTAGGGGGATGGCCGGGGGCTTTTTCGTAAGCCAAATCCCCCGCCCTCCCAACGCCGGTAGGGGCGGACCTGCGTGTCCGCCCAGGATCGCACACATATAGCGTTTGCCATAAATTTTTTCCCTTTGGGGGTTCTCAAATCCCCCTAAATCCCCCTTTTTCAAAGGGGGACTTTCCCTGCAATTTCTTGTAGTTTCCCCCCTTTTTTAAGGGGGGCCGGGGGGATTATAAGATTTCCCTTAGCGGAAAAAACTTTTGGCAATTGCCATAGGTGCGCCCCTGCAAAAAAATGTAAGTGGTTGGGGAGGGGCCACACTTACGAAAAACGAAAGAGCCCTTAGCCACCTCCCGCAGAAAATCTAACCCTCTTCCAGCACCAACGGCGCCCCATCGGGATTATAGAACAGCCGCATGCGGGCCGGCGGCAGGGTGAACTTCAGGGAACCCTGGAGTTTCAAGGGGATCGTATCCGGCGTCAGGTCTTTCCAGGCCCGCCGGGGTTTACCCAGCAGCTCGGCCAAGTCGGGGATGGCGACCTCCTGGGGTTCCAGGGTAGTATTAATCACTGCCAGGACCCGGCCCTTGCGGCTCTCCCGGGATTTGAGCAGCAGCACTACCGGTTCCCCCTTGGGGTTGATCCGGGCCTGGGGTCCTTCTTCCAGAAGCACCGGGCAGTTCTTTTTCATGCGGTTCACCCCCTTGATGAAGGGGCTCAGATCGTAGGCGTGCGCCTCCCAGTCCTGGGGCCGGGTCTTCACCACGTTGAGGTGCTGCTTGAAACCATACTCATAGCCCATGGGGATCATCACCCCGGTGGAAAAGTAGGCCGCAAAGAGGTAGCGCTGCCGCGCCACCTCCGGGGCGCCGCCGCTTGCCCCCGTTAGCCGCTCGGTGTCGTGGCTTTCCGGGAAGCTGATGGAAGGGGCGATGCGGCGAAAGTCATTGTACTGCTCCAGACACCAGTCTTCCTGGAAATCCCACCACTTGGAGCTGTTGTAGAGGAAGTCGAACCCGGAAGATGACAGTTGGGCGCACTCCTCCAGGCGGCACCCCAGGGTCTCGGCGAAAAACTGGGCCCGGGGCTCCAGGTTCTTGGCCTCCGTGATGAGGCGGCCCCAAAAATCACCCGGGATTTTGTAAGCCGCATCGGCCCTAAACCCCATAAAGCCAAGGCGCAGGTACTTGGCCACCACCCCATCGAAGTAGTGCAGCAACCCCTCAGGGTCCGGCGGCGGCCAGTACGAAATTTCCGCCAGGTCGCCCCACACCGTCACCTTGGTGGCATCCGCGGGGTCAATGGCGCCGGGGTGTTTGATCCGGCCGTCATCGTCTTTGGCGTACCAGTCGGGATGCTGGGTGACCAGGGGCGAATCGATGGCGGTGTGGTTGATCACCAGGTCCAGCATCACCTTCAGACCCCGGCGCCCGGCCTCTTTCAGAAAGTGGACCAGGGCCGCCTCCGGGTCCTGGCCCGACTCGGGAGCAAACAGGGGGTTGAAACCATAGTAATCCTTGACGGCATAGAGGCTGCCGGACAGACCGGGGGTGTGGATGGGGTTCAAGAAAATCCAGGTGAAGCCCATGGCCGCAATGCGGTCCAGGTGCTCCTCCCACTGGGGGATGGTCCCGGCCAGGGGCGGAAAAAGATTGTAGATCAAGGCTGGTTCAGACATTAATCACCTCTTAAGTACAGCTATCGGGCGCGTCTCAAGCGCCGCTTTATGGTGCGTAAAACGCACCCTACATTTCTGACGACTGACCACTGGCTACTGGCCACTGACTACTGACTGCGCGCCTTATTTAGCCGGGCCGCCAGCCGGGCGGGCTCCGGGCTCTCCGCCATCTGCTCCAGGGTCAGGGGCAGCTTGATCCGCCAGTTGGGGTGTTCCGTCTGGGTGCCCGGCAGGTTTTGCTGATCCGCGACCCCGAAGACCTCCTCCAGCCGGACCTCCATGAGGGCGGCCGCACTCTGGCCCAGATACTCCAAAACCGCCTGCCGCAATTCCCGGGGGCAAGGATCACCAGGCTCGGGCTTCGAAGCCGCGCCGCCGGACAGTAATCCCCGGTGCTCCAGGTCCTCCAGCAGAAGCCGGCGGTCCGGGTCCCGGGCCGCGGCATCGGCCTCCGCCAAGCTTGCATCGGGGTACAGGTTCAGCGTCCGTTTCAGGGCCAGGTCATGCCCCTGCCAGAATCCCGTCAGGGTGGGCAGGTCGTGGGTGGTCACCGTGGCCATGGCCCGGGCCGGGTACGCCTCCGGGGCCAGGAAGTGGCCATTGCCGTCCCGTTCAAAGTAAAAAACCCGGTAGGAAAAGACCCCGGACTTACCCAACTCCCGCCGGATGCGGGGCGGCACGGTGCCCAGGTCCTCCCCGATAATCAGGGCTCGCCGGCGGACGCTCTCCAGGGCCAGGATGGCCAGGAGTTCCCGGGCCGGGTAGGTGACATAGGCCCCCAGCGCCGCGGCCACCCCGTGGGGGATCCACAACAGGCGAAACAGTCCCATGACGTGGTCCATTCGCAGCATACCGCCGGGCGGAAGGTTGGCCCGGAGGGTGTCGATGAACAACTGGTAGCCCGAGGCCCGGAGGCGTTCCGGGATCAGGGGCGGCAACCCCCAGTTCTGGCCCTGGGGATTGAAGGCGTCGGGAGGCGCGCCCATAGCCGCGCCCCGGGCAAAGAGCTCCTGATGGGCCCAGGTGTCGAAGCCTCCGGGACTCGCCCCCAGGGCCAAATCCTCGTAGAGGGTGAACGGCAGGCCCTGTTGTTGAGCCTCCTGGCAGACCTGGCCCAGTTGGGTCGCGGCCAGCCATTGCCCGTACTGGTAGAACCGGACCTCTTTCCCGTGCTCCCGGGCGAACTCTGTCACCGCGGGGCACTCGGGGTGCTGATAGGATTCGGGCCAGCGGCGCCAGTCGCCTTGATGGAAATGATCCGCCAGGGCTGAAAACTGGCCGAATCTGGCCAGGGACTCGCCCCCGAGCGCCACGAACCGGGCGAATTCCTCCCCTCTGACAGAGCGGGGGGGAGCTTCCGGGCCGCCGTGCGCCTGGCAGAAGGTCTCATACAGGAGCTTCAGGACCCGGCGTTTTAAACCGCGAACTTCGCCGTAATCCACCAGGGAAGCTGCGGCCAGGCGGGCTTTGGCGGCCTGAAATTCCGGACTGGCCATGAGATCCTGGGCCTTCCGGCAGGCTGCCATCTCCGGCGCCGCCTCCAGGCTCAGGTACAAAATATTGAGGAAAATCCGGCTGGTGGGGGAATAGGGACTGGGGTCGGCGAAGGCTTGCCCCCCGGCCGCATGGAGGGGATTGACTCCCACAAACGCCGCCCCCAGGGGTCCGGCCCAGCGGATGACTGTCATCAGATCGGCAAAATCCCCCACGCCCCAGTTGGCCCGGCTTCTCAAGGCATAGAGCGGCAGGTTGAAACCCCAGACCCGGCGGCCCTCCTCCAGCCAGGCCGGCGCATACGCCCGGGGCGGGGCCGCGATCAGCCGGGTGCGGCCGCTTTCCTCCCGGCCGCCGCTCCGCACTTTCAGGGTCAGATCGTAATATCCCAAATCCAGGCCGGCGGGGAGGGGCAGCCGCACCGCGACCCGAAACCCTGCCGGGACCGCCTGGGTCTTCAGCCGCCCGGCAACTTTGAGGCGCCTCTCCCACCGGTAAGGCGCCCCCGTTTCGCTGACCATCTCCGCCAACACGTCCACTGCGGCCGGGGGTTCAGGCCCGGGGAACCAGAGCCGCACAGTCGCCCCGGCTTGGGCCGGCGCCGGTTTGATGAGCTGCACCGGTTCCAGCATCGCCCCCCAGGGACCCAAACGCCGCCGGGCGATCTCCCGGTCCAGGCCTTCCGGGTCCTCCCAGGGAACCCCCATGGCGCTGAGCAGGTCCCGGTAGGTCGCCTGGGAGGTACGGTGGCGGCGGCCAAAATTGTCCCAGTACTGCGAGGTAATGCCGCACAAGGAGCCCAACACCGCAATTTTTTTGGCGAAATCCTTCCCGGCCATGGTCAAACCGTTCTCCAGATAGCCTGGCTGTGTCCCTAATCAGCCAATCTCGGGGAAAAGACGCTCCTTCCCGTCCGGCACGATCATATCGATTCATTTTAATGATTCAGCCGGGGCGGCGCCAGGGCTTTTAAACTTTCGCGGGCTATTTTGTCAGGAAAAATGCCGGAGGAACTGTCACGTCGCTCCGGGTTGGCTCTGGGGAATTCCCCTCCTGAATAAGGACCGGCCATTCCTGGCACGCCTTCAGGTTGGAGTTCAAGAGGTTTTAAGCGAGGAGAGATTCTATCAAAAAATACTCCCTGAATGGAGATGTCTCCAGGAATTTCACCAGAAAACCTGTTATAGTTCCTTAAAGATAGCTCCGGGTATTCCCTATTCCGGTGGCCTGGCCGATCATCACTATGCACCCCGGCATTGGCTCAGGCGCGAGTTTCAAGGACTGGGCATCTTTCCTCGCCAAACTCAAAAACCGCCCCACCGGGATGGCGATGGTAAATGGCGTCAACAGGGTCGGGGCCGGTATCTCGCCGCTCTGATCCATCGCAAGGATTGCACTCATGATGACCAACCTTTATCTCATCCACTTTGCGGGGTTCGCTTTTGGGGTGCTCCTGGGACTCCTCATCATGTGGCTGCTCCTCCGGCCTAAACTCAGGGCGCAAGAACGTCAACAGGCCGAAACAGCCCAGAAGTTTCAGGACGCTCTCCTGGCCCGGGAGAGGCTGGAAGCGGAAGTCCAGCGCGTGCCGCACCTGGAGGCGGATAACCAGGCCCTCCAGAATGAAAAAGTCCAACTCAGCGCCAAAATCTCGGCCCTGGAGACCTCCCTCGAGGCCGAGGAAGAAAAGAGGACGTGGCTGTCCCGGGCCCAGGAAACCATGCGCGAGGCCTTTCAAGCCCTGGCCGCCCAGGCGCTGACCTCGAACTCCCAGGAATTTCTCAATCGGACTCGAGAAGCCGTGCAAAATTTTCTTAATCAGATGAGCGGCGGTTGGCAGACGCACAAGGCCGAAATGCAAAATCTGGTGCAGCCCCTGGATCAGGCATTGCAGACCATGAATAAACAGGTCCGGGAGTTGGAGGGTAAACGCGAAGGGGCCTATGCCGATTTGAAGTCGAACCTGACGCAAATCTCGCAGATGAACCAGGAACTGCAAAAAGAAACCAGCAAGCTCAGCCACGCCTTGCGGGCCGGAGCGCAGCAGCGTGGCCGTTGGGCGGAGATCCAATTGCAGCGCCTGGCGGAATTGGCCGGCATGAAAGAACGGGTGGATTTCAACTTGCAGATGGGCATGGGTGATGGCCGTCCCGACATGGTGGTGTGGCTTCCCCGGGGCGGCTGCATCGTGGTGGACGCCAAGGCGCCCATGACCCACTATCTGGAGGCGCAAGAGATCACCGACGAAGAGTCCCGCCGGAAAAAGCTGGGCGAGCATGCCCGGCGGGTCAAGCAGCACGTGGATAACCTGCGCAGCAAGGAGTACACCCGCCACCTGCCGGAGGGCTCGCAATTTGTGGTTATGTATCTGCCCAGCGATGCCTGTTTGATCAGCGCCCTGGATTCAGATCACCATCTGCTGGAATATGCCCTCGACAAACAGATTACCCTGGCCACCCCCACCACGATTTTTGTCTTGCTCAAAACCGTGGCCACCGGTTGGCAGCAATATCTTATTGATGAAAACGCCAAGAAAATTTTGGCGCACGGACAAGAATTGTCGCAGCGGCTCTACAAATTCGCCTCGCACTTCGGGGGAATTGGCAAAGGCCTACAGACGTCGGTGGATAAATTCAATGAGGCGGTAGGTTCATTTGAGAGCCGGCTTTTACCGGAAGCCCGCCGTTTTCAAGAACTAAGAGGCTCTTCGGAGGCCTTGCCCGAAATCAAAACCGTGGATAGTCAGCCCCGGCAGTTGGAACCACCCAAAGTATCGGGAGAATCGGCCTCAGACTGATTTATCGCCGCGGTCTTCCCTGCGATCATGGTGATCCGGTGCAAGAGTCCGGCTGATCTCCTCCGGACGATTTTTCGGTTGATCCCTGGCCGGGCGGCGGCAGGGTGAAATAAAACGTGGCCCCCTGCCTCAGATCGATTTCGGCCCAGACGCGGCCGCCGTGACGTTGGATGATATGCTTGACCGTGGCCAAGCCGGGGCCAGGGCTGGAAAAATCCCTGGTGGCGCACAAACGGTGAAAGGTTCTGAACAAGGCGCGGCCTCCGTTCGGGGCCAATCCGCCCCGATTGTCCCGGACCAGGAACCCCCGGGTCCCGTCCGTGGCGGCCAGGGCCTCGAACTCAATCCTGGCCCGGGGAACCGTCTCGGTAAATTTCCAGGCATTGCTCAGAAGGATTGACAGGACCCATCGGAGCATGGCGGGGTCGCCTTCGGCCCTCAGGTTCGCCCCGATGATGAATTCCACCCGGCGCCCCGGCGCGGTGCCCTGGAGAGCCGCTGCGATGGCGCGGGCCTGATCGCTGAGATCAATTACCTGCCACTGCATTGCGGCCCCGGCCAGCCGGGCGTGCTCCCGCAACGCCTCGGTGAGCTCTCCCGTCTGCCGGATCATGCGGCGCAGCCGGCGGAGATACCGGCGCCCTCTGAAGTCAAGCCGATGGGCGCCGGCCGCCTCCAGGGCCTGGCAGAAGCCGCTGATCCAGCGGAGCGCCGACCGGAGATCGCGGGGCACCGCGGCGGTGAAAGCGTCCAATTTCCCCTTGGTGACCTCCAATTCCCCGGTTAACGCCTTATCTCCCCGAACCTGACCCGCCAGTTCGGCCTGGAGCCGTTGGAGGCGAATTTCCGCCTCCATCCGGTCAGTTATGTCGATGCCGGTCCAGATCACGTGCGACACCGACCCGTCTTCACCGATGTGGGCCGTGGCGGACCAGGAGATCAGGCGGCGGACGCCGTTTTTGGCTACCCACACAATCTCCTCGGTCGCGTGAATCTCCCCGGCAACGAGTTGATAAAATACCTCTTTCACGGCGTCAACGGCTTCGGGAGCCGGAAAAACCTCCCAGAAAGGCCGGCCTTGCACCTGAGACAGGGCATACCCCGTGAGCCTCTCGCCGGCAGGGTTCAGGCGATCGATGCGTCCCTGGCGGTCCAGAATCAACACCATAACCTGAACCGTCTCCATGAGGCTGTCGGCAAAATCCCGCTCTCGCCGCACCATGGCCTCGCTGAGCCTCAGGTTGCGGAACAACAGGTTATACGGCCTCCTGATCCCCGTTTCGATCAAGGCTTTGTACATCAGGAAAAGCGACAAGATTTTGAGGAGTTGGGCCACCACCCCGGCCTGGCCGAACGCCGCGGTAAAAACGGTGCGGGTCAGCTCCGAGCCGGCAGCCAGGGCGATGGCCGCCAACAACAGGCGGAGCACCTCGAGGTCGAACTCCTCCCGCCGGCGCCACAGCAGGGCCAGGGCCCCCAACAGGATGACGCCGGGCAAACCATCGGCGGTTTGCTTCAGCGCCGCCAGACCCGGCCCAGCCGCCTCGCGCAGGGGGAAAATCGGCCAGACAAAAATCATCAAGAAAATGACCGCGAAGACCAGGCCATAACCGGCAAAAACCGCATAAGGCTTCAGACGGCGGCCCAGGCACAGGGGGGCCAGGCACAGGGAAACGCTCTCGAGGCCCCGGGCCGCAAATCCCAGGTGGACGGGCAAATCGGCCCCTAACCCGGGGAAGACCCTCATACCCCCATAAGCCAGGATATGAAGCAGGTCTAAAACGCCCACGAACAGGTAGGCAATCCCCAGGAAGAGCAGGTAGTTATTTTCCAGGAAGCCCCGGGAATTCCAGGCAACGGCAAAGACGCCTCCGGCAATAACGGCGCTGAAGATCCCGGCGATACCGTGAAACAGCGGCAGGCTATAGCGGCTGGTCAGAAAAAACCCCACGAGCGCCAGGGCCCAGATCATAAAGTGCACGTAGGTGCCGAAACGGCCGGATGGTTCACTCATCGTGTCTAGGAGATTTGCCCGCTTACTCTGCGTCCGTCGAGGCTCCGCCTCCGGAGGCATATCTGGCATTATCTGAGGACAACGGCGAATTCGGGTGATCCAGAGACATTCCCTGTCAATAGAGAGATTTTATTATTATTCGCAGGATTTAGAGAATTTGTAAAGCTAGGGCTGCGGACCTCTCCCCAAAACTCATTCATCACATGGGTAAGAGTTGTGGATCGATGCAAGGCAGGGAATTGAGCCGGAGCGTCAAACGCCATCCAGATCAGTCGAACCGGAAATCTTTCTCGGTAAGCAGCCGGACGCAGACATCCACTGCGTCCGGGTCATAAAGTTTACCCTTATTCTGGGTAATCTCCTCCAGGGCCTGATCAATTCCCAGGGCCGGCCGGTAGGGCCGGTGCGAGGCCATGGCCTCCACCACGTCGGCCACTGCCAGGATTTTAGCCTCCGGGGTAATCTCCTCCGCGGTCAACCCCGAGGGGTACCCGGAACCATCCAGCCGTTCATGGTGCTGGAGCACTCCCTGGGCCACGGGCCAGGGGAAGGCGATATCTTTCAGGATGTCATACCCCACCTCGGGGTGGACCTTGATAAGGCTAAACTCCGTCGGACTGATTTTCCCCGGCTTATTGAGGATCTCGGCGGGCACCGCGATCTTGCCCAGATCGTGGAGAAAGCACAGCACTTGTATCCCCTCGACTCGATCCGCCGGCCACCCCAGTTCCCGGGCCATGGCGCAGCTCAGTTGCGCCACCCGCCGCTGGTGCCCGGCGGTATAGGGGTCTTTGATTTCCACGGTATTGGCTAAAGCCACTACGGTCCCTTGCAAGGCCTGGTGCAAGCTATCCAGGGCCTGCCTCACCTGGGCCTCCGACTGCTTCCGTTCGGTAATGTCCCGGGCCACGCTGAGGATCAACTCCCGGCCCTCCACCGCCAAGATCCGGGCGAAAATCTCCACCGGTATAACCGAGCCGTCCTTGCGCCGGTGCTCGGATTCAAAGATCAATTCACCGTTGGCCCACAATTCTTTCAGGACATTGTCCTGGTAAACCGCGGCCTCAGGCGTTTTCAGCGCCCAAGCCCCCAGGTTCAGCAACTCCTCTTTTTTATACCACCGGCTGATATAGGCCGCCTCATTTACATAGAGGAAATTTCCTTCCATATCATAGAGGAAAATGGAGTCGCTGGCGCTATCCAGAAGTCTTTCCTTCAACTTCAGTTCGCTTTCCGTCCGCTTGCGTTCGGTGATGTCCTCAAAAATGGTTATCCCACCGGAAATTACGCCCTCCGCAGAGAAGATCGGCTGGTAAATCGCTCTTACCGGGGTTAACTTTCCGGCGGTAACCGACAGGTAGTCGCCCTCGTAATACCCCACTTGGCCGTCAAGAGAATCAGCTACCGCCTTTCGCATCTGCTCATCCTGCAACTGCCGGATCAAATTGAAGCCGATGAACCTCTCCTTGGGGGTGCCGATGATCTCCGCAAACTTCTCATTGCACTCAGTAATGGTACTCGTCTGGTCATAGTGCATGATCCCGATGGGGGCCTTTTCAAAGACCAGCTTGAACCTCTCTTCGCTCTTCCGCAGCGCCTCTCCCGCTGCCTTACGTTCGGTGATGTCTTCAACTATCTCGATAAATCCAATTATCCGGCCGTCGGGGCCCCGGTGCGGAAAGGCCTGGAGGCGAACGACTATCCTGCTGCCGTCATCCCGGACGCCGGAGGTTTCCGCCACCGCCTTCTCTCCCGTGGCCATGGCCTGGGTCCCGGGACAATGGGCACAGACACCATCCCGCTTCTCAAATTCCCGAAAACACTCCCGGCCCACTATGTCGCCGACAGGCTTTTGGAATAACCTCGCCTGGGCCGCGTTGGTCATGACTACCCGGTAATCTGAGTTGATCAAGGTGATTCCTAGATCAATGTTCTCCACCAGGGTGCGGTAGCGCTCCTCGCTCTCCCGCAGGGCCGTGATCGTCTCCTGACGGTCCGTAATGTCCACGGCCGTAAAAACCACCCCGGCATCAAGATCAAGGGGGTCAATGGGAGTGGAACTTAAGAAAACATCAATGAGCCTGCCATCCTTGCGTCGCCAACGGGTTTCTATGGACCCCGTCCCCTGCTGTTTTATGCCCGCGTACTTGACCTGCCCGACCCGCTCAAACTCAGCCTCGCTGTCGTAAAGCATCCGGGCGCTTTGCCCAAGCAACTCCCCCCGGGAATATCCCGTCATCCTGGTGAATTGCTCGTTGGTCCAGCCGAATATCCGCTGGGTGACCAACCCGATACCTATGGGCGCGGCCCGTAAGATGCTGCTCAAAGCAGCTTCGCTTTTCAGCAGAGCCTCCTCGGCTCGCCTGCGTTCTCCCCGCCCCTCGGCTTCCCCGAGTTCCCGCGCCACTGCCGGAACCAGCCGGGCCAGATTATGCTTCATGACGTAATCATGGGCCCCGGCCTTCATCAGGGCCACCGCCTTCTCTTCGCCGATGGTGCCGGACACAATGATAAACGGCAGATCCCGGCCGCTTTCCTTTAAGATCTCCAGGGCCGCAGACGCCGAGAACTGGGGCATCTTATAATCTGCCAGCACAATGTCCCAATCCGGTTGCGCCAGGGCCGTCCGCATCTCTTCAGCAGTTTCCACCCGTTCATGTACGAGATCATAGCCCGCCCCTTGCAACCGGCGGATGATAAGTCCCGCATCACTTTCAGAGTCCTCCACCATCAAGACCCGGAGCGGTTTTTTCATGGCGACCTCACTTAGCCGGTGGCGGCTCGTTCAGTATCACCCAATACAAGTCCAGGGCCCTCACCGCCGCGGCAAATTGGTGAAAATCAACCGGTTTTCGAATGTAGCTGTTGGCTCCCAGGTCATAACTCATGGCCACATCCTGCTCTTCCCGGGAAGAGGTGAGGATCACCACCGGCTGGCGTTTGGTCAGATCATGTTCCCGGATGCGTTTCAAGACTGCCAGGCCGTCCAGCCTGGGCAGCTTTAAATCCAGTAAAATAACCGCGGGCATTAAGCTGGTGTCCCGGCCGGAGTAGGCGCCGGCGCCGAACAGATAATCCAGCGCCTCCTGACCATCCTCCACCACCACCAGGTCGTTGTGGATACGGTGCCTCTCAAAGGCGCGTTTTGTCAGCCCGACGTCGCTGGGATTGTCCTCAACCAGGAGGATGACCTTTTTCTGCATGCTGCCTCCTAAAGGGTGAAAAAAAACGTCGCACCTCGATCCGCTGCCGCCTTGGCCCATATCCGGCCGCCGTGGCGGTGCAGGATGCGCTGGACCGTGGCCAACCCGATGCCCGTGCCCGGAAACTCTGAGGCTTTATGCAAGCGTTGAAAGGCCCCGAACAGTTTGTCCGCATAGGCCGGGTCAAACCCCGCGCCGTTGTCCCGGACAAAGAAAACGGGCTGCCCTTCCTGGAATACCCGGCCGAACTCAATTAACCCCCCGGAACGCTTACCGGTGAACTTCCAGGCGTTGTCCAGCAGATTCGACAACGCAATCTCCAGCAACTGGGGGTCGCCCACCGCGGTCAACCCCTCCTGGATGGCAAACTCCACCCGGCGCTCCGGCCCGGTTTCCCGCAGCCGGCCAATGATTTCCCAGGCCAGGGCGGTGAGGTCCACCGGCTCCCGCTGCATCTCGGCCCGGCCCACCCGGGAAAGGCTGAGCATATCGTCAATGAGCTGCCCCATATGTTGGGTTTCGGTGCGCACCCGTTCCAGGTACGTCCTCCCCTGCTCATCCAGCCCCTGGGCATAATCTTCCAAAAACGCCAGGGTCCAGCCGTCAATACCGCGCAAGGGCGCCCTCAGGTCGTGGGAAACCGAATAACTGAACGCCTCCAGTTCCCGGTTGGCCGCCTCCAGTTGGGCGGTGCGTTCACGGACGCGCCCTTCCAATTCGCGATTGAGAGCGCGGATTTTGGCCTCCGCTTGTTGGCGGGCCGCCCTGGCACGGTCCAGGTCCTTGGAGATGGCCCCCCCAACCGCAGTGACCACCAGGACCATGACCCCGGCGAACCCCAGAGCCAACAAGGCTGCCGTCAGGGCCGGGTTAGAGAACAAGCCCGGAATGGCTTGGTACACCCACCCCTGGGCGATAATAATAAACCCCGTCAGAGGCAAAAAGGTCCGGAGCAACCTGGCCCGGACCGAGTCGCCCATGAGCGCCCGCAAGGGCCAGCACTCCGGACCCGCCGCCGCCGTGAGCCCAACTCCCAACACCAGGAAGGTGATCGTGGTGATGGCCGCCAGGGGTATAATTTCCCCTCCATAGAGCAGCGGGGTGCCAAACAGGTAGCCCATGGTGCCGACCAGACCCAGCATCGCCACCAGCAGGCCCAAGACGCCCGGCAGGTTCCGGATGAAGTGGCGGGGCCGCAAGACCAGGACCAGGGCCATCCCGGAGATGCACATGCCGGCGCCGGTCAGGGGAGACATGCGGTTGGTCACCACGCTCCCAAATTGCTCGGTGGCGGGAAACCAAAATTCTTCAAAGCTCAAGTCGACCCCAATGAAGTACTCCAGGCAGTTGAGAAACCCAAAGACCGCGGTCAGGAGTACCACCACCAGCGCCAGGCCGCCCCCCCGGCCTTCCAGGGACCGGCTTCGGTACAGGAGCAGGCCGGAGCCCAAAAACAGGCAGGACCAGGCTGTGCTCTGGGCCATGGGGATGTAACGCCAGGATATTCTGGCAAAATTCCCCACCCCGGCAAACCAGCCTGCCAAACCGAGCATCCCCAGTATCATCACCGCGGCGCCACATATCATGACCAGACGCCGCAAAGATGTCTCCACGGGCTGGCCCGCACTCCTTACCATGGGTATTCCCTAATCACCGAGGGATAGTTCGCTTCTCCAGGCGCCGGCACACCTCCCGGCAGACCAGACCCGGTTCCGGTTCCCGCCGGTGCGGCACCCCCTCCTGGTGCGGCTGTTCTGGCGAGTCCCGCCGAAACCTTTGCCTGAGTTCGTCGCGGCTATCGCCTGGGGCGGTTAAGAGTACGGTGGTTCGCTTCCAGGATCTTCAGGTTTGCCCTACCGAGAATGAGCCTGTCAATAAGCGCCGTGATGGTTAACTGGTCTCCAGACCCTGACTTACCGAATAACTTGCCTCCCGGGGAAGGGCCCCCACGTAGGGCCTCGCGCCCGGAGGCTCAAGCGCAGCTGGATATCTTCCTCTATACATCGGCAAGTTACGCCTAACCTTTAATGGATCGCCTGGCTTGACCAGCTTTGCCCGCCAGCGTGGATTACACCTTGGCTACCTGAGGCCATGTCAGTCCTCAACTTCCTAAGAGGGAAGCAAAGAATCTCGTATCTTCAAACGGTTGAGATCCAGGATTTCGTTCAGGATGACCGAAAAACCCGTATAGCAAGAGGCTCTTCCGATACCCTCAAGGCCAGGAGAGGAATGCGTTCCAGCTATCCAACTTTTTTTGGTTTAAGGCGGGCAAGTAATGGAAAAGATAAGGGGCTAGGCCCTTGAGCCTAACCCCTCGAATTTGCTGGGGTGAACGACGGGACTTGAACCCGCGACCGCCGGGGCCACAACCCGGGGTTAGTCTTTTCCCTCCCTTTACCTTTAATACCTAAGACCTATTGATATAAAAAGATTTCCTGATTAACCTTTTCCCTTGACTTACCGGAAAATACCCCTAAAATGATAGCAAATGCGGGTAATAGTGCGGGTAACAAATTTACACTCGGGAGCAGAAACCATGCGGAAATTAGAGAGAATCAAGACCGGGTATAAAGGGGTTTTCTATTACAATGTCCTTTCCACCGCCACAGGCAAAACGGAACGAATTTATTATATCCGCTATCGGCGGGATGGTAAGGAGGTAGAGGAACCTTGTGGTCGTCAATACCAGGATGATATGACTCCGGCCCGAGCTAACCAGATACGAGTTGAAAAAATGACTGGTAGGAAGCTATCTCGAAAAGAGGCCAGGATAGAAGCGGCTGCTATCAAGTGGACTCTCGCCCGGCTTTGGAGTGAGTACATCGGCCCCAAGCCCGACACCAAGGGGTTCAGGGTAGATCGTTATCGCTATCAGAAATTTTTGGAGGCCACCTTCGGGGCCAAAGAACCTAAAGACCTATCTCAAATCATGGTACACCGGCTGAGAATCACCCTTGCCAAGACCTTGAGCGCCAAGACCGTCAAGAATGTTCTGGAATTGTTGGAACGGATTGTTAACTTCGGAGTCAAAAAAGGTTTATGCGCCGGCCTGGGATTCAAACCGGAACACCCCCGAGTGAATAACCAAAGGACAGAGGATTTAAGCCCGGAGCAGATAGCAGACCTCTTGACCGCCATTAACGAAGATCACGATATACAAGCAGCTAATTTTATGAAGCTTGCCCTGGTAAGCGGTATGCGCCGGGGAGAATTATTCAAACTCCAATGGCAGCACATTGATTTCGACAAGGGATTTATCCATATCATCGGCCCCAAAGGTGGCAAAGATCAGACCATACCTTTGAATCAAGCGGCCCGTGAAATTTTAGAGAATCACCCACGGGATAACAACAGCGCCTTCGTGTTCCCGGGCCGTGGTGGGGGCCAACGGGTTGAAATGAGGCGACCCGTTGACCGCATAAGAAAACGCGCCGGCCTGCCAGCGGATTTTAGGCCCATGCATGGACTCCGGCATACCTTCGCTTCGATGCTGGCCTCAAGCGGCCAGGTAGACCTTTACACCTTGCAAAAGTTACTGACTCATAAGACCCCGGCTATGACCCAAAGATACGCACATCTGCGGGATGATGCACTACGCCGGGCAAGCAATTTAGCATCGGACTTGATAGGCCAGGCTGTCAACGGCAACAGCCTTCATGTGGCGAACTTGAGGGAAGATAAATAACGGTTGGTTGACAGAGCGAAAGTTCCGGGCATCGCCTGTTTCTGCTTGACTTTGGGTATAATGCAGTATAGAAATCTTTCATTAGGTAGTACGGTTTTCATCCTGAGCCGCAATCAGGATGCGCCCACCGGCGCTAAGACGTTTGACTGAATCGTGAGCAGAGTAGGGAACCCACACCAGCCAGAAGGAGGGGCCCCGAAATGACCCTACTGGTCACGAGGAGAACAGTCAAATGTGCGCCAAGATTAGAGTTTTGCCTTCCGACCTTCAATCCCAACGTTACCTTACAGATGTGGAAGTCGCAGCCCTTACGGGTCGCGGCGTGCAAACGTTGCGAAACGACCGCCACAAAGGCCGCGGATTCCCCTACCGAAAATTTGGTAAGAGCGTAAGATATTCCCTGGCCGAAATCCTCGCGATTATGGAGAGCCACCGGATCGAGCCGGAGGCTCTGTAATCATGCGGCCCGATGTAGTTCTTCGGCGGCGACCTACCCAGCCCGAACCGACCATCTACCTCGACCGGGAAGCCCTGATCACGGCGGCCCTGGCCTACCTGGACGGTGGGTTGAGCATCATTCCTGTCAATGCCAGGAAGAAACCGGCACTAAAAGAGTGGACACCCTTCCAGGTAAAACCGGCCACCCGGGAGGAAGTCAAGGAGTGGGGTAGAAAGAACTTCGTGGCCGGCTTCGCTGTGGTTTGCGGCGAGGTATCGGGCGGACTCACCATCATCGACTTTGACGTCGATGGTTTTTATGAACGCTGGGCAGCCCTCGTGGGAGAACTGGCCCAGGCATTACCGGCCCAGCGGACGGGCGGTGACGGTTATCAAGTAGGTTTTCGCTCTAGCTTGGTAGTCGCTAACGACAAACTTGCCTGGGCACCGGCGAACAATAAGATGGGCAGGGAAATCGCCGTTGAAACCCGTGGCGAAGGTGGTTATGCTGTGCTGCCGCCGTCATTTTGTCATTTGGCAGAGAAGCGGGGCAAACGTCACCAGCACCCCTATCAGTTCATCCAGGGTGACTTCGCAAATATCCCCACCATCACCGATGAGCAGGCCCAGCGCCTCATAGAGGTTGCCCGGAGCCTCTGCCAGGCCCCCTTATCAAAAAAGCAGATGCAGTCAGCGCCGCTTTCACCCAGGAGCAACTGCGGAGCGCTGGGGGGCGGAGTCATCGGTCGGTTCAATGAGGTTTACGCTGTGGGGGCGATTCTATCCCGGAACGGATATCAGCCCCGTGGAAATCGCTACTTGGCCCCGGACTCCACGACCGGAGAGCCAGGGGTGCATATCTTCCCGGACACCGGACGGTGCTATTCCCACCATGGCAACGATCCTCTGAATGACGGCCATGCCCATGACCCGTTTTCGGTTTTTTGCCTCTTGGAACACGG
>Ga0351866_10079_pt2 | contig 37173 bp, 25 predicted proteins | sample TotcelFGM3001L11_FD_206783 | JGI IMG/M metagenome (GOLD analysis project Ga0351866, IMG submission 206783) | Enriched cells from coal bed in the Powder River Basin, Montana, United States - Total cells FGM rep2 HSBNCT.FGM.300.1.L11 ...
GTCTTCTCGCGTCTTTTCAGCTTCATTCGACAGCTTCTTGATGCGATCTTCGGATTCCACAACCCTCTTGCGCTCGGTATCGAGCTCGGGAAGAAGTTCCAGCTAAAAAAGGAAAAGGACAAAAAGGTGCCAGAACAGAAAAACACTATCCAATGAGATTTGGGCAATCCCCAGATTTTGTTTGGAACGAGACAGACGCCTGAATTATGGCGTATTCCATCGTTTGTCATGGCCAAGAAAGCAAACAGGGTTACTCAGTTGGTTGTTGCCCCCGCGCCTGAAGCGCCGTTGTCCGAAGCGGAAGCCCGCGACTTCAAGCGGCTGGATGGGGCGGTCATGCGCGGATTGGAGTCCCTGGTGGAGGCGGCGCAGGCGTTGGAGGAAATCCGAAACCGCTGGCTCTACCGGGCCGAGTTCCCGACTTTTGAAGAATATTGCCAAACGCGATGGGATTTGAGCCGGCAATATGCAAACCGACTGATCCGGGCCGGTCACGTTCTCTTTGAAATGGAAAGTTTTGTTTCCAAAGAACGCATGCAAATGGACCTTCCTACGCGGGAAGCTGTTCTGCACGAGCTTGCACGGCTAGATGGTGGCGAGGCCATGGTGGAGGCCTATGAAGAGGCTTCCTTAGACAGGAAAGATCCCCCTCATGCAGCCGATGTCAAGGAGGTGGTCGATCGCATGTTGGGAGGCGTGGAAAAACCCAGGACCGAAAGGCTGTTGCCATCGCAGCGGGTGCATCGAGCACTCGAGTTGCTCGACAAGTACGAAAGGGGCGTCGGGCAAATCAACGTGCGGACGTTAATCAAATCTCTGCGCCAGGCTCTCTCCGGCGAAAAATAGGGAGGGCATCGCCGGGGTAGTGAGGGCGGATCGTGGCCACGCGAGTTGGCGTCGCCGTTGTTCGACGCATTGAAAATCAAAGAAAATTGCCGCTTCCGGGGCCGCAATAAATCGCGACAAACCTATCTGATTTCCTCGTATTGATTTCGCGGGGCAAGCGCTTTCGTGCCGGCGGTGCCGAAATCATGCTTCTTGGAAGAAATTCTCTCTGCCGACGCAGATTTTTGACGATTTCTGCTAAATCGTCCGAGAAAACGTGGAAAAAACATGGACGCCCTTGCTGGCGTGCCATGAACAAAGATCAAACAGGAGATGAAGCAGATTTCGCGGCAGAGCGGTCCGACAGGACCGACCAGCCCGCGGGAGCGGCCCACCGTAGCGCCGACGAGAAATTGCAAAATTTCGTCGTCGATGTGCGTGACTGTGAAGTAGCGCCTATCCGGAATCAGGTTCCGGTCGAGAAAGATGCCAATCGCAAAATTACCCCCCTCCGCTGCGGTGGGCTTCCTCCTGCGAGTTGCCTCGCTGATTTTTTCAGTGACAGGAAACTCATTGAACCAATCTGCGCCGGGCGCATCAAGCTGGCCACCCGGAGGCATGAGGAGGAGTTTTTCCCCTCGATGCTGGCTGGCCAGGCTGCACGTGCCATTCCGGCGGACGGAGATCCCATGCTACCAGGACGCAAAACCTGGCGGCACTATCGCCCGTATGAAGGCCAAAGGACCCGTAGCAGCAAACCTTCAAACCTTCTCGCTCTGATCGATGCGACGATCAGGCTACGCAAAAAGAATCCCAATCTTGCTTGGAATAAAAACCTGGAGGCCAAGATCAACGCGATCAGGAGCCGGGCCTTCGGAGACGACTTCTCCTTTGCGGAGCCGGCTATTCGGCCGAAGCTCAAAAAAGGCCAGGACTATCGGGCCACCGCTTCGTTTTCTGACGATGACAAAATAATTGACTCACTCACGGCGCAGTATTTTCGGCAGCAGATCGATTCTTCCTTGCTGGATTGCTGCCTGGCATTTCGCCTGCGGAAGAATGGAGACCCTCGTACGCGCGCCATGGAGCGTATTGATGAGTTCCGCGGGCGTCATAAAGCCGCGCCGATCTACGGCGCCGAGGCCGACATCAGGGGCTGTTACGACACAATTTGTCATGACATGGTGTGGGAACAGCTCGAAGCCTTGGCCAAGGCCGGGAATATCGCGCTGGATCCGAAGGCACTTGCGGTCTTTCGCGCCTATCTCGACGTCTATTCATTTCCGCGCAATGTCTTGGGCGCCGAGCAGGAGCTTCGCGACAAGAAGGGCCCTCGCGCGCGTTTCCCGTGGCCGCTGGACGAGCTCCGGGAGTTACATGAGGATCCGTTGAACTCAAGGATTGGCATCGCCCAGGGTGGCGCTCTGTCTTGTTTGATCGTCAATATCCTGCTCCATCGCGCCGACATTGCGGTGGAAGAGTTCCGTTTGGAAGGAAACGACCTTTTGTATTTGAGGTTTTGCGACGACGTGATCTTCCTGTCACCTTCGCGTAAGGTCACTGCCCGAGCCTTCGAAATTTACCTCGGACAGTTGCGCTTGCTCAAGTTGCCCGTTTATCCGCCGGTCAGTCTGCCGACGTATCGCGGCAAAGAGAGAAAAACCTGCCGCGAGGAGAAGAGCAAAGCGCTCTTTGCTTGGGGCAACAACATTCAAGCTGGCGAAATCCCGGTGATCGGTTTTCTCGGCTACGAAATGTGGCGTGACGGATTCTTGAGGATCCGCCGTTCGTCGATCGAAAAGCAAAAGCAGAAGGTGACCGCCATCGTGGGGCAGGCTGTCCGTCACCTCGATGAGGTCATCGCAACCGGATCAAAGCAGGCCTTGCGCGTCAGTGTTCGGTCGTATGTGACCAAGATTGTCGGCAAGGTCATCGCCACCGCCGTCGGCCGGGTGACGATTGGCAAGGAGGCCACCGGACCTCTTCCCCGCACGTTTGCTTCCGGCTTTCGCTTCCTGGTGGGCAGAAGGTTTCCGCCCAAACAGCTTCGCGAGCTGGATCACCACCGCGAACGCAATATCCGGAGGCTGAGGCGTCGTGCGACGAAAGTCCCGCCCCAAAAATTAAAGAGCAGAAAGAAGAGGGTGCGCATTCCCAGGTTCTTCGGTCGTCCCTTCAGTTACTTGGCCCAATTCTTTTTCCCCGGCAAAAAGAGCCGGCGAAGCCATCGCCCAAAGCGACGGACAACAGAGTGGTCAACAATCCTGTAGATTGTCTTCTTGTCCTCCCTTTGAACGCGACGAGGAACAGAGGCCAGAACATTTCTCCGGATGCCTCATCACAGCGGATTTCAACTGTGGGTCGCCGTGCAGCTTGTCGAGTTTATGCTGCATCGACTCCACGAGGTCGTGGAGCAAAGCCTTAATAGAATCTCCCCCGGTGAGTGACATGCCTCGATTGTGGGGTCGGAGATGCCTAGTTGTCAATTAAAATAGTGTAATGGGGCAAGAACAAAATTGGATACATCGATATATCTCTGTAATCCAATTTTGATTCTTGCGCCTTCCGCGGGACTCCTAGAACCGGAGAGGTGGAGGCTGCGCCTCCCCCGGCCGTCGCCGGTTCCCCCTGTTGCACAAGTCAAATGCTTCCAGTGACTTGCGCGTTATTTGCCCCATAAGGGCGCGATACTAGACAATACATCACGAAATACTGAGTGATGTATTGATTATTGCATCTATAATGCGTATATACTATACTTCCTGAATGGACGACAACGAGCTGCACATCCTTCAGGAAGTTCTGGCCCAGAGCGGACGGAAGCCATCTGGTCTATTTAATCATCTCGTCCTCATCAAGTTTGCTTGGGAAGCCGGCTTCGGTGCGCCCACCGTCGTCAAGGCACTCGATCGAGCCGGTGTTACGGAGGGAGTTTCCCTTCCGAATGTCCAAGGTTTCATAAAACGCGCCCAGCGTGATGGACTCATGGGCGCCAAAGGAAGCAATCCGGGAAATCGCCAGCGTCTTCTGGCTCAAATGAAAGGACAGAATTCCAAGACAAAGAAGAACAAAGGCGCATCGGCGCCAGCGACGTCACCCGCAGCCCCATCGCCGTTGGCACGCTTCCCTGAATCTGCACAGCAAGCCCCCCTTCCCCCGGCCGCCTCGCCAAAAACGGAAGAGCATCCGCCACCGAGCAAGGCAGCTGCCTCGCTGAGAGCGACGCTCGAAGCGTCTAGAAAGAGAAAGTAACTCTCTTTATCCCGCCCGGAGGATTGGCAGGCAGGACGAGGGCGGCAGCGCCACATGCTGCAACAGTCCGACGATCCGCGTTTTTTATCTACCCATGAGCTCGCTCACGTGCGCTTCAGGGACGACCACACCTTCGCAGGTTCTTCTCGCAGGCAAAAAAGTCAAAACTCACCTTTGACCTTTCTCGTCATTGACAGGATACCCCATCAAAACCCACGTATCCTATGAAAACCAAAACTAATAATCCTAAATCCACTGACACGTTAACCGCTGCCCCGATTGCGACCGGGAAGAAAATCCTGACGCTGCTGCTTGCCGGCAACGACAAGGGCGGCATCGGCAAATCGACCACGACGGCCAACGTGGGCGACGGTCTGAATGCGCTCGGCTATGAAGTCCGGCTCGTTGATGGCGACGGAACCAACGAAACCCTGCAAGACTTGGTCCCCGGCATCGAACAGCTCCGCTATAAGAGCGAAATTGCCATGAACGAATTCATCGGCGGTCTGCGCCAGCGCGATGACGACATCACCATTCTTGATCTCCCCGGAGATTCGGGTGAAGTCCTCGCGGGCTACTTTACTCCCGCCCGTATCGAGCTGCTCAAGCAGAACGGAATTCGGCTCGTGGTCGGCCTCACTCTCACCGAGCACATGGATTCCACCCGAGGAGCCGTCATCTGGGCCGAGACTTTCCACGGCCAGGTTGACTTCATCGGTCTGGCCAACGGCAGCGAGACGCCCGTTGGGGAGGAGTTTTCGCTCGGGAATGTCAATGGCGGTGACGACATCGCCCAGATCATCGAAAACCGCCTCATCGTGGTGCCGAGGTTCAGCGACCTCATGCTTCATCACCTGAGCCGCTGCAGGGCCGTGCCGTCGGCCTACCTTGCTGGTGGTGACGCTGCCCGCGAGCTCCGGTTTACTTTCATTGACGAGGCGCCCTGGCGCACCCACTACAAAGCCGTGGTCGCGTCCGTCGCGGCCCACGCGGCCTGGCTCACCGGAAAGCCCGTTCCCAAATCGGAGTTGGCCGAAGCAGAGGCCGCTCAGGGCGGTCCCAAACGCACCGCACTCGTCAGCAGCCTGCGAAAGGCAGTCAAGAAATAACCGGGCCATGAAAGACGACCATCCATCCTACCGTGACCGGCTCATCGCACGGGTCCGGCCGGAACGCAGGGCTGAGGCGGATCAGTTCCTGCGCAGCTATTCAAACAACCCCAACGAACCCACCTTCTGGTTCATCGGCCTGCTGGCCGATGAATTGGCGAGCACCCGGTCCGAAATTGAACAACAAAAGCGGCGCATCTCCGCCCTGACCGGGCCGGATAACTGGAAACGCATTCTCTTCTCCTGGGCACTCGTGCCGGTCTTGCTCGCGGCATTCGTCCTCGGGGGAGTCGCCTACCTCAATCATCTGAACATGACCACGATCCGGAAACTCTCCGAACGTCCTGCGGAGGTGGCGGCCTACGCCAAGAATTCGCTCAAGGCTCTTGAGGTTGCCAATGACAACGCCGCCAACATCAACGCCGCGGCGGATCTACTCAACGTTCCCGAGGTCACCGCACAGTGGCGAGACGGCAAACTCGACCTGATCGTTCCCCAAAATTCCGTCTTCGTCCAAGATTACAAAGACCATTTCAAACGAATCACTTTCATTGGGGATCTCCGCAAGATCTTTGGCAACTCCCAGAGAATTCATGATAACCGTGACAAGGAAAAACCAACGCCGCCCTGATCACGGATCCGTTTCAACTTTCCGTGTAAACGTCTCCACCAATACGCGGCCGCTTCTCCTCGACTTTTCATCAGAGTGATGCAATCTGATGATCCTCATGCGCCCCAAGCAATCCTCGGACCGGCCCGCTGAATCCAAGGCATCAGGAACCCGGATAACGGTAACGATTCCGCCCGAGGACTACGCGACGGTCCGGCGCTTGGCGAAGGAGAAGAAAGTTTCCGCTTCATGGATCATCCGGGATGCGGTTGAAAAGTATGTGCAGGGAGCCGCCGAGTGATGCACAACGTCTTCCAATTTAGAGATACCCTGATCCGAGAATATTCGAATTTCTCGCGAAGTTTCACCAGGATTCTCGCCGATGATATTGCTGAGCATGTTGAAGCTGAATACGCCAGGGCACGATATTGGCCGGAGCCGCTGATTCAAATAAACCCGAATTATTTACGGGCAAAAACAATCGCGGAGCTTGTAGCCGAGGGAAGTCTTCATCCTACGTGCGGCAAAATATTCTGCTCAACAGACAAGGACGGGATTTCTCGACCGATCCGATTGTTCAATCACCAGCAGGAAGCACTATCCAAAGCCGCCAAGGGGGAAAGTTACGTTGTCACCACCGGCACTGGTTCTGGAAAATCCTTGGCGTTTTTCATTCCAATTATCGACCGCATCCTGAGGGAAAAGACTGCGAATCCAGAAAAACGCACTCGAGCCATCATCATCTATCCGATGAATGCCTTGGCAAACAGCCAACTGGAGGAGGTTCACAAGTTTTTGTCCAATCTGGGCGACGCGCAGTCCACATTGACGGTTGAGCGATACACGGGCCAAGAGGAGGCATCCATCAGAAATCGTATCGCACAGAATCCGCCCGATATTCTCCTCACCAACTTCATGATGTTAGAGCTGATTCTGACGCGTTATGAGGCAATTGACCGCCAGGTCGTCGAGCACTGTGCCGGTTTGGAATATCTGGTGCTCGACGAGTTGCACACCTACAGGGGTCGCCAAGGAGCCGACGTGGCCCTCCTCGTCCGCCGGTTGCGCGAGCGATTCCGGGCTAGTCAGCTCATTTGCATCGGAACTTCCGCGACCATGTCGAGCACAGGCACGGAAGAGGACCGTCGCACCACGGTTGCTGCCGTGGCCTCCAAGCTTTTTGGGCAATCCATCGCCCCATCGAATGTCATCGGGGAAACGCTGGAGCGAGTGACCAACCGGCACAAGAGTCTGGAGTCAATCCTTCCCCAGCTTCCAGGTTCCATTGCTCAAGGAGAGTATTCTTGGTCCTCAGTCGAGGCATTTGCCAACGACCCGATGGCCATCTGGGTAGAACTTAATCTCGGGTTGTCCTTGAAAGCCGAAGGGGGGCCCCAACGAGCACGGCCGATGTCGGTTACCGATGCGGCCTCACTTCTCGCTGAACATTCGAGCACTGATCTAGGAGTGGCGAGAGCGGCATTGGAAAGATTTTTGATTGCAGCCCAGTCTTTTCACGGAGCAGATGATCGCTCCCCGTTCGCTTTCAAGCTTCACCAGTTCATCAGCGGCCCAGGAAAGGTCTTGTGCACGCTTGAGCCCGATGGCCAGCGATTCATCACGCTTGATTCCCAGCGATTCGCACCAAACAAACAGGAGCAGAATATTTTCCTTTTTAGCACGCACTTTTGTCGAGAGTGCGGCCAAGAGTATCACCCTGTTTGGGAAAGTCCCGAAAACCAACCAAACTTCACCCCTCGCGAAATTGACGACGTCGGCGCGGAAGATCGCGAGGAGAATTCCGGCTTCCTTGCCCCCGTCCGTCCCGGACAGGATTTCCAGGGAAATATCGCCGACTATCCCGAGACTTGGATTGATACCTCCAAGGAAGAGCCCCAGGTCAAACCAGCATACCGGGCGGCCAAACCAATTTCTGTCCGAGTCGGGCCGAGCGGGCGGGCGGGCGAAGGACGTGCCTTCTGGTTCATTCTTGGGAAATTTCGCTTCTGCCTCAATTGCGGCCAGGTCCACGATGCCTATGGGCGCGACATCAACCGCCTTTCCGGACTCTCCGGTGAAGGCCGTTCGTCGGCTACGACGATGTTGACGCTTTCCACGCTCCGGCAGCTTTTTGCCGAAACGAGCGGCGACTCGACAGCAAATGATCCCCGCAAGCTCCTTGGCTTCACCGACAATCGACAGGATGCCGCATTACAAGCCGGCCATTTCAACGATTTCATCTTTCTCCTTATTCTTCGTGCAGGGCTCATCGGTGCTCTCAAAAAGAACACGGGTGTTCTTCAGGAAGAGCGACTGAGCGAAGCGGTCTTCGATGCTCTCGGGTTCGGGCAGGCGGATCCTGGCATTCTTGCTGAATACCTTCGCGATCCAGGCCTTCTTGGTCTCGGCCTTCGGGAGGCGCAAAAAGCTCTCCGTTTTGTGCTCGGATACCGACTCATCCGCGATTTGCGAAAAGGTTGGCGCTACAACAATCCCAACCTCGATCAGCTCAAATTGCTGAAGCTCGGCTACACCGGCTTGGACGACTTTGCGGCGGGTGACAATCTTTTCAAGGGGAACGATCTCCTTTCCCGTCTATCGGCGGTGGAGCGGGCCGCCTTTGCCAGGCTTATCTTTGGCGAATTGGTCAAAAACCTGTGCATCGAGTCCAGATTCTTGGACGGCATGGAGCACGAGCGCATGCAGGGTGCGATCTACAACTATCTGACCGAGCGCTGGTCATTCGGTGAAGATGAGAAGCTCCTGACGACCAAGTATCTCATCCTCGACAAACGTCCCGATAACAAAGGGCGCCAACGGTTGGATCTCGTTGGCGGCGGCCCCGGTTCGCGCCTAGTGCGCGAGTTGAAATACGCGGAATTTTGGAGAACCTCGCCAGTCGCCGACCGGATCGACGCCTTTTCACGGCATGAGTTGGTGGACCTCATCCGCGCTTTTCTGAAAATCGCTGAAACTTATGGCTATGTCCAAAGCCAGGGGCTCGACAACAATAAGCTAACCGGATGGACTCTGAAATCGGCTGCCTTGGAGTGGGTTCTCACTGCGAACCTTGAGGGGAACGAAAACTCGTCCCGCAACTCCTTCTTCCGCCAGCTTTATCTCACCATCTCGGAGGTGCTCGCCTCGCATCCCCACCCGCTCTTCGACTTCGAAGCGCATGAACACACCGCGCAAGTGGACGCCGAGAAACGTAAGGTGCTCGAACAGCGATTCCGCCGCAACAACCGCGACTTCGAAGAGTGGGCCTCCAACGCTGACAACAAGAGTCCCTTGCCTCGACTCCCCGTCCTCTATTGCTCACCGACCATGGAGCTGGGCGTGGATATTTCCTCCCTCAATACCGTTTATCTCCGAAACATGCCTCCGACTCCGGCGAACTATGCCCAGCGGAGCGGGCGCGCCGGCAGATCCGGGCAGGCGGCGTTGGTCGTGACCTATTGCGCGGCGATGAGCCCGCATGACCAATGGTTTTTCCATCACGCCAACGACATGGTGCATGGCGTGGTCAAGGCTCCCACGCTGGAGCTTTCCAATCGCGACTTGGTCGAGAGCCATCTCCATGCGGTTTGGCTCGCCAATGTGGAATACGAACTGGAATCAAGCATCGCCCCGTTGCTCAATCTGGAAAATCCCGATAAGCCGGTGATTACCACGTTGCGTGAACGCTTCGAGGATCCTGAGGTGCAGCGGCGCGCGCTCGAACAGGTTCGGCGGGTGCTTTCCCAAATTGAGGAAGAACTCACACCGGAAAGCGCCCCTTGGTTCACCCCGGATTTTGCTGAGCAGGTGATTGCCAGCAGCGCCCGCACCTTCGATGCAGCTTTTGATCGATGGCGAGAACTCTACAATGGTGTCCAACGGCAAATGGAAACTTCCAACAGAGTTATCCAAAGTCCGGCGACCAGCCAGAAAGAAAGGGAAAACGCCAACCGCCGCTATCAGGACGCAAAAAACCAATTCTCCCTCCTGCTGAAATCCGGCAGCCAAAATAACGACTTCTACACTTTCCGTTATCTAGCGAGTCAGGGTTTCCTCCCTGGCTATAATTTTCCGCGTCTTCCCCTCATGGCATGGATTCCATCTCAGGGTAAAAAGCGCAATGGGCATGATGACAAAGGTAGCATGGTCAGCCGTCCGCGATTCCTGGCTTTGTCGGAATTCGGGCCGCGCAGCCTGATCTACCACGAGGGACGCATGTTCCGGGTTGATCGCGCCAAATTGAACATCCACAGTTCCGACTCGATTTCCTCGGACTCCAAGCTCGCCACCATTACCGCACGGGTTTGCAGTCATTGCGGGTATGGCCATTTGGGCGATGATGCGAATCCAGAACCCCTCTCGGATGTCTGCGAGCATTGTCGCAACCCGCTGGGGGACGAAGGCCGCATCAACAGCCTCTACCGTATCGAGACGGTCGAAACGACCGTGCAAGAACGCATTTCCGTGAATGAAGAAGAGCGCCAGCGCCAGGGTTTCGAGCTGCAAACCACCTACCGATTCATGCCCGGCCCCGGTGGCGCGCCGGAGGTATTTTATTCCACCGTGTTGCACGGGGAAACCCCGGCGGCAACGCTCACTTATTCTCCGGCGGCACGCATTTGGCGCATCAATAAAGGGTGGCGGCGCCGGAAGGACAAAAAGCAGCTCGGCTTTGTCATCAACCCGATCACGGGAAGGTGGAGCAAACAAGATAGCCCCAACGAGGAAGAAACCGAGGATACGCCGGAGAAGATGGCCCAGAAGGAACCCACCCAGCTCATCGTGCCCTTCGTCGAAGACCACCGAAATATCCTTATCTTTACCCCGACCGCGGCGCTTTCCGAAAACGCCATGGCCACATTGCAGGCCGCGCTGAAACGCGGCATGACACAAACGTTCCAAATCGAAGAATCCGAATTGGTCGTGGAGGCGCTTCCTGACCGCCAACACCGCAAATCGCTGCTTTTTTATGAAGCTGCCGAGGGAGGAGCAGGCGTGTTGAGCCGGATCGCACAGGATCCTGGCCAGATGGCGATGGTGGCTCGCACAGCCCTGCAGATCATGCATTTCAATTTACCCACGGCTTCTTTCGAGCCCGGTGAACTAGCCTCCTTCGAGGAACGCACGGTCAGTGGTGAGCGGATTTGCGAGGCGGGGTGTTACCAGTGCCTTCTATCCTACTACAATCAACCGGATCACGACTTGATCAATCGGCGCGATTCAAGTGCCCAGGCGCTTCTCGCGCAATTAGCCAATGGAGTTGTGCAAAGAAACGAGCCGTCCGCCGACGAAAGGAATGCTTCTTCCACGTTGGGCGCATGGCTTGCTGGCATCGCTCATTTTGGCTTACGTCCACCGGATTCTACCGATGTGGATTTGCAAGAGGGCCGTTGGACGGCGGACGCTCTCTACAAATCCAGTCGGACGCTGATTTTTCTTTCCGCACCTGAATCGGAATTGCTCACTTACGCCGCCGATCGTGGGTATGGCACGCTGGCTTTCTCTTCTGACGCCTCGCAGTGGGCCGACCTGTTTGCCGAGCATCCCGAGATTTTTGGCCCAATGACCGCTCCCGTTTCATGAGCGCCACCACCCTTCCTGCATTTTCTCCCGGTTCGCTGGTGCGGGCGCGCGGCCGCGAATGGGTGGTTCAGCCAGGATCTTCCTCGGTCGCTGTGCAATTGCGTCCGCTCGGGGGCTCCGATGCGGACATTACAACTCTCGTCCCGGAACTGGAGCCTGAGCCGCCTGCATCTGCCGTTTTTCCTGAGCCAGATGCAGCATTGCGAGGCAACCATACCGCTGCGCTGCTTCTCCGGGATGCGCTCCAGCTCAAGTTACGAGCTGGAGCGGGGCCGTTCCGATCATTTGGGAATATTGCCGTCGAACCCAGAGCCTACCAGCTCGTTCCCTTGCTCATGGCGCTTCGCCAGCCCACCGTCCGTCTGCTCATCGCGGACGATGTGGGCATCGGCAAAACCATCGAGGCCGGGCTCGTCGTCCGTGAACTCTATGATCGCGGGGAAATCAGCCGCTTCGCCGTGCTCTGTCCGCCGCATTTGGTGGACCAATGGCAGTCCGAGCTTCAGCGGCACTTTCATTTGCAGGCCGTGGCCCTCACTGCTTCCAGCGTGACGCGTCTGGAAAGATCCCTTCCACCGGGTGTCTCCCTTTTTGAGCATCACCCTTTCGTCATCGTGAGCCTCGATTACATCAAGAGCGAGCGCCACCGAGCGCATTTCCTTTCGATCGCTCCAGAATGCATCGTGGTGGACGAAGCTCACACTTGCTCCACCGGTGGCCAGGGCAAGCAACTCCGTTTCGAGCTGCTTCAGCACCTCGCCGAGGATGAGACCCGGCATCTACTGCTACTTACCGCCACGCCCCACTCGGGGGACGACTCCGCATTCCACAACCTTCTTTCTTTGCTCCGGAAAGATTTCGGTGGTCTCGCTGAGGGTAGCGAGGCGGATCGTCGCCGACTGCGCGAGGACCTCGCCCGCTATTTTGTGCAACGCCGTCGCAAGGACATCGAGGAATGGCAGGACGTGAACGTTTTTCCACGCCGCCTTACCACCGAAATCACCTACAATCTCACTGGCGACTGGGGGGACTTTTTTGATGCCGTTCAGACTTACTGCGTTCAGCTCGCGGAACGCACCGAGGATCAAGGCGGGGCCGCGCAGCACATGATCTGGTATGCCACTCTCGCGCTGCTCCGTTGTGTGTCGTCCTCTCCCGCCGCTGCGGAACGTGCTCTCACCACCCGGCTCACCGGCACGGAGGAAGAAATGCTCGCGCTCGCCGACGACACGCGTGTCCAGGATGGCGACGGTGCGGATTTGACCTCCGATGACGTCGAGCCCGCCGCGGGCGTTGACGAAGCCTCCTCGCTGAATGCCCTGATCGCAAAAGCCCGTGAGCTGAGTGGGCAGGCCGGAGATCCAAAACTCAAATCGCTCGTTTCTCATCTGCGCGAGCTTCTCGACGACGGCTTTCGTCCAGTCGTGTTTTGCCGCTACATCGCCACGGCGAATTATGTGGCCGCCGAGCTGAAACAACATTTCAAAAAGGCCACCGTGGATGCGGTCACCGGCGAATTCCCGCCGGAAGAACGCGAGTTGCGTGTTCACGCTCTGGCCGAAGCCGATCAACCGATTCTCGTTGCCTCCGATTGCCTTTCGGAAGGTATCAACCTCCAGCACGGCTATACCGCAGTCGTCCACTACGACCTCGCTTGGAATCCGACAAGGCATGAACAACGCGAGGGGCGGGTGGATCGCTTTGGGCAGAAGTCCAAGGAGGTTCGCTGCACCATGCTTTACGGCCAGGATAACCCGGTGGATGGTTTCATCCTGAATGTCATCCTTCGAAAGGCCGAGGCCATCCGCCGCGAGTTAGGCGTCATGGTGCCCTTGCCCCAAGACGAGAAGCGCATCAATCAAGCGGTCATCAAGGCGGCTCTCCTGAAACGGCAACGTCATGTTCGCGGCGGGCGGCAGTTGGAGTTTTCGCTCGATGAGGGGATTGCCGCAGACCTCAAGCCGCTCAACACGGCTTGGGAGGATGCTATGGAAAAAGCTCGCACCAACCGCACCGTGTTTGCTCAGCGCAGACTCCGCCCTGAAGAGGTACTCCCGGAGTGGCAGCGTCAGCTTTCTCTCATCGGGGACGAGGCCTCCATCGAGCGTTTTGTTCGCAACGCCTCTTCCCGGCTCGGCGCGCCTCTGGAACCCTCCCAGAACGCCTGGCGTTTTGTCCCCAAGCATCTTCCTTCCCAGCTTCGCGAGCGGCTCGACCAGGAGGATCTGGATCGGGAATTGGTGATCGATTTTCATTATCCACCCAACCCTCGGGCTCAATTCATCCACCGCACGCACCCGCTCGTGGCGATTCTCGCCGACACTCTGCTGGAGGGAGCTTTGCAAGACACATCGCCGCTCGCCGCCCGCTGCGCGGTGACTGTGAGCGCCGATGTCTCTGTCGTGACCACCCTTTTCCTGCTGCGGTTGCGTCATCAGCTTTCCTACCGGAAACGCGAGACCTCCCGCACACTAATGGCCGAGGAGACTGTTGCCGTCGCTCTGGAAGGGAGGCAGAAACCCATCTGGATGGAGGATGCCGCCGTTCTCCGTCTGCTCGACCTGACGCCGAGCAGCAACTTGGGCGACGCTACTGCCCGGAAGGAAATCGAGCATGCCATCACCTTTTTCCGGGCGAATACCCCACAGTTCGAAACCCTCGCCCGCCAGCGCGCCGAAGCCCTGCTCGCTGATCACCGCCGTGTGCGCGAAGCCGCCCGTGATCTCGGCAGCTATGAGGTGAACTCCTGCCTGCCGGTGGACCTCATCGGCGTTTACGTCCTGTTGCCCGACAGCCTTTAACTCTCTTCCATGGCACGCCGTCACCCAGATACCCTGATCTTCGATACCATCCGGCTGGAGGGCAGCCTCTTTGTGCCCGCCTTGCTGGAGAAAGCCGCCCGCGGAGACCACACAGAGCAGGGGGCTGCTGCCTACCAACTACCCAAGGGTCTGAGTCTTGCGGATGAACAAGGCCGTGCCTTTCGCATCGCGGGTGCCCTCTGGAAGGGCTTCGGTCCCATTCGCCAGCGTCAGGACGTGGAACCTTTGCGAGCCACTATCGGATTTTCCTCGGAGCTGCTTCGGGATGCCCTTGGCTATTCGGACTTCAGTCTCTGCTCCACGCCGATTGAAATTCACGAACGGCATTACCCGTTGACCGCGATGGCAGGCAAACGGGTGCCGGTGATCGTTGCTTCGCACGATCTCGATCTCGACACACCCGACGAGCAGTTTGCCGTGATCGGCTCGGGAACTCGCCGGAAGTCCGCCCATCAACTCGCCCAGCAATTCCTCAACGCAAGCGAAGGTTGCACCTGGGCGTTGGTGACAAACGGCCGTCAGATCCGCTTGTTGCGCGATTCGGATACGCTAACTCGCCCCGCCTACCTCGAATTCGATCTCGAACTCATCCTCGCCAACGACCGCTACGCAGACTTTGCCGCCCTCTGGCGCCTCCTCCATGCCAGCCGGGCCGGTGATTCGAATGAAATTGGCGAAGCAAAAAAAACAGGCGCAGCCTGTGTATGGGAGCGATGGAAACTCGAGGGCGAGGCCCAAGGCGAACGGGTGCGAGCCGGACTTCGCATCGGCGTGCAGGATGCCCTGCTCGCGTTGGGAAGTGGTTTTTTGGAAGCGTCCGGCAACGATACGCTTCGCGGACGCATCGAGTCGGGCGAACTCACCAAAGACGCCTATTTCCAGCAACTTTTGCGTCTCGTTTATCGCTTTCTTTTCCTCTTCACCGTGGAGGAACGGGGACTTCTCCACGCCCCGGATGATTCCGCAGAAGCCCGGGAAGCCCGCGCCATCTACGCCAAGGGGTATGCCCTTCGCCGCCTGCGGGATCGTTCTCTGCGCAGGGTCGGCTTTGACCGCTTCACCGACCTCTGGACCGGAATCCGGATTGTCTTTCGGGGTCTTGCCAACGGCGAGATGCGCCTTGCTCTCCCGGCGTTGGGCGGTCTCTTTGCCGCCTCCCAGTGCCCGGATCTCGATGCGGCCTCGCTCGAAAATCGTTCGCTCCTTACCGCCATGCGGCATCTGCGCTGGTCCTCCGGCACCGGGACGTTGTCCGCTGTGGATTATCGCAACATGGGGCCCGAGGAGCTGGGTTCCGTTTACGAGTCCCTCCTCGAACTTATACCCACCGTCGATCTTCTCGCTCGCACCTTTGGATTCGCCGGCATAACCGACGAGGGCTCCACTGCCGGCAACACCCGCAAAACCACCGGCTCCTACTACACCCCGGACTCCCTTGTTCAGGAACTCATCAAGTCCGCGCTCGATCCTGTCATCGCCAAAAAAGTCGCTGACTTTCCGGATAACCCCACCTCCGCCCTCCTCTCCTTTTCCGTGATTGATCCCGCCTGCGGCTCGGGCCATTTCCTCATTGCCGCCGCCCGCCGCCTCGCTGAAAAGCTCGCCGAGCTCCGCGTCTCCGATGGCGCCGTCACCACCGCCCACTACCGTCACGCTCTACGCGAAGTTATCTCTCATTGCATCTACGGCGTGGATCGCAACCCGATGGCCCTTGAGCTCGCTCGCACCGCCCTCTGGTTGGAGGGCTACGAGCCTGGCCAACCACTATCCTTCCTTGACCACCACTTACAATGCGGTGACGCCCTTCTCGGCCTCGCATCCTTCGACCAGCTTCGCCAAGGCATCGCCATGGAGGCCTTTACCGTCCTCTCCGGCGACCACAAGGAAGTTTGCAAGGAACTCGCCGCAACCAACCGAGAAGCCCTCAAGACGCTTGAAAGGCGCCTCAAAGACAAAAACGCCGAACTCTTCGACGCCACCGACCTCGACGATGCCCTCAAGCGCCTTGAAGCCATCGAGGCCATGCCCGACGACTCCACGGACGAGGTCGAAGCGAAAATGGCTACCTTTACCAGCTTTCTTGCCGAGGCCCAGGATAGCCAACTTACTCATGCCTGCGACCTGCTTGTTGCCGCCTATATCATCCCCAAAACTCCGGACAACAAAAAGCTTTGCCCCACCACGGCCACCCTGCTCGAAGTCCTCTTCCCCCAGCAGGGAAGACCCGTCCCGCAGGACATTATCAACCAAGCCACCGAAAGCTGCAGGGAAGCTCGCGTCTTCCACTGGCCCCTTCGCTTCGCTCACATTTTTGGACATGGCGGGTTTGACTGCGTGCTGGGAAATCCGCCATGGGAAGTCTCCCAACTCGGGGAGGAGGAATACTTCGCCTCCCTCGAACCGAATATTTCCGCGCTCGATGGTGCGAAGCGGAAGACCGCGATTGCCGCGCTCGAAACCGATAACCCGCGCCTCTGGAACAGGTATCTCACCGACAAGCGGCTATTCGAGGCATCCAATACATTCTTCCGTACCTCGGATCGCTTTCCGCTGACGGCGGTCGGAAAACTAAATACCTATCCACTCTTCGCGGAATCCATAAGCCAGATCACCTCCGCCGCAGGTCGCGCAGGCTTTATCGTTCCCACAGGAATCGCGACTGACGATTCCACAAAAGCGTTTTTCTCCAGCCTCACTCGACACCAACGTCTCATCGCACTCTATTCGTTTGAAAATGAGGAGTTCGTCTTCTCAGGAGTTCATCACGCCTTCAAATTCTGTTTGGTAGTGATCGCAGGAAGCAATACTGGCAGACCTGCCGATCTTGCGTTCTTTTTGCGTCAAGTGTCTTGGCTAGAAAAGCCGGGCAGACAGTTCTCTCTTAGTTCCGAGGATTTTAGTCTTATTAATCCGAATACTCTCAACTGCCCAATCTTCCGTTCTGAGGCTGACGCGGAACTGACCAAGAAAATCTACCGTCATGTCCCGATCCTAATTGAAGAAGCCCATGGCGACGCACATGAGAAAAATCCTTGGGACATCACCTTCTCACAAGGACTCTTCAATATGACGAGTTCCTCGCATCTCTTCCTCGACGAACCGACGCCCGAGTCAGTCCCGCTTTACGAGGCGAAGATGATTCACCAATTCGACCACCGCTGGGCACACTTCCGCAATAAGAGACGAAATAAGACTGGGGATCTCGTCACCGAGGACTCCACTGAGGGAGAAAAGGCCGATCCCAACTACAGTATTATTCCTCGCTACTGGGTATCAGAACGCGAGGTCTTGGCAAAGCTGGCCCGTGCGCCCAAGTGCGTTCGCGACGCCTTTCGCAATCAAGACGCAGATGCCCTCCTCGCTGCCATTGCTATTTGGATCGAAGCCCGCCATGAGGTTGACCTTCTTGGTGACATGTCCCAGTCCAACGCCCGCCAACGCGTTCTCCGCCTCGGTGGCCCGATGTTCTCCGCCTTGCCAACGGAGGAAACGGACTGGCTCAATGAAAAGGCGCTCGCCGAAGCTCGCGACTGGCCACCTCTCACCGAGCACGAATTCGGCATTATAAGCAACGCACTCGATTTCTTCAGCGCCACACATTTACTCCTCCATCAACGAAGCCCCAGCTGGCTGATGGGTTGGCGCGACATCACTAACGCAACTAACGAACGCACGGTTGTCGCAAGTGTCATCCCCCGCGCAGGCTGCGGGGACACGCTTTTATTGATGTACCCAAAATGCGGAGACCTCCGGAAGATAGCCTGCCTCCTTGCTGACCAGAACAGTCTCGTCCACGACTTCATCGCTCGCCAGAAGATTGGAGGCACGCACCTTAAATATAACGTCAAAAAGCAAATCACTACTCTCCCTCCGACTGCATACAGCGAATCAGATCTCGCCTTCATCGTCCCGCGAGTGCTGGAACTGACATACACGGCCCATGACCTTTCTGGCTGGGCGCAGGATCTTGGCCACGACGGCCAGCCCTTCCCATTTGACCCCGATCGCCGTGCCCGTCTCCGCGCCGAACTCGACGCCTACTACGCCAAGCTCTACGGTCTCACCCTCGGCGAACTCCGTTACATTCTCGACCCTGCAGAAATCCAAGGCGACGACTATCCCACCGAAACCTTCCGTGGCTTAAAGACAAACGAAATGCGGAAATATGGAGAATACCGTACTCGCCGCCTAGTTCTCGAAGCGTGGGACGCACAGGAGAGTTTACCCAAGATTGTCCCGAAATTGCCTCCACGCGCTCCATTTTCGAGAGAAACCGTGCACCTCTATTGTGCCTATTTAGTTTATGCGTGGCTTCAGCAGGAAGGCGGTCGCCTGCCGCTGCGCCGTATGGCAAGAGCCTTTAGTCTGCTCAAAGCTCCCCGACGGCTCGTTTCCAAACTCGATCCAAACAGGGCGACTGAAGCGGCCACGTGGGTGGCGACGTTCAAAGAACCGATCGAGCAGTTAACGCTTCGTCCAATTCTGGAAGAAATGAAGGGGCGAGGGCAAATCTGGTTTCCGAAAAACGATCTGGATGAGCTTTTCGTGGCTTTCCATAAAGGAGCAGAAATGCCGGAAATCGCCTCTGATATAAAACAGGATGCGGAACTTTCCGCGGCGGCGGCAGAGATCGAACTGGCTCAGGAAATCCCGATTCCCTCCGCCACCGAAGAGGACGAAACGATGGAATATTTCGCCAGCATGCTTTCAACCTGAATTACCCCTGCCCAATGAACCCGCTGCAGCAAGAACTCCGATTTAATTGGATGCAAAAAAACTTTTCGTTGGACACATCGAAACGCATCCCGGCTTTTTGGATTCAAGACCTGCTTTTGGTGGGATCCCTGAGCGATCCGGCTGCACATCAGATCCGCCATTTCCGGCTGCATCGAGGCCTCAATATCCTTTGGGCCAAACCGTTCGATCCTCAGACCGCAGACCTGAATTCGGAAGAGTCCTTCTCAGGCCACGCGGCCGGCAAAACCCTCTTTTGCCGAATGATCCGATACCTCCTTGGAGAACGTCATCTCGGGAATGAGGTCGTGCAGGAAAAGGTAGCCTCCAATTTCCCCGACGGCTGGGTGCTGGGCACGGTGTTCATCGACGAAGTCCCCTGGCTGGTGGGACGTCCCTTCGAGGGAAAGCGCGGGCAGTTCTCCATTGAGGGAATGACCGTGGACGAGTTTCTCCAAAACCCGGACGCCGAGCAGAGAGAGTTCGAGGCGTTCGAGACGGCATTGAATGACCGCGTGATGCGCGATTTGAAGGTCAGGGAGTTTCCGGACCGCGCCGGTGAGCTAAAATTTCAGCATCTGCTGCCCTGGCTTTCACGCGACCAAGAGGCGCGCTTTGGAAGCGTCACCCATTGGCGGGAAGTATCAAGTGGAGCGGAACCCCTCCTTACCGATTCCGAGGAACGTTCCTTTCTCATCCGAGCCGTCCTTGACCTCATCGATCCCGAGGAAAAAAAGGAGTTGGACCGAAATGCCCATCTAGTGAGGGAACGGGATGCTCTCCGCGTGCGCCTGCCTGTTCTCGAAGATCGTTCGAGGAACGACGTCGCGAGACTCCAGAATGGATTGAAAACTGCCGGCCTCTCCGAGGAGTTCGCCGAGTCCCTCTCCTTGGAGGACGATCTGCTCGTTCCTACGGTGAAGTCCAAGCTTGACGAAAAGCTTAACGGAGTGCGTGGACTCATCGACGAGATCCCCAGCGACAAGCGTGTCGACGAATTGCAGACGGCATTGACAAAATCGACCGAATCTAGAGTTGGCCTGGAGCGGGACTGGCAGGGTCTGAAGACGCAATTGGAAAACTTGAACGCTGAGTGGGCAAACTTCACGCAAACAAGGCGGACGGAGAAAATGGAGACCCACGTTGCGAATTTACCAATGCCTCCCGGGCGTTGCGGCGCGCCCATTGATGAGCATCGGGGATGTCAGCTATGGAGAGAATGGTCAACCCTCCCGATCGACAAGACAACAGGCGAAATCGATCTCGAAGCCTACAACCAGGACATGGGCAGACGGGTCGTCCACCTTCAAGGTGAAGTCGATGCGAAATCACAGGAAGTCGAAACGGCAAAGTCTGCCGAAGAATCGGCTCGCACGGCACTCGGGAAAGCGAACGAACAACGCCACAATCTGTTCGCCTACCTCAAGACGCAGGAAGCCACTTTCCAAGGACTCATCGGACTCGCGGAAAGCGCACAAACCGCGCACAAAGAATGGCTCGGTGGCCAGACGAATCTCGCAGAGAAGGACTCTGCGATCCTGCAATCCTACAAAAACCAACAAAACATCCGCGACCGGCAGCAGAGCGAGTTTTCCAGATTTTCAAGCTACTATGAAGGAATTTGTCAGCATGTTCTCGGGAAAGTCGTTCGCGGCTCAGTCACAACAAAAAAGCGGCTTCTTAATCTTGAACTAAGTGATCGCGGCCCGTTGACGAGTGCCGCAATCGAGACCATCAAAGTGCTCGCTCTGGATTTGGCGGCCGTCTGGTATGCGGCCGAGAACAGAGGCTTCCATCCGGGGTTCCTAATTCACGATGGTCCGAGGGAAGCGGACATGGATGCCTGGCTATACCGCCGGTTTTTCACCTTCGTCGCAGAACTGGAAGCGGCCTATCCCAACGGCGAAGTGCCCGCGTTTCAATACATCCTTACCACCACTGAATCGCCGCCTGAGGATATGCAGAAAAAAGAATGGCTGCTCGAACCGATTTTGAGCGCTCAAAAGGCGAGCGAACGGCTGCTGAAAACGGATTTAAAGTGATCTATGGGCAAAACCGAAGCATCCGCTAAAACTCCGACAAGGAATTTACGGCAGTGCATTCCCAAACCTTGATTCCATCCAAACATGTCACCCGCAAAAAAAGCATCACGGAAGCTTCCAAAGAAAGAGACACGGTTGAAGATACTCGTATCCTCCGTAGTTCTCGGCTACGAAGATCTGCTCGAGAGCATCTACGCCATTCTGGATCAGGATTACGACGTGGTGATGTCCCACAAGGGCACCCTGCCGGTTGACCCCGAAATTTCCGCCATGAGTTCTTGTGTGCAGGCGGTGGATGAATGTGACTTGTTTCTCGGTATCATTCTGCCCCGTTATGGCTCCGGCAAGGAAGAGGCTGGTGGACTCTCGATCACCCATCGTGAGGCCATTCGCGCCATCGAGTTGAACAAGCCGCGCTGGTTTTTAGTGCATGAGCACGTCGCCATCGCGAGGGAGCTGTTAAAACCCTATCGGGACGAAACCCGGACCGATGGGTTTCACCTCAAACCCGGCATTCTTTTTGGAAAGACCCCGATCCTGTCCGATCTCCGCGTACTGGATCTCTACGAACTGGCGATGCGCCACGACATCTCCGAGGTGAAGCACAGGAGGGGCAACTGGGTGCAGCCCTACGGCCCGGATGATGACGCCCGGTTGTTCGTGAACGCCCAGTTCCGGCGGTATCGAGATCTGGCGGACAAGTATCTGCCGAAACTCAAGGACACCGCCGCCATACGCACAAAGGTGAAGGGAGGCAAGTCATGAGCGACATCATTGGGAAGTTGTTGAAAGAGGGGGAATCGGAAAAGCTCGAATTCAAAACCGGCCGCTGCCGGCTGGATGTTCTGGGCAAGACCATCTGTGGGATGCTTAACCAGCAGGGCGGATTGCTGCTTTGGGGAGTGGACAATGAGGGCAAGCCCACAGGGTTGGCCAATGCGGAGAATCGCGCCGCCGAGTTGAACGAATTCTTGATGCATCACCTCAACCCTCGCCCGCTTCTGTCCGTCGCGGTGCATCAGGTGCATGGCCATGAGATCATTGCCGTGGAGATACCGGTTGGTTCAGAGAAGCCCTATTCACTAAGCCGTAAAATCTGGGTGCGGCTGGGATCGTCCACCATGCGGGCCGATCGGGATCAGCGCAGCCGCATCGTCGAGCGTAGTGCCGCCGCCTTGGATCGTTGGGAGAGGGAGCCACTACCAGGATTTGTCCTTGAAGACTGTGACTCGAAGGAACTCCAGCAAGCGCGAGCCGAGATCGCAAAGGCGGGCAGATTCGGCATTGATGTGCCGGAAGCGAATGAGGAATTGCTGGGCAAGCTGTATCTCTATCGCAGCGGCCAGTTTTCCAACGCCGCCGTGGTCCTTTTTGCCCGGGACCCCCGCGCCTGGGCGCCCAACCTCGCCATTCGCATCACCACCCACAGCGCCGACGGGGAAGCCACCAGCGATCTGATTCTGGAAGGGCCGGCCGTGAGGATTCTCCGAGAAGCCGTGGCTGCAATCCAGCAGCGCACGGTTCGTTCTGTGGCATTTCCAAAGGGGCAACTCGAACGGGCCGAGCGCCCGTCCTATCCGCTCTATGCCCTGCGTGAAGGTCTTGTAAATGCCATGGTGCATCGCGATTACGAATCCCCCGGCCTTGGCGTGCTCGTCAGGATCTTCTCGGACCATCTGATCGTTTCCAACCCCGGTAGTCTGCCGGATGGTTGGAAAGATAAAGACTTGGGTCGCAAGCACGAGTCGCGCCCCGGCAATCCGGACATCGCCCGGGTTTTCTATCTACGAGAGTTGATGGATCAACTGGGCCTTGGGGCACAGAGAATCGTAACGGAATGCACGTCTTTGGGAGCGGAACCTCCGGCTTGGAAATCGGAGAAAAACTCTGTGGCACTGACGCTTTTCCGTTCTCCTGCCGTAAGCGCGGCACCCGCCTTGAGTTCCCGGCAGGCGGATTTCTTCAAAACCCTGCGCCCCGGTCAGGAATTTAAAGTCGGAGACTATTCCGAAAGCGCCGGTGTCAGCGAACGCCAGGCAAGGCGTGATCTGAAGGAATTGGAGAAGCTTTCGCTGATCGTGCGCCATGGTGCCGGCCCCTCGACCATCTACCGCTTTCTGGGTTTGAAATCATGACTCAAACCAATCCGGCCAAAATCCGGCCATATCTGGACACGCCGATTTTCCTGAAGAATTTGGCCGGATTCGTCACCGGACAAGAGTCACCCAAATGCCACTTTCCCTGAGTAAAAAGACTATTTCCAGCCTTCGGTTGTGCAATCCGGCCAGAATCCGGCCAAATCCGGCCATGCCGCTTTTTCTGCAAGGAAATGGAGCTTTTTCCAGATAACCCGCTATCAGCAACCATGGCCAAAACCGAAGCAACCGTAGAAGAACTTGTCAGCATGATCGAGCGCGGCAAACTCCGCCTCCCAGAGATGCAGCGACGCTATGTCTGGCGGTCCACCCGGGTTCGCGACCTGCTGGATTCGCTCTACCGCGGTTATCCTTCGGGAGCGATTCTCGTTTGGGAAACCGATGAAGGAGTTCCCCTACAGGACATGGCGGTGGCACAAGAATCAGGGCACATAGGCTCATCTCAGTTGTTGCTGGACGGTCAGCAGCGGCTAACCTCGCTGTCAGCGGTGATCCGCGGTATTCCTGTGGAAGTTCGCGGCAGAAAACGCCCGATAGAACTGCTTTTCAATTTGGAACACCCCGAAAAGCTCGCCTTTGTCACGGAGGTTGATGAAGACGGGGAGGACGAGGAAAGTGAAGACGACGAGGAGGAAGGCATCGACGAAGAAAATGCGGACTCGTCGGATGACGAACTCCAGAAACGGTTCAACAAAATGACCTTCGTGGTGAGCACCCGCAAGCTGGAGCAGCTTCCCTGCTGGGTGAAGGTAACCGACGTTTTTCAATCGGACAGCGACACCCCTTTTCTCAAGCGGGCGGGTATCAGCGGATTCGACGATCCCCGGTATGAAAAATACTCTCACCGGCTGGCTCGTCTCCGCAGCATCAAGCGGTATTCTTACCGGATCGACGTGCTGGAGCGCACTCTGGATTACGATGAGGTGACCGAGATCTTCGTGCGGGTGAACTCCCTCGGAGCCAAACTGCGCAGCTCAGACCTCGCACTGGCCCAGATCACAGCAAAATGGAGAAATTCCCTGGCGGAGTTTCAATCGTATCAAAAGCAGTGCGCCGGGCAGGGCTTCGATCTCGACCTTGGCATCCACCTCAAAAACCTGGTGGCTTTTGCCACGGGACAATCCCGTTTTCTCACAGTGGGCAGATTATCATTGGAGACCCTGCAAACCGCTTGGGAGCAAAGCCGCGAAGGGATGGACTTCGCGCTAAATTTCCTGCGCAGCAACGCGGGCATCGACAGCCCCGCGCTGCTCTCTTCGCCGTTTCTCCTCGTGACGCTCGCCTTCTTCGGCCATCGCCGGAATTATCACCTCGCCCCGCAGGAAGAGGAGCGACTGAAGTATTGGTGTCTACTCGCCAATGCCAAGGGCCGTTACTCGCGTGGGTCCAGCGAAACGATCCTGGATCAGGACCTCGCCATTTTGCGCACCGGAGGGGCGGAGGATTTGATTGACCGCCTTCGCCAGCAAGTCGGACGTCTGGACATTGCAGCCGACGAACTTGAGGGGAGAAATCAGCGAAGCGCATTATTCAAGACCATGTTTCTCGCCTTTCGCGCTGCGGGTGCCAAAGACTGGAAATCGCAGCTTTCCATCGCGCTCTCACACTCCGGCAGCCAGCACCGGTTGCAATTTCATCACATTTTTCCGAAAGCAGTTTTGAAGGGAATTTATTCCACACGGGAGGCAGACGACATCGCCAACCTCGCCTTCATCGGCGGCAAGACCAACCGTGCAATCAGTGACAAGCCGCCGGCACTCTACTTCCCGAAGACACTGGAAAAATCCGGGATGGACGCTTTTATAACCCAGTGCATCCCCACGGACGAGGCACTGCTCGTCCCGGAATCTTACAAGGCATTCCTCAATGAACGGCGCAAACGCATCGCGGACTGCCTCAACCGCTATCTTGGCGTGACGCCAACAGGTTGATGAATTCGCTCGAACGAAGCCTTATCGAAAAGGCCGGCTACGACAATGGCTGGGAAATTGTCGTGGAAAGCCTTCCAGAGCAAGTTGTGTTGGCTTCGGCACTGCATCGAGCCAGCGCCTCCATCAAACCAGCGGTTCGCCCGGGAGAGTGGTTATTGACTGTTCCACCGGGCTCGCTCGCCGAAGAATTGTCGAAAGCAGAAGCTATTCATTTCGATGGGAACGGCCATTTTCGAATCGCCAACGATGCTGAACTCGGCCGACTCCTGCGATACGCCGCAAGGTTGGCGCGGTCGTTACCCAATCTCCCCGTGATTCGATTCGCTGCTGCTGTGCAACAAGAATTGTCCGAAACCATCGCCAGCACTGAAGTGGAGCGGTTAGTGCGTCAGCGAGTGGGGCAGAACATTTACCGAGAGAGCTTGATGGATTATTGGGGCAGCGCATGCGCGGTGACTGGCATTGCACTTCCGGCACTTTTACGAGCGAGTCACGCCAAACCATGGGCGGAATGCGATTCCGATGCCGAGCGTCTGAACGTGTTCAACGGATTCCTGCTCGCCGCCCACTTGGATGCGTTATTTGATCGTTACCTTGTCAGTTTCAACGACAACGGAAAAATTCTTTTCTCTCCAATCGTAACGGCGGAAGTGCGTGCTGCGCTTGGCTTGTCCGAATCACTCAAGCTGCGATGGATCAGCCCAGGCCATATCCCTTTCCTGAGCGTGCATCGAGCGGCCTTTCGTGCTGCTTGATCTTCGCCTCATCATGCGTCCGAAAAGAAGATTCGGTCGATAAGAGTGGAAGGCTGAACAACTGAACGGCAGTAGGGTGGCAGGGAAAGTATTCCCGCCCGGAGGCATTCCATCACAGCCGATGTAGAGCGAAGTGCCGAGGCGCAGCGCTTGTATCAGGGGAGTCGAGATGGCACTGAAAAAACGAGATTCTATGCGCACGAGCGCCCTTTCGGGCGGCTCGGCGAATATAGGAGAGAACACCTCCTGTTGTCATTATTGAGATTCTCTTTTCATTTCTGATTTCAGGATCTCGGTAGTGGCGAAAAGAACCCGGAACGGCTCTCGCCAATCCACATCCCAAAACCACACAACAATGCAAACCCTGCAATTCGCGGTTACCGCGAATCCCACCAAAACCACCAACTGCCGCCGCCAGACCGACCCTTGGGCCAAGCCTGCGGCCAGCTCCTTTGACGACTTGATCTTCAAGGAAACGTATCAGTCCCGCCGGCTCGATCTCCAACTCGGAACGACCTGGATGCGGATCATCCCGAACAAAACCAGCAAGCAGGAATGGATGCTGCCGATCCACGCGATCAAGACCGATCACTTCCAGTTCGTCCATCCTCGCACCTTCGGCAGCGATACTCGCTGCGTCTTCGACGACGCCTATACATGGTTCAAAAGCCACAGGCCCGAGGCTCTGTTCTCCAAATCCAACCGCAAGGGCTTCCGCCTGCTGAGCGACCGCATGGTGGCCTTCTGGGTTGCCCTTCAGGAAGATGACAAAGTAGCCACGCGTCTGTTCCTTCACAACGGCTATAACGGCGACCGCGGAGGCGTTGCTGGCCTTGGCTATCGCGTGCTCCAGCTCACCCTTGATGAAGATGAAAACGGAAATCCCATGCAGGAAATCGTGGATGCCGAGCGTGGGGTCCAGATTGGCATCGAGAAAACCAAACCGTTGGGTGCTCAGTTCCCGCGTTACGACCTCCACGTTGGGCGGATCGCCTGCCCGCTGGAAAAAATGCTCACTCGCATGGATGCCGAGGAACGTAACAGCGTCTGTCCCATCGAGGCCACCGTGCGCGTGCTCGATCGGAAAGAGCAATGGCCGCTGCTCTCGAAGATCGTCGGCGTCGAAGTCACAGAAGTCATCCGCAAAAGCCTGAACGAATAGGTCCCGTTGAACGGCAGGAGGCGGTTCTCCCCGCCTCCTGCTTTTTCTCCGAACTCTCATTATGTCCTGCAAATCGTTGGACGCCCCGTCCAATCCGCCCCGGCCTATTTGGCCGCATCAAGTCCCGGTCTATGAAAAACTGCTGGCCCTCGCACGAACCTGCTTCGGGGCGCAGCGCAACACACTGCCGGTAAGTCTGAGAACGAGCCCCCTCCTCCTCGGCCCCAGCTCCACTGGGAAGAGCTTCTTGGCCGAAAACGCCGCCACGACACTCGAAGCTGGATTCCTTCCGGTGGCGCTCTCGAATTGGATCATCTTGGGTAGCCGCGCCCAAGGGTCCCAGACGACTTGGGTTTCTATCGTGGATTTCCTGCGGCGAAATAACAACTCCTACGCCGTTATATTTTGTGACGAATTCGAGAAGGCAATTTCCCATCAGCACTTGGACACGTGGTCATCTCATCTGAGGGTCGAAGTGTTCCAGCTTTTAGATCGAAAAATACCACACAATCTCAAGGACTCAGAAGACAACGTCATTGGTCCGGCTATTCATGCCGCAGCGCAGGACATGCTGGTTAACCGCACCTTCATCGTCGCCGCCGCCACCTTTCAGGATCTTTGGGAAAATCGCACAAAATCGCGGATCGGTTTCGGCTCTCAATCTAACGACACCTCATCTCCATCGCCCGACGAGCTTTGCCAGGTGCTGCCTCGAGAAATCCTGACCAGATTTCGTAACGACTTTTTGGTGCTTCCCCAACTTACCCGCGAGGACTACGTGACCATGTTGGAGCACACGGCCCCCCGAGTGCCCAGCTACCTGCGCGCAACCTTTCTTCGCCTGGGCTACCAGAAAATTCCCGCGGCGATGGCCATGCGCCAGGGCTGCCGTTACGTGGAAGATCTAATGACCGATACACTTCTCGCGGAAAGAGCCTGCCTACGAGAACCGGCCCCGCCGGTTGATCCTCTGGAGCTGCCAGCCGCTCAAGAACCAGCGCGACCGAGAAGTGAGCCTGACGTCAGATTGTAAACAGGTGCCACCGCAAATTGCATCCTCCGTGGGCAGGCCTTTCTGCCGCCCATTGGGAGGGGAAGAAAGGACTCTCGTTGCAAGATGCTTCACCCAAACACATTTTCATGACCCCTATCATTCAAATCGTCTTCGCAGTCTGGGTCGCATTCGCGATCGCTCAAGTTTTCATCAGCATCGGACGCATTCTATTGGCGTTTACTGCACTCATAGTGGGCTGCATGCTCCAAACGCTCGCTCTCCTGCTGGAAATTCTCTACTCTCTCTGGCGGACTGCCTTTCTCGATTGAGAAAGCGCGAAATACCTGTTCTAAAAACAGGAAATTTTGCGGAGGAGGCGAGTCATCGCCCTCGCCTTCCCCCGCGCCCCCGTCCCACGGCTAGGGGGGAACAATGAGCTTTGATGTCCAATGACTGTTGTGCTGTTTCTTCTGATGGAATAGCGGTTGGCAGTGCCTGATTGGAACACTCTTGTGGATTCAATGCACCAGCGAAAATAGTTTGATACTACTCGGCATCAATTTTCTGCCTGTGGCGCACTGAAATAAACGGCTGGACAATGTCGAGCGCAAGATAGTGCAGACCGATCGAAGACGGGAGATCTTCGAAGTTCCCGATACAACCGCGACATGTTGGCTGGGCACACATGCAGGCCATGACCTCAGGGTCTCCACTCATAGTGGTGGAATAATCGAAGACTATTTCCTCGTCTCGCCCAATCGGGTGAATTGCTACCAGGAATATGCTATGGCGAAACCCGGCATTGGGTTTACATGAATGATTGAGGAAGCAGGCAGGAGAGACGACATCGACATAAAGGTCGGGCGCAACCTGAACCGGGTAGAATGACTTGGGACCTTTGGCGAGGGTTTCCGTCAATGTTATAAGAGGGCCTTTGATCCTCAAAATTACCTGGCCAACATCTAGCTGTCTTTTAGCAAACACTCCTCTGCCCAAGCGGCTGGCCCCAACTCGAGTAGTGGAACCATTCATGGCTAAAATTAAAGAGAGACCGTTCAGACAGATATTTGAGAGGCCAGTTCACTGTCATGGGTGCGTGTTTCCCGTGAAGAGTTGCGCAGGAGATGTACGCCAAGAAGTGCGGCAATCGGATGAATTCGAGCATTCAGGCCAGGAACGCTAAAGGCGGATATTCTTTCTGCCTGAGTCCTCTCGGGATGCTGGCTGATGGCGACAGCGCAATCATAGACACGCTTTTCGCGACAAAGTAACGCGCCACCTTCTCCGAGGCAGATTGGCTTGCCAGGGCCAAAGGAAATTACTTGGACGTCTGCAAGTGAAGGCTCCCCGGCTGGCACGGTGACACCGGGCAGCCAACCGGTGTCTTCAATGTATTTGATCCCTGCTTCGTCGCAACGAATCCGAACGCGCCTAGCGTCGTGACGGTGATCCGGCCGATCCGCTGCAAGAATCGCGGCAATTCCTTCCAAGGGTGAAGTCAGCAGTGAATCCACTTTGACGACTTCTGAACCTGCGGCTTCCAGAGCAGCAACGGAACCCTGCCACGCTCCCGTCTCGACCGCGATTTTCTTGCCGCTCAAATCCATGGCCAATGCAGCGACGATCAGCGCGCTTGTCGCGTTGGAAGTCGCCAGGCAATACGGGAATCCGGTCCGTTCAGCCAACAGTATCTCGAACTCGGCAACAGGCCCGCCGCCGCGAAGCTGCTGACCACGCAGGGCATCTGGATTGGTGAGTAACGCTGATACATACGCCGTAACGGCGCACTCAATCTTAGATGCTTGAAGTGTTGGTTCAGACATTGACGTGGGGTTTGAGTTCTTCCAAACGACGAGTCAGTCGATCCTGATCAATATGACCTCCCTCCGCGCTGATCTGATCTGTGACGACGCCTTGCAGATAGGACGGAATTGGGTAGTCGCTGATGCAGCCATGCCACGGAAGCATTGCAAAATCACTGCACACGCTGATCGCGTAGAGATCGGCGTATTCCGCGCCGGCTCTGTCGCGAGGGTGCTGTGGAGCGCAATCGGTCGCTGCCAATTCCAGCAACTCATACGGAGACCGATAGCGATTCGTCGCGATCTTGGACGAAATAATCGAGCGGATGATCCGCGGACTTGCTCCTTTCTTGAAGAACACCCCAGCGGCTCTTTTGACACTGGCAGCCTCCGGATTCCATTCCGCCTCCGGTAATAAACGAGCCGCAATCGCACACAGAATGTCGGGGTAGTCAGCTTCAACCGCGGAAAGAACCGGAACGTATAGGAACCGACTCGCCATTGCCGAGCCTACCCGCCAAGGGCAGTTCGTAGTGGCGATGAGCAACGTTCGCCCTGCCCGCGAAGCGTCAGCGAGCGCGTTGAGCATCTCGGCCGCTACGGCATCTGTTGCTCCCCCGTCGAGGTTCTGAGAGTTTCGCTGCATCGGCATGGCTTCGCTGATCTCGTCGATAAATCCAAATGCCGGCGAGAGTTCTTTGAAGACTCGTTGCTGTTGGCGGGCACGCAGCTCGCTCTGGCCCACAAACGGTCCCTTTGGGCTGAAAAGTTGGTAAGCTGGCGTTTGCGATTCGTAGGCAGTGAGCAGTGCAAGATCGGTCTTGGCGGTCGACGGAGCTCCCGCCAGCAAAACGTTCATTGGTGTCTGCGGGTCGCCATTCTTGAGGCCAGTCGCCCAAGTGCGAAGGAGTTCCAGAACACGCTCGACGGTGCGGCCCGCAAGGCGAATGCCGCGCACTCTCTCGGTGTCGAGTAGCGCCAGTGTCCCGTCGGAGAGCGCCACTACGTCGGCCCGTTTGCGCTCGATGATCCGGACATGCGTAATCGGGCGCCCGGTTCGGGCAGATTCGAGGAACGCCTCCTCCAAGCTCTGGTTAGGGGTCCGCGCTGCCAGATTCGCGACTGCGTCATCATCGAGGCCAGACTCAAACGCCGCGCCTTCCAAATGAGGCATCGTGCGGAGCGCAGCGATAAAACGTCGCTTTTCCTCGCGCTCGGGTTGAGGCAGATGGACCGGCAGGAGACTGCTTACAACTCGCCGATCCATTCGCTCCGGAATGCCGCTTACGACGAGTAGGAACGGATGGCGACGACGCAGGTAGTCGCCTCCCATTAGCGCCAAGAGTTCGTTCATCTGCAAAACCCAGTCATTGACCGGCCCGCGGTCATCCGATGCCGGCACGATGTCCTCCCCGAACTCCAAGACGATCATCAAGGGCGGAATTTCTTCTCCGCGCTCGATCGTCTGTTGAAGAGCGGCAAGAAACTCAAAAGCTCGCTCATGCGCAGCGCGCCCCCGGAGAGTATTTTGAACTTCCTGCTGAAGCGGGATTTTCGCCGTCTCGAGCCGGGATTCGAATTCCCGTCGGCTCGCCGCGTCGAATGCCTCCCAGTTCCAACGAGGCCCAAGTGCCAGGTTGAAAACCAGCGAACCCATACCGAACTCTTCCCGGACTCGCCGGACGAGAGTGCTACGCAATGGGCGCAGTTCTCCCCGCTCATTGATGTGGATGTCGAGCAGCGATCTCCCGGACGCAAGCAGCGTCTGGTGGCCTGCACGAAAGGCGTCGAGAATAGGGTTGAGCGGTTCGGTGGAGTGCTGGGTTGGCATGGCAGGTTGGGTTGGGTAAATTAGCTGACGAGGCGGACGCGCACTGGCCGGCCGATACGAACAGGACGGGAGGGCTTTCGACGCCGCTCTTGCAGGTCGCACTCGACACCGCGCTTGCGCAGTTCCGACTGGAGGGAATTGAGCGTTTCGACGCACGCCGCTCCTTCGAAGCCATCAGCGTCAAGATGAAGCTGCACACCTCCATCCTTTGTTCTTGCAACGTCGATGTTCATGCACTGACGAGTGCCGGGGCGGTTGGCCGCTACGAGTCCTAGATCGGCAGACAATCCGGTCGGCACGAAGCCAATCGCTCGGCATGACTCCACAACAAGCGGGATGAGTTGAGAGTGCAGGCGGCTTTGACGAGCCGCGACAAGATCACGCGCCACAGCCGCGACCCCAATTTTGTCGTTGTTGGTAACAAGGGTCGTCAGTTTTGTGGCGAGAGCCTTGGACACTCTGTGAGGAACCTCGATAGCTGAGGCCGCCGCAAGTAGCGTCACTGCTTCGCGGGCGGAACCTGCCGTTGCGGCAATCTGGTCGACTTCGGAAAATGTGGCATGGCGGCGCAGATCACCCTGTGCCTTCAGCAAGGACGTCCCGGCATGATGGATGATGTTCTTTCCGGTGCCAGCGGTTGTAGTTGCCGAACTCGCGCCCTGTAACGTGCCACGGGCTTCGCTCATTAGAACATCGGCGAACGAAACCAAGGGCTCACGCGGTGGAACGTTGATTTCCTCGATTGTGGTGGTGCTGCGGATTTCGCTCATGATCAGTAGTGGTTGGGTGGAATTTGAGGTTAAACTTGGCGAGGAGGGAATATTGCGTCCCAGTCCATGGCCGGGGACTCCGCTTCCGATGCTGGATGCGTGGTGCCATTCGCCCCAAAGGCGGGAACAGCCGAGGTCACATGACTATGGCCGTTTGTGCCGTGCGCCATGACTCCGCCGTTCGGCGCATTCGGCGAGGAGGGGGGAGGCTCAATCCCTGCGCTTATCCCGTCCGGGTTGCTGCCGGGCGGATTCGAGATTCCTGAAATTCCGATCACCCTCCGGCCGTAGAGGTTGTTAATTGCTGCATGCACCGGCTCGGTCGCTTCGACAAGCTCACCGCGATATTGCTCTGGGGCGATGCGGACATGCTCATAGATTGCCCTGAGCGTCCGGCCCTCATTTCCCCTCGACTTTACAACCCGCTTCTCGACCCTTCCCTTCTTGAAATGTGCAAGTTCCAACTCGCGGGAGAAGCCTTTCGCGGGAAGGATTAGGACAAAGGCGTGCAACAGGACGATTGTTGCGTAGAAAACGCCCGTAGCTCCGGCCAATCGCGAGATAGTCTCGCCAGCAGGCACTGACTGACTCTCTGCAGGTGCGGACTTCTCCTGTTGGACCGCGCCGTCTTTTATCGTGATTGCGAGGCCGTTCGATCCCTGATCCTGTTTTTGTCCCGCAGCCAAATCCGCCATGAACGCAGCTCGCTGTTGAGCGAAGCCGAAAAGCCAGAAATAGAGGGTGGCGACCGCCCCGACATAAGCCAGCTTCCCGAAGTAGATGCCCCAGATCCCGCAGTTCAAGCGGAAGGATCGACCGTAATCGCCTCGCGTAAGGTTGCCACGAGCAGTCTGCAGGGCGCTGAGGGCGTATCCGGAAACCAGCTTCGCCAACAACGTAATGAGGAGCATGGAGGCGACGAATCCCACTCCGGCTCCTCTCCGCAGCCAGATCGGCATGGCACCCGTTGCGGGATCAACCCCGAAGAGTGGTGCCATCTGACAAGCCAGCATCTCCGCGACGTCTCCCGAGGTCATGAATTCCAGGACTGCGTAAACGAGGACCGTGCCGCACATTACCCACAAAAGCAGCCAATCCCGGCGGTCGGCTCGCGCTCGAGCGCGGAACCCGTCCGTATCGTTTGCAAAGTCGTTGAGCCGATTTTCATCTCGCTTCGCGTGGGAGTCGAGCGAGAGAGCGTCTTCTACCATATCCCGAACCCCTGCGACCACCTTGCGAAGTCTCTTGTGCTGCTGCGCGGTGAGGCGTTGCTGGCTGCGGTCGATCTCGTAGTCGGATTGGATTGTGGTGGGCATGGCTTGTTGGGTGGTTGTTGGCTCTTTAGGATCGGAAAATGGAAGACTCTTATTGCCGGGCAATGGTGGCGGTATTTCCGCCCAGCGACTCGGAGATCATCTCCATGGCTTGTTTCACCGAGTCCGCATGGCGCACCGGATTCGGGATGCCGCGGAACAGCGGTGCTTGTTCAGGAAGTCCGCTCGTATTGACGAAGATTAGCTCAACATCAGGGGCTAGTTCGTCGGGTTTGACGGCTGTTACTCGTGGAGCCCGATGAGCAGCCCGGTCATCCCCATCGGTGTTGAGGATAAGCGCCCGTCTGCCGGTTGTGCCGAGCATTCGATTGGCAGACAGGACGCACCCGAGAATGTCACTACGGTTGAAGTCGCGCCCGTTGCGAGCGGCGAGCATCCGATCAAACCTCTCTGATACCTCAAGTTGTGTCGTCGAAACACCTCGGATGAAGCGTTCAATCTGCCCGACAAGGGCATTTCGATAGGCGATAATGCCTTGTTGCCAGGTTTCGCGGTCTTTTCGGTATGCACTCATCGCCTTGGCGAGTTGGCTCAAAGGAAGCCCGGCATAAGGGGCCTTCGGCGGTTGTCCTCCCGCATAAGGCTGGAAATCGAGCTTCGCGACAGCGTTGTCGGAAGAATCCTCGTCCACGGCCTCATGGAAGACCGCGACCGGGGTGCTTCCGCGTAGAACCGCATTGATGAGAGATTCCATGTCGGCGACCGCCAGAGGCTGAATGCCGTGCTTTGTGGTGAGTTCTTCCCCTGTCTGGTCGTCAATGATGAATACCCGGACGGCTTCGCTGCTGCTTCCGGCGAAGCAGGGTGAGAATACAAAGCTCGTGGTGGCTGTAATGAGCAGGATGAGGCGTTTCATGGTATGGATTTGATGTGTTTGGAGGTGTGAGTTGAATTTATATGCAACTCACGACACATTGAATTCCGGCGAGAACATTTCCTCAGAATAGAAAACGAGGCAGGCAGATCCAACCAAGTCGTGTTGATAACCAAGTTTGAATGGGAACAAATCTCCCATCTCGTCGCCCCATCTTGTATTTTCCGAAACGCGGTCTTTCCGCAGCACTCGCGCTCAAGTATTCCTTGGTCGGCTTAACATCGTAATGCATTGACTGCTTAGTGCAGCTCACATCGGAGCTTTCACGCTCGCTTGGCCACAACGCCACCTACCGCGATTTCCCCAAGCCAAACTGTCCGTGCCGGTTTGGCGGAGAATCAACCTGAATTCAACGCAACCATGTAGGGTAGTGCCAGCCACCTCCACCGGATTTACAAGCGCCGTTTTCGGGTTAGAAATTCTGATCCGCTGTGGCGGCTTGCTCGACGTCCGCTCGAACGAGGTCCTTCCGGTCATCCCGCAGGGCGAGTTCGCAAGCGGAGCGGAAAAGGTTTTCCAGTTGGCGGAAGTTGCCGGTGGTGTAGTCGCGGTTTTTCAAGGCATCGTATGCACCTTCGCCGACGCGCTCAATTTCAAGATTCGGGTTCATCGCTTCCCGCTGTAGCAGGCAGTCGAGAATGAACGGGAGGTCGCCGATGCGGTCGTTCAGTCCCGGAATGACGTGCCGATCGGTGAACCTCGCCAGCAGATCGCCGCGAAACGTTCCCTCTTCAGCCATTTTCGTGAGGTTCTTGTTTGTGGCGGCGACGATGGCGACTGGACAATAGAAGGGCTTGCCCTCCCAGCCTCTGGGGCGAACGCGGTAATCGTCGAGAAAAGCGAGCAATTTGGCTTGCAGGTATTCGTTGGCCTCACCGATTTCGTCGAGAAAAACGACCTGCCCGACGTGCGATAGCAGCAGGCCTGCGCTACCTTCCTCCTTACCGCCGGTGTAGGCACCCTTTGCGTAGCCAAAGAAGTCATACTCGAACATGTCCTCCTTTTCGAGATATTCCGGGATGGAGATGCGCAGGTGGCGGCCTTCGCCTCCCGATCGGGAATGAAGATAGCCCGCGATGAGGGACTTGCCGACGCCGGAGTCGCCTCGCAGCAACAGCTTGGGAATGCGGTCGGGGGATGGCTTGACATCCTTCAACTCAGGAGGGCTTTCCGTCGTCTCCTTGTTCTCAAGAAGTTTGGCGATTTCTTTGAGGTAATCGGCGGCGGCTTTGGAGGCGGGTTTAACGCCTTTTTCCTTGAATCTCCGGGCCAGCGTTTCCACCCTCGTCAAAAGTTCACCCATCGCCGTGCCAAGAGTCATGGTGAGCAGCGTGGCGAGGTTGCGATCCGATGAATCGGGAGACATTTGAACGTAGTCGCCTTTCTTAATCTTCACCGTTTCCAGCATGGCGGGCGGCGCGTTCCACCCCTTGCACTGGCGGACGATCTCCTTGTAGCGGGCTTCATCCGCACCTTCGTAGAAGGGGAGGAAAGCGACATGCACCTCCCATGCGCCACGCTCCATGGCCCATATTCGCCAAGAATCCACCTTGTCCATTTCGACAGGGCTGTGCTCGAACACGAGGAGCGCTCTCGCGACCTTGTTCGGCAGCTGCATGAAGTCGCCCGCAGTTTGTCCCTGCCCAACGACGATGAGGAACGCCCCTTTTCTCGCCTTCGAGAAGGTATCGCCGACCCAAGATTCGACCTGTTTTCTACGGTCAGTCGTCGTGGCGAAAATAGCCGATTCGTATGAAGATTCGCGCCTTGGTTTGGTCATGGCTGAAACTGGGATGCGAGGACTTCATCCCAGCGGGTGCCCGCCAGTTGGTTGGCCCTGGCGACAAATTCCGGCTGAGTAAGCGATGTGAGCGATACTGACGCAAGCGCCTCCTTATCCGAGGAAAGTCGCGGCACCGTGATGCCACGCAGTGCCCCGATCCGCTCTTTGTCGAGAGATTGCTTCTTCCCTGCGAAGAACTGTTTCACGGCGCAAGCTACCCAAGCATTTCGAGCCTCGATCCCGAAGAGAAACTCCAGAGACAGCCGGCTGCCGTCCTCCCAGACAAGGTTTGTTGCCGTGCTGTAACGCGAAAAGTAACTCTCGACGCTCTTTTCGGTGATGCCCAACTCCGCCGACATCCTCTCCTTGATCCCGCTCAACTCGAGAAATCCGGCGGGTGACACCGAAGGAAGGGCGCGCTTCATCTCCTCAAGCGCGTTCACGCCCATGGCAACGGGATTTGCATGCCGAAGGAACTCTTGTCGCGTCTTCGTCAACCAAGCTGCGATGTCATCGAACATTTGAAAACGGCGCTCAATTTCTTCGAACTCTTCATCCATGACATCAGTCATCGGCTGTCCGGCCATCCATTTCGGGCGCAGGAACCGGCATGTTCCGTCCCCTTCGATTCTAAGTTCGTAGTGGTTAGGCTCATCACCTTCAGAACCTTCGAAAAAAAACGATACACCGGGCTGATAGGCACCACCGCCCGCAGCTCCGATTCTATCTAGGTCGTCGAGAACAGATTCGTCCTCATCGACAAACTCCAGATCCGAGTCAAGGGCTGCTTCATCCATCATGTCG